>Ga0208297_1000371_pt1 | contig 99526 bp, 82 predicted proteins | sample LMS_cellobiose_e_FD_187367 | JGI IMG/M metagenome (GOLD analysis project Ga0208297, IMG submission 187367) | Rumen-fistulated moose microbial communities from Alaska, USA - LMS_cellobiose_enrichment (SPAdes) (version 2) | ecosystem: Host-associated > Mammals > Digestive system > Stomach > Rumen... | reverse complement strand
CCCACCGAGAGCGCTTTTCAGCAGGCCTCTGATTATACGGTCGAGTTTCTGATCCCGTCCGACAACAAATACATAGGTCAGACCCTGGGCGAAACAGGCCTGCTGCATGTCAAAGGAGGCAGCCTGATAGAACTCTACCATTTTGACGATTATTCGGCACCGCTCTCCGACGACGAGCCCCTCATGGGCGGCGACCACCTGGTGTATGCCGGCCGTATTGACGAGCTTCTCGAACTCAAGAAAAACTACGGCCTGGTCAATGCCGATCATCCAATATTTTCCACCTCCGAAATAGACAAGCACCGCCAACTCCGCATGGCCTATGTGTCGTTTGGCAGCAAACTGATCAACACTTCCATCGCAGACAGCCGCTTTGAGAAGGAATCGGGCATGGTGCTGGTGGCAGTGGCACGAAGGGGCGAACGCATCGGCCAGTCACCCCGGCAGGTGATACTCCAGGCCGGCGACACGCTCCTGCTGGATTGTCCGCCGGGGATGAATGTCAATGCAGAAGCACTGTCGTCGCAACTGCATTTCTTCGATTCGGATCAGGTGACAAGTATGGGCCCGAAAACCTTGATATCGGCCCTTATCATGATTGCCATGGTGGCACTCTCGGCCCTCAATGTCCTGTCGCTGCTGCAAAGTGCCTTCCTGGCGGCCGCAGCCATGCTGCTGTTCCGCTGCTGCAGTCCTGAACAAGCCATGAGATCGATCAACTGGGAGATATTGATGGTGTTTGCCGGCTCGGTCGTCCTGGGGACAGCCATACAGCAAACGGGTATTTCCCAGCGGATTGCCTATGGCGTGCTCGACCTTTGCGGCACCAATCCCATCGTGGTCATGACAGCCATTTGTCTGGTCGGGACCATCATCACGGAATTTGTCTCCAATACGGCAGCCGGAGCCATCCTGTTTCCCATCATGTACGATGCCGCCACCCGCCTGGGCTATGAGCCCTTCCCTTTTCTCATTGCACTGATGATTGCCGTAAGCAGCAGCTTTGCCACTCCCATAGGTTCACCCACCCATATGCTGGTGTACGGCCCCGGCGGCTACCGCTTCAGCGATTTTATGCGTATCGGTCTGATCATGGGGGCCATCATCCTGGCCGCAGACATTTTGATCGTCAACCTCATCTACCCCCTCACTCCGCTGCAACCCTAAGTCCTATGGGTGCACTGGTCGAATTGAAAAACCATTATAGCGAGCATTGTAGTTTTCCATGTGCTGGGTCTTTTCCATCGTGTATTTGCTTTCAAATCTGAAAGACCACGCTTTTGCCGGATTGTCAGTATTGATACTCTTAGACCAATAATAACCATTTGGCCAGTTGGGATAATGAGGATCAGTCTCTGGTTTTGGGTCGAAAATGTCATTATTCTCGGCAGCCGGGAAGAAGATAGTACTGTCAGTATAGCCATCTTTCTTGCTTGTCCCTTGATAACCGACTATTCCATTTTTCAACCTGATGTACAACCAGTCACAATTGTTAATGAGCTCAACAAATTCTTCAACAGTCGGCATACGCCAGTCTCCGCCCCATCTGACATGAGCAGCATCATCGTCCGAATCAAGTTCCGTCTTATTATCAACAACAGTACCAAAAGAGCTATCGTTGTTGTATTTGGTCAGAGCCCTCTCCGAATTATTACACCATTTGTAGGATGTTGTATTGTATCCCTTCTTGAAAACACTTTCTCCCCAGGCAAAATGATATCCTTTTTCATTGGGAGAAGAGGCACCAACATTAAAAGTGGCCCATTTCACAGAAAGTCCTAAATCGACATAGGTATGCTCTATTTGTGATTCCTCGATGACAGTAACTATGCAAGTGTCTGTTACTGCATTCGATACAGAAGCAGTGATATATGCCTTTCCAGGCGAATGAGCCGTCACCATTCCGCTTTGATTGACCGTAGCCACAGATGGGTTATCCGAAGCCCAGGCAATAGGTTTGAAACTAAAGTAAGAACCATTCTTTTTAACTGATGCAGAAAGAGATGATATCGCATTTGAAAATACAGTTATAGATTTGTGATTCACGTTGATGGACAATGAATCCGTCGACCAGGTTTCAGATGGACATACCGGTCTGATTGTCATAAGGGCATAATAACGGTATTCAACCGAATTTGGAAAAAGAACTTCATCCAATTCTCCTGTAAGATGATTTTTATGCGAAAACAAATTGAAACGGAAATAGTACGCACATTGCGGGTTGGTATTGTGAAGGGAACTGCTCCAGTAGGATCCCCAATCATAGTAAGTCAGCGCAGGCAGAAATATGCTTCGGCCTTCGTATCCGGCCACACGACTTGTCACTTCGTAGCCCAACACGTCGTTCAGTTTCGTCATAGTCCATCTGCAGTTGCTATACAGTTCATTCAATTCTTCTCTTGTCGGCATGCGCCAACTGCCACCCCACATTACATGCGCCACATCATCTTCCAATTCAAGGACCCTCTTATTATCGACTATCCCAAATGAATCAAGATAATTATACTTCGTCAGTGTTTTAGTAGAGACGTCATACCACTTATAAGTGTCCCAGCTGAAATCTATTTTCTTTCTTGTTTCACCCCATGCATAACAATCACCAATTTGTTCGGGCGAAGATGCGCCAACGTTGAAAGTTGCCCAATTGACACTAAGTCCTAAATCAACATAATCTACTTCCACATCCTCAATGTAATGGTCTTCTTCCTTGTCACTTTTGCAAGCTGTCATTACCATCGACAGTGCTAAACTGGCAAGCAGTATTTGGAACAGGTATTTCATAACTCTTCGTTTTAAATGTCTTCGACTGATACGATATGGCAAATATACAAAAGATAATGAAAGTATCGTTGCGATCATTGGGAGAAAAAAATTACTCTGTCAGCAGGGAGACAAAGCTTTGCGGCAGGGCGATGTTGGGCTGGCCCAGGGCTTCACGCAGCAGCGGAGCGATTTCCGACTCGCTGAAACCTGCGATGCCGCAGCCGATCTTGGTCACCAGGAAACAAAACTCGGGATGCTGCCGGGCAAAAGCGATGAACTCATCGACATAAGGCCGGATGGTCTCCACCCCGCCCTGCATGGTCGGGATGCCATAGCTTTGGCCCTGCAAGCCGACTCCCTGCCCCCAGACGGCACCGAATTTCTGATAGGCCGTCCAGGCGGCGCCACCACCATGCGATCCGGCCAGGTTGCTGCCGAAAACGAAGATTTCACCGGGCGCCAGGCGGGTGATTTTCTCTGGAGTGATCAACTGCTTCATGATTATGATTTTTTATGGCTGCTAAGTTAATGTATCGCCACTTTACGGGCAAAATTATTTGCGAATACAGCACCCATTCAGTACATTTGTTCACATCAAACGATGATCGAAACAGGTGGACAAAATCATTGACAATCTGAATGATATGCAAAGGCAGGCCGTCATGTACACCGACGGTCCCTCGCTCATCATTGCCGGTGCCGGCTCGGGCAAGACCCGGGTGCTCACCAGCAAGGTGGCCTGGCTGCTCCGTCAAGGACTGGCCCCCTGGAACATCATGGCCCTGACCTTCACCAACAAGGCTGCCCGCGAGATGAAGGAACGCGTGGCCGCCATGGTCGATGCCCAGTCGGCCGCCCGCCTGTGGATGGGTACCTTCCACTCCATATTCCTGCGTATCCTGCGCATGGAATCGGCCGCCATCGGCTTTCCAGCCGATTTCAGCGTCTATGACACGACTGACACCAAAAACCTGCTCAAGACCATCGTCAAGGAAATGCAGCTCGATGAGAAAGTCTATAAGCCCAACAGCTTGTATTCGCATATCTCCAATGCCAAGAATTCCCTGATTTCACCGCAGGACTATGCCGAAAACGCCGACATCCAGCAGCGCGACCAGCAGGCCCGCATGCCCCGGCTCACCCAGATCTACGCGCAGTATGTGGGCCGTTGCCGCAAGGCCGGCGCCATGGACTTCGACGACATCCTCTACCATACCTACGAGCTGTTCCGCCATCATCCCGACATCCTGGCCCAGTGGCAGGAGCGCTTCCAGTTCATCCTGGTCGATGAGTATCAAGACACCAACTATGCCCAATACCTGATTGTCAAGATGCTGGCCGAGCATCACCACCGGGTCTGCGTGGTGGGCGACGACTCACAGAGCATCTACTCTTTCCGGGGTGCCAACATTGACAACATCCTGCATTTCCAGGGCTCCTATCCTGAGTGCAAACTCTTCAAGCTGGAACGCAACTATCGCTCCACCCAAACCATCGTCAACGCTGCCAACAGCCTGATAGCCAAGAATCAGAACCGCATCCGCAAGCAGGTCTTCTCCGAGCGCGAAAAGGGCTCGCTCATCAAGATTGTCAGTGCTTTTTCCGATGTGGAGGAAGCCTACATGGCCGCCTCCCACATCCTGGAACTGAGGCTGCGCGAACACGATCCCTGGAATGAATTTGCCGTGCTCTACCGCACCAACGCCCAGTCACGTGTGCTGGAAGAGGCCATGCGAAAACGAAATATCCCATACCGCGTCTATGGCGGCATGTCTTTCTACCAGCGCAAGGAAATCAAGGACATCATCGCCTACCTGCGCCTGCTGGTCAATCCAAGCGACGAGGAAGCCTTCAAGCGGGTTATCAACTACCCGGCCCGGGGTATCGGCGACACCACCCTGCAAAAACTCCAGATGGTAGCCGCCCTGCAACAGATCAGCCTGTGGGAAGTGCTGGAAGACCCGATGAAATACCAGCTCCCTGTCAACGGCGGTACGCTGGCCAAACTTGGCGCCTTCAAGCAGTTTATCGACCATCTCAAGGAAAAGATGCAGCAATGCGATGTCTATGAACTCACCCAGACCCTGTTGCTCGAAAGCGGCATCCAGCAGGAAGCTGCCAAGGATGTGACGCCCGAAGGCATCATGCACAAGGAGAATCTGGAATCGCTGCTGGGCGGTATGCACGATTTTGTGGAGAACCGCCGCGAAGAAGGCAACGAGACGGCTTCCGTCACCGATTTCCTGTCGGAAGTCTCCCTGTTGACCGACCAGGATGAGACCGACTCGGACGACAAAGTGACCCTGATGACAATCCATGCTTCCAAAGGGTTGGAATTCAACAATATATTGGTAACAGGCATGGAAGAAAACATCTTCCCCTCGGCCAGGCTCAACGAATCGGAGCGGGAGCTGGAAGAAGAACGCCGCCTGCTCTATGTGGCCATCACCCGGGCCCGCAACCATTGCCTTTTGAGTTATGCCAAGAGCCGTTTTCGCAACGGATCGACCGAATACTCCCGACCCAGCCGCTTTCTGTACGAACTGGACCGCAGTTACCTGGATGTCACCGCCCAAAGCGCCTATACGCCCAATAGCAGCCGGCCGGCCGCAACGAGCATCTTCGGGCAGCGCGAATCGTCGGACTATGGATCAAACAACGGATATTTCCGCAAAACAACGGCTCCGACTCCCGTGCGCAAGCCTTTTGAACGCTCTGCCGACTATCCTTCACGACCCGCCGCAACACCGTCACAATCTGCTTCCACCCACAAATGGCGCAAACTCACCCCTTCCGGCCCGACAGCCGACAAAGCGCCGATCTCAGCGCAGGTTTCCCAAGACCGGGGCGTGGTGAGCGTCGAGAGCTCCAAGGGCAATTTCCGGGTGGGCCAGCATGTGCAGCACGATCGTTTCGGTGTCGGCACCATCACCCGCATCGAAGGCCAGGGCGACAATTGCAAAATCGGCGTCGAATTCCAGCACACCGGCTACAAACTGTTGGTGCTGAAGTTTGCCACCATGTCCCCACTCGATTGACAACACATAGTAAACCAGATAGATATGAACACCTCTTCACTTCCATTCCCTGCCTATGTGCTCGAAGAAAAAAAGCTGCGCGACAACCTGCAGCTCATCGACTCGGTGCGCCAGGCAGCCGGTGTCAAGATACTGGTAGCCTTCAAGGCTTTTGCCATGTGGAAGGCCTTCCCCTGGTTTCAGGAATACGGATTCGACCAGACCACGGCCAGTTCGGTCAACGAAGCGCTGCTGGCGGTCCGGCGGATGGGGTGCTTGAGCCATGCCTATGCCCCGGCCTACACCGACCGGGACTTCCCGACCATGTTGGACTGCTGCGAGAGCATCACTTTCAATTCCCTGAGTCAGGCCAGGCATTTTCTGCCCCAGGTCAGGGCCTATGAACAGCAGCATGGCCGGCATATCAGTTGCGGCCTGCGTATCAATCCGGAATACTCGGAGGTGGAAACCGCCCTGTACAATCCCTGTGCCCCAGGCTCGCGGCTGGGCATACCGGCCTCCGAACTGGAAGCACTGGACGGCACATGGCCCGAAGGCATCGAAGGCCTGCACTTCCATACACTCTGTGAATCTGATTCCTACGCCCTGGAAAAGACCCTGGAAGCTGTCGAGCGCCGTTTTGCCCCCTACCTGTCCAAAGTACGCTGGCTCAATATGGGCGGCGGCCATCTGATGACCCGGAAAGGCTATGACACGGCTCATCTGATCGCTCTGCTCAAGCGTTTCCAAGCCAAATACCCCCATCTGCAGCTCATTCTGGAACCGGGTAGCGCATTTACCTGGCAGACCGGCACGCTGACAGCCCATGTCACCGACATTGTAGAGCATCATGGCATACGGACGGCCCTGCTCGATGTCTCTTTTGCCTGCCACATGCCCGATTGCCTGGAGATGCCCTACAAACCGGAGATACGCGGGGCCGGTCATCCCGACGAATTGTGTCATCCATACGTCTACCGTATGGGAGGCAATTCCTGCCTGGCCGGCGACTGGATCGGCGACTGGAGTTTTCCCCAGCCCCTGAAAACGGGCGATGAAATCGTCTTCGAAGACATGATACACTACACGACCGTCAAGACCCACATGTTCAACGGGGTGCCCCATCCGGCCCTGGCCTGCCGCCATGCGGACGGCAGCCTGGAGATATGGCGGCAGTACGGCTACGAAGACTATGAAAGCCGCATGGATTAATTCATTTTTATTAATCTACTCAATATCAACAACTGCTATGAGGAAAACCATTGTCAAAGCACTTTGTCTGCTGAGTCTGGCTGTGGCAGGTATTTCCTGCAGCCAAGCTGTTTCCAACCAGGACGCTGCCCTGGCCAACATCATGAACCGTAAGAGTGTCCGCAGCTTTACCGGACAGAAACTGAACGACGAACAGATCACCACCCTGCTCAAGGCTGCCATGGCGGCTCCCACTGCCATGAACTATCAGCCCTGGTGCTTTGTCGTCATCAACGACGAGGCCAAGGTGGCAGCCATGTTTGGCGACGGCCGGGGTGCCGACATGTATCTCAAGGCAGGTGCCGTCATCGTTGTCTGCGGAGAAACCACCATGAAGCGCAGTCGCAACGGTGAGACTTCGGAAATGCCCAACCGCTTCTGGTTTGAAGACTGCAGTGCCGCCACCGAGAATCTGCTCCTGGCTGCCGAGGCCATGGGCCTGGGTGCCGTCTGGACCGGATGCTGGCCCATCGAAAACCGCTGTGAAAAGATTGCCAGTGAGTTGGGTTTGCCCGAAAATGTGATGCCGCTGGCTGTGGTCCCCGTTGGCTATCCTGCCGGTGACGACCAGCCCAAGGACAAGTGGAAACCCGAGAAAGTCCACTACAACCAGTGGTAAACGGTCTTACTCGATGCTCTCGACGCTGACGCCCTCAATGTTTGAGAGCAGGAGGTAGATTTTTTCCATGTACTGGTTCTGCCTGACACGCATGACGATGTTCACCTTGCCTCCGTTCATTGAATAGGAGGCTACATCGATGTGGTTTTTACGCAACTCTTCGATGGTTTCCAGCATGCTCTTGTGATCGACAGAGTTCAAAGTGACGGTGATTTCCTTCTCGCCCAAACGTCTGCTGATGAAATGCATGGCTTCCAGACAGACGATAGACAAGACGGAGGCTGCCGCCGCCAGGACGTACAAGCCCGAACCGCAAGCCAGACCGATGGCAGCCGCCACCCACAGGCCGGCGGCCGTGGTGACACCTCTTATCACGTTGCGCTGGAATATGATCACACCCGCCCCGATGAAACCGATGCCCGACACCACCTGGGCGGCAACACGGGCGGCATCGTGAGTGCGGCCTTCAAAGGCGTACTGCGAGATAATCATGAACATGGCACTGCCCAAGGCCACCAGAAAATGGGTTCTCAGACCCGCTTCCTTGGCCCTTAGGCCGCGTTCCAGACCGATGGCTCCGCCCAACAGGCCGGCCACGAAGATTCTGAGAATGAAATCGAGTGTCATACTGTCTTGGATCATTGTTGAAAAGACTTTGAACAAAAGTACTTATCCTACTTGACAAAGACAAATAAAAAAGCATCCTGCCCTAAAGCAGGATGCTTTGGCTGTGACCCCGACAGGATTCAAACCTGTAACCTTCTGATCCGTAGTCAGATGCTCTATTCAATTAAGCTACGGGGCCTCTCAAAACCGGCTGCAAAAGTAATGCATAAAAACATTCTGTGCAACTATTCCCCTATTTTTTTTCCGAAAAAAGTGCCCGTCAAAATGGATCGGACTCCGAAGACTCGGCACCGGGATAATTGTCGTTGATCTTGGAAGCATAGAAACTGCCCCCTGCCCCGGCCGACTGCTTCCCATACTGGCTGTAGTCCATCTCGTCATCATCATGGAAACGGGCATATTCCTTGTCGAAACGCAGCCTGACATCGCCCGTGGAGCCGTTACGGTGCTTGGCAATGATGAGCTCTGCCTTGCCGATGTAGGAATTGCCCTCGGAATCCTCGAAAATCTTGTAGTATTCAGGCCGATGGATAAAGCAGACGATATCGGCATCCTGTTCGATGGCACCCGATTCACGCAGGTCGGACAATTGCGGCCGCTTGGCATCGCTGGCACTGCTGGGACTGGCATTGTTGCCAGCCGAACGGTTGGTCGAGGCACGGTTCACCTGCGACAGGGCCACGATGGGAATGTCCAGTTCCTTGGCCAGGGCCTTCAACGCGCGCGACACGGTGCTCACCTCCTGCTCACGGTTGCCGAAGCGGCTGCCGCTGGCGTTCATCAGCTGCAGGTAGTCTATGATCAACAACTTGACTCCCTTCTCTTTGACCAGGCGCCGGGCCTTGGTCGAGAATTCGAAGACCGACAGACTGGGCGTGTCATCGATATAAATCGGGGCATCGTAGAGCGATTTGAGCTGCTGGTCGAGCAAGGTCCATTCCTGCTGGCTCAGCTTGCCGTTGCGAATCTTTTCACCCTCGATGGAACTGATATTGATAATCAGACGGTTGACCAATTGCACATTGGACATTTCCAGCGAAAAGAAACCCACCGGAATCTCATATTCGACGGCCATGTTCTTGGCCATGGATAGTGCGAAAGCCGTCTTACCCATGGCCGGGCGGGCTGCGATGATGATCAGGTCGGAATTCTGCCAACCGGACGTGATCTCATCGAGCTTGGTAAAGCCAGAAGGCAGGCCCGACAGGCCGTCCGTACGCTGGGAAGCCGAGCGGATGCGCTTCAGGGCCTCGTCGATGATCGGATTGATCTGCACCACCTCCTTCTTGAGCGACTGCTGTGAGAGCTCGAACAAATCGGATTCAGCCTCCTGCATCAGATCCTTGACATCGACCGATTCGTCGAAGGCCTTGCCCTGGATGTTCATCGAGAAGCTGATCAACTCGCGGGCCAGGTATTTCTGGGCCACGATACGGGCGTGATACTCCAAATGGGCAGTCGATACGACATTCTCGGTGAGACGGATCAGATAGACCGGGCCGCCGACCTCTTCGAGCAGGTTCATGTGTTTGAGTTCCTCCTGCACGGTGAGGATATCGACGGGCTCCTGTCGGAGCGACAACGACTGGATGGCCTCGTAGATCTGCTGATGGGGCTTTTCATAGAAATGCTCGGGTTTGAGGATTTCACAGACTTTGGAAAATGAATCCTTTTCGAGCATCAGCGCTCCTAACACCGCTTCTTCCAACTCCCGGGCCTGGGGCTGGAGCCGGCTGATTTCGTCCGTATTGACCGGGACGCGTTTGTAAACGACTTTTTTCTTTTCTTCCATGTGGCAAAATTACGGAAGTTTTATGGTTCGAAAAGCATGCGGGCCGAATAGTTATCAACAAGCTACTGACATAGTTATCAGCACCACAAAATAATGTCTGTCAGCTATAAACAATGATCAGGAAAGATATCCTGCCCAATAGTAACAACCCTTGAACTCCTCCCTGAGGTGGGTTTCCTGCCTGAACAGGCCATAGACCGAACTGCCGCTGCCCGACATGGAGGCATACAGGGCACCGGCCTCATACATCTGCTGTTTGATGCGCCCGATATGAGGATGAAGGGCAAAGACCGAAGGCTCGAAATCGTTGACAACGGTGTCTTTCCACGTTTCAACCGGCTGATTGATCAATTCCTGCAAGGACCGATGCGGCAGGCGGGGCGTCACCCCGGCATAGGCTTCGGCGGTGGAGACGGAAATGTCGGGCTTGACCAGTACCAGCCAATACCCCTGCAACGACAGCGAAATATCGGAAAAGACATCCCCCCTGCCACTGGCGAACACCGCTTCATTGCGGATGAAGAAACTGCAGTCGGCGCCCAGCCGGGCGGCATAGGCCTGCAAAGAAGCCGTGTCCAGGCCCAAAGAGCAGCTGTCATTGAGTTTCTTCAACAAAAAGGCAGCATCGGCCGAGCCCCCGCCCAGACCGGCCCCGAAGGGAATCTGTTTGTGCAGGTATACCTGCATGGGCGGCAAGGAAAAATCGGCGGCCAGCAGACGGTAGGCCTTGGTCACCAGGTTGTCCTCTGTCGGACACTCCATACCGATACCGCTCAACTGCAGACTGTAAGCATCGCTCCTCACAGCCTCCAAAATGTCACAGCAACCGGCCAGCGGATAGAAAACCGTTTCTATATCGTGATAACGGTCCGGCCGGCGGCGCAGGATGTTCAGGCCTATGTTGATCTTGGCGTTGGGAAAACAGATCATATTGTCGATGCGATTGTCTTACAAAGGTAATACTATTCGTTGATTCCACCACAGGCAACCGATGTTTTTACCCCGCACAATCTTCGTGGTTATCATCGCTGCAAACCACGATGAAATAGTGATTTGCATTTGCGGGGGCTTTGTATTACCTTTGCAGTCGAATCGAACCATGCGATTACAACTAATTAAAACGCTAATAATTAATAGATTATGGCAAAAGTCAAAGGAGCCGTCGAAGTGGATGTGAACCGTTGCAAAGGCTGCGAGCTGTGTGTCTTTGCCTGTCCATCGAAAGTGTTGGCCCTCTCACAAAGCGTCAATGACAAAGGTTATGCCTATGCTTATATGAAACAGCCGGAACTGTGTATCGGCTGTGCCAGTTGTGCCTATATGTGCCCCGACGGCTGCATCAAGGTCTATAAAACAAAAGAGTAGCTATGGAAGAAGTACGTCTGTTGAAAGGCAATGAAGCCATCGCGCTGGCCGCCATCCGCTGCGGTGTCGACGGCTATTTCGGTTATCCGATCACCCCGCAGTCGGAAATCATGGAGACCTTGATGGCCGAAAAACCCTGGGAAACCACCGGTATGGTCTGCCTGCAGGCAGAAAGCGAGGTGGCCTCCATCTATATGGTCTTCGGCGGTGCCGCCTGCGGCAAAAAGGTCATGACCTCGTCCTCCAGTCCCGGTGTGAGCCTCATGCAGGAAGGCATTTCCTTCCTCTCCGGCGCCGACCTGCCGGCCCTGATTGTCAACGTGCAGCGCGGCGGTCCCGGCCTGGGCACCATCCAGCCCAGCCAGTCGGACTATTTCCAAGCCACCAAAGGCGGCGGACACGGCGACTACCACCTCATCGTGCTGGCCCCCTACTCGGTCCAGGAAATGGCCGATTTCGTCGATTTGGCCTTCACCCTGGCCTTCCGTTACCGTATGCCGGCCATGATACTCTCCGACGGTATGATCGGCCAGATGATGGAAAAAGTGGTGCTGCCGCCTTTCAAGCCACGTGCCACCGACCAGGAAATTGAAAAAAGTTGTCCCTGGGCACTCCGTGGCAAAGCGCACACCCGCGGCCAACGCATCGCCAGCTCGCTGGAACTGGATCCGGCCATCATGGAAAAGCAGAACGTAGAGCGTCAGGAGCGCTACGCCGTGGTTCAGGAGCGTGAAGTCCGCTGTGAAGAATACTGCTGCGACGACGCAGAATACCTGTTTGTCGCCTTCGGAAGCTGCGCCCGCCTCTGCCAGAAATCTGTCGAGCTGTTGCGGGCCGAAGGTATCAAAGCCGGCCTGTTGCGTCCCATCACGCTCTGGCCCTTCCCCAGCCGCATACTCGAAGGCTATGCCTCCCGGGTACGCTCGATGCTTTGTGTCGAACTGAACTCCGGCCAGATGATCGAGGATGTCCGCCTCGCTGTCAACGGCCGCGTGCCGGTGATCCACTACGGACGCATGGGCGGTGTGGTGCCGACCCCCGAAGAAATCGTCGAAGAAATGAAAAAATGCCTGTAATCATGGATAGAAACAGCCTACGTACCGCCCTGTCGGCCATCAGCCTCCTTATCGTCGTCATCGCCGTGGTCTGCTACTTCAGCAAAGACCTCAAGACGGCTTTCTGGCTCACCATTGTCGCCATCGTCTGCAAGACGGCCGAGCTGATTGTCCGCTTCACAGCTAAAAAACACGATCATGAACAATAATATCATTGCACCGGAGCATCTGGTCTACCAGAAATCCAGCCTGGTCAAAGACAATGTGATGCATTACTGCCCGGGCTGCAACCACGGCACGGTCCATCGCATGATTGCCGAAGTCATCGAGGAAATGGGCATGCAGGACAACACTCTCTGCGCCTGCCCGGTCGGCTGCGCCGTCTTCCTCTACAAATACATCGATGTCGATACCGTCGAATCGGCTCACGGACGGGCCCCGGCCATCGCCACGGCCATGAAACGCCTGCACCCCGACAAGCTGGTCTTCACCTACCAGGGCGACGGCGATTTGTCGGCCATCGGTGCCGGAGAAACCCTCCATGCCTGCAACCGGGGTGAGAACATCGCCATCATCTTCATCAACAACGCCATCTACGGCATGACCGGCGGTCAGATGTCGCCCAGTACGCTGGAAGGCATGAAAACTTCCACCTGCCCCTACGGTCGCGATGTCGCCCTGAACGGCTATCCCATGAAAATTGCCAACGTGCTGGCCGAGTTGGAGGGCACCTGCTACGTCACCCGCCAGAGCGTCCATACCGCCGCTGCCGTCCGCAAGACCAAGAAAGCCATCCGCAAGGCTTTCGAAAACTCCATGGCCGGCAAGGGCACCAGCATCGTCGAAATCGTGGCCGCCTGCAACGCCGGTTGGAAAATGAGTCCGCACGAGGCCCATCTGTGGCTCGAAGAGAATATGTTCCCCTTCTATCAACTCGGTGATATAAAAGACAGATAATCATGAAAGAAGAACTTATCATCGCCGGTTTTGGCGGACAAGGCGTCCTCTCGATGGGGAAAATGCTGGCCTACTCGGCCCTGATGGACGGCAAGGAAGTGACCTGGATGCCGGCCTACGGCCCCGAACAGCGCGGCGGTACAGCCAATGTAACGGTCATTGTCAGCGAGGAACGCATCAGTTCGCCCGTACTCAACTATTACGACACGGCCATCATACTCAACCAGCAATCGCTTGAGAAGTTCGAGCCGCTCATCAAACCCGGCGGCACACTCATCTACGACCCCAACGGCATCACCCATGCCCCCAAGCGCACAGACATCACCATCTATGCCATCGAGGCCATGAAAGCGGCCACCGAGACCGAGAACATCAAATCGTTCAACATGATCGTCCTGGGCGGTTACCTCAAGGTAAAGCCCATCGTCAAAGTGGAAAGTGTGTTGAAAGCCCTGCGCAAGACCTTGCCAGAGCGGCATCAGGACCTGATCCCCGTCAACGAGGCCGGCCTGCACAAAGGCATGGAAATCATTCGCAAAGCGTAATCTCGCCACGCAGATTACGGGTCATGCCCTCCCGCACCCTGTCGGGATCGTCGTAACGGCCCATCAGATACATCAGTTTGGTGACAGCGCTCTCCACGGTGCTGTCGTAACCGCAAATGACACGGGCTTCCTGCAACTGGAAGCCTGTATCGTATCTGCCCATCTCGACCTGGCCCTGCAGGCACTGGCTGATGTTGACCACCACCTTGCCGCTGTCGGCCGCCTCGAGCAGGACTTCCTGCAACCACGTACTGCGCGGTGCATTGCCCGAGCCGAAGGTGCGCATGACGATGGCCTTCAATTGGGGATTGCTCAGGATATGCCTGATCAGAGTCTCGCTGACACCGGGGAAAAGCGAGAAAATCACCACCCGGGGATCCATCTTCAGGTGAGGCTGCATGGGACGGGCAAGGTCGGGACGCAGCATCCGGTCGCGATGGTAGACGATGTTGACACCGGCATCGGCCAGATGAGGATAGTTGAACGATTCAAAAGCATTGAACTCCTCGGCACTCTGTTTGGTGGTACGGTTGCCGCGCAGCAGCCGTCCGTTGAAATAGATGCCCACCTCGGGCACCAGGGCACGCCCCTCACTGTCCTTGGCAGCGGCTATCTCCACGCTGGTGATCAGGTTCTCCCGGCCATCAGTACGCAACTGTCCGACAGGCAGCTGGGAACCTGTAAAGATGACCGGCTTGCCCAGGTTTTCCAGCAAATAGCTCAAGGCCGAGGCCGTATAGGCCATCGTGTCGGTGCCGTGTAGCACCACAAAACCGTCGAAGCTGTCGTAATGCTCGGCGATGATCTCCACCAGACGGATCCAGTGATCGGGAGTCACATCGCTCGAATCGATGGGCGGATTGAAACAGCAGGCCGAGATTTCCGTGTCGAACTGCCTGATTTCAGGCACATGACTGATGAGATGCTCGAAATCGAAGGGCTCAAGCGCCCCGGTGAGCGGATTGCGGTTCATGCCGATCGTGCCGCCCGTATAGATGATCAATACCCTGCTGTTGAATGACATGGCTAGGGAAAAAAGAAGACTGCCGTCCGCTGCCCGGAACGGCGCTGCGGACGACAGCCTGTAGTTGGAGGTTTTAGAATTTGTAGCTCAAGCCCAGACCCAGTGTTTCCTTGTACTGGACACGGGCGCCGTGTTTGTTGCCCTCGGAATCGACATATTTGATGTCGTCGTCATACTTGAGGTTGGACTGGAAGGTCAGCGTGATGAACTTCGACAGGTTGTAGCCCAGCAGCAGGTCCCAGTTGACATCGACATTGCCGAAACTCTCGTTGTAGGCCGTGAAGAAGTCGGCATTGGACTTCAGCGTGAGCTTGTCGCCCAAAAGGCTGTAGGAGACGCTCACCTTGAAGGTAGTACCCAGTTCCCAACGCATCTTCTCACCCTTTTTCACGCCATAGGCCGTCGAGAAGGTGGTGTCGTTGACATAGGTCATCTTGCCGGCAACGGGCGAATAATAGGCACTGAGATGCTCGTTGGGCTTATAGTCGATACCCACGGAAATGTTCAGATAGGCAGGCGTCATGAAATCGGACACCAGACGCTGGGGAGTGGCACCATAGTCGTAGCCCGGCGCAAACTGCGTCTTGAAATCCAACAGGGCGGCATAGTAGAACACGCCTTTCTGGTTGATGGTACGGCCGTATTTGGAGGCCAGGTGCAGATTATCGACGTTCTTGCGCCAATCCTGGCTCTCGGTGTTGATCACGCCGAAGTTGGCATCCAGGTCGTTGGTCCAGGAAGTGCCGTCCTGAGTATAATTCAGGGCACCGTTGAAATAGGCGTTGCCCGATATGGAATTCTCACCGCCGGCCGACCAGTTGGTAAAGGAGGTCTGGGAAGCGTTCACACCGACCATGCCGTTGTGCTTCCAGGGGCTTTGGGCCTCGTCCTCGGCACGGAGGCTGATGATGGCCGTCAGAGCAGCGGCCAAAACAAATAATCTCTTCATTGTCTTTAATTTAAATGTTTTATAATGATTCACTCTTCATGACCGGCCCGCACCTCTGCGCCAAAGGCCGGATAGGCAGGACAAAAATAACGGCTTTTTTTTGAATAACAAAGAATGCATGTCCCCTGATTTCATCGAAAGCCACAGCCGACCGACTCACGATGGGTGTTTGCGATTGCCCGGGAAATGTAGTACTTTTACCGCCCCATTGGAATGCTACGCCACAGCTATGAGAATAGACATTATCACCGTATTGCCCGAAATGCTGCAAGGCCCGCTCAACTGCTCCATCATCCAGCGTGCCCGCAACAAAGGCCTGGTCGAGATCGAGGTCCACAACCTGCGCGACTACTCCACCGACCTCAAGCACCGCCGTGTCGATGACGAGGCCTTCGGCTTTTCCAAAGGCATGGTGCTGCAGATCGAGCCCATCGACCGGGTCATCACCCATCTGAAGAGCCAGCGAAGGTACGATGAGGTCATCTACACCTCACCCGACGGGGAAATGCTCAATCAGAAGATGGCCAACCAAATGTCGCTCTACGAGAACATCATCATCCTCTGCGGCCACTACAAAGGCATCGACCACCGTATCCGCGAGCACCTCATCACCCGTGAAATCTCCATCGGTGACTATGTATTGACAGGCGGTGAGCTGGCGGCAGCCGTCATTGCCGACAGTGTCATCCGGCTGCTGCCCGGGGCCATCCACGACGAACAGTCGGCCTTCAACGACTGTTTCCAGGACAATCTGCTGGCCGCCCCGGTCTATACCCGTCCGGCCGACTACAAAGGCTGGAAAGTGCCTGAAATCCTGCTTTCCGGCAACCAGCGCAAGGTGGATGAATGGGAACTGGAACAGGCCGAGAAACGCACCCGCGAACTCAGGCCCGACCTGCTGCAAAACCACTGAACCAACCGGCGATTCAAGATACACAAAACCCCGAAAGTCTCACAAACAAGGCTTTCGGGGTTGTTCTTATGTTGCCCGCGGCGCAAACTACAGTTCCTTGATAAGCGTTTCGCGGATGATGTTGCGCAAATTGAGTTGCTGCTGTTCGACCACATGCTGACGCGAAGGGTGGTACTGGTCAGTATAGAGGCACTTGGCCGGACGGATCTTCAGTTTGTCGAGCGAACCTCCGACATTGACACCGATCTTGAGCGGCTTGACCAGCGAGATATGGTAGTCAAAGGTCATGTCCAGGTTGTGACGCCCGGCCACGATGGCCCGGTACTTGTCCATGGACACCTGCAAGGGATAGATGTCCACCTCGTTGCGGAAAACGGTCAGCTCGGCTTGGATGGTGTCTATCTTGTTTTCCGTCTTTTTGCTGAACATCAGTATCTTGGCTATTTCGGAGAACTGTTCGCCGTCGAGAAGTACCAGATCCTCGCCTGCCAGGGAAGCTGCGCCGCGCAAGGTGGATTTCTTCAAGTCGTAGCGGGCATTCATGTAAGTCTCGGCAGCCAGGTGGAACTGGGCGCCTCCCTTGAACGAACGCAACATGGGCAGCACATCGTCCACCTGGGGAATCATCTCAAGCAGTTCCTCTATCTGGATATCCACCATGTGGTAGTCCAGGCCGATATATAGATGGTTGGGCCGGGGCGAACGGTACATGGCCGTGAGCTGTAGCTTGGCAGCCTCACAGATAAAGCCCATTTCTTCGAGCACCAGCACCCCGTCGCGTACATAGAGGTTGCCGCCGATGTTCCTGGCCGTCTGGGAGCCGATCTCAGCCTCTTCGATGTTGGTGTGCAGGATCAGGTCCATGCCCTTGGGCACGATGAAAGGATGCGGCTCTTCCTGGGAAACTGAATCCAGCTCGGCCTGTTCCTCAGCAGTGATGACCAGGTCGGTGGAATCGCTGCCCAGACCGCTGGTGAGCAGCATCAGCTCGTTGACATCGGCATGATGCGAAACAAACGACAACTCACCCTTCAACAAGCCGTTGTTTTTGAGATAATCGACCAGGTTGCGCACCTCGCCCGTCAGATGGAAATCGGAATTGCCCAGTTGGACACTGCTCTGGGCAATGACCAGATGGTCGTCGTGAAAATCGAAGGCAATCTGCGGCACCTTGATCTCCTGGGCCAAAGAGGCGGTGCTGCAATAGCCGTTCTGCCAGTTGAAACTGGCCTGGGGATTCCATTGGAGCAAGATTTCATCGGCCGTTTTGTCCTGACGCAGGTCGGCAGCCACACTCAGACGGTCGGAGGATATCTTCGTATCGGGCATTTCCACCGACAGGCCCTCGTTCTGGTATTTCAGAGCCACCTGCATTTGGCTGGGATCCTTGGCCTGCGGCTGCAGATCGATGTCCACCTGCGGCTGGCGGAGCGAGGCCAGCAATTCGGCTGTATGGCCTTCGATGCTCCCGGCCGTCAACTGGACCTTGACCTGGGGCACAGCCGTGCTGTCCTGCAGATTGAGCACGGCATCGAAACTGCAGATGGCCTGCCCTAGTTCTCCTCCCATGTCATCCAGGCTGCCGGCAAGCCGTTCGGCTCTCAGCTGTCCATCGACACTGACTTTGTCCTGACGCTTCAACACATCGGACACATAGAGATCCAGCGCCGCCTGCTCCAAGGAGGCCTGCATGTTCTGACCCATCGATGCCGACAAGTCACCGACTTTGGAAAGACGCACATACAGCGGCTTGGTGCGATGCTTGCGCAGACCGGCCGTCAAATCGGCCGAAGGCAGCTTGACGCAGAGCGTATCGTAAGCGGCATCCAGGTTGCGGAATTTGAAGTGAGTGCTGAGAGCGATCTCCTTGAGATTCATGTCTATCAGCTGAGGCTGGGTGGCTTCCAGGGCCAGGTCGCCCTCCACTTTGCCGCTGTTGATGACCAGGTTGTCGGGCAGAAAGTCCTTCCAGGCCGGCAAAAGGGCCGACAGTTTGGCTTCCAGCTTGATGAGGCGGTCGTCGCTCAAGAGGTCGGCCACTGCCCCGCTGGCTTGCAGACGGGAGTCGTTGGCACGCAGCGAGAGATCTTCCATCAACAAACCGCAGGCTTCCTGGTGGTTCATATCCAAATGAGCATTGACCAGCAGTCCCAGGTCGCTGATTTCAGGCAGATCGGCATACACGACCCTGGTATCGGCCAGCTGCAGCTTGACATCCACGCAAGGCAGGACTGTATCGATAAGGGTGCCTTCAATATGGCCGCTCAATGCCACCCGGCCATCCAAGGCCAGATTGTCGAGCATCGACGACATGGAAGCCGGAACAAGGCTGAGATAGGTGTCCAGCGGTTCCAGGCCACGGCCCAGCTCGAAATCCAGCAGGGTCTGGACAGCACCGTTTTCCGTCTCATAGGCAGCCTGCCCATCGAGTTGCAGAATCAAAGCCTCCAGGGCCAGGGTGGCCCGGTGAAGGTCCAACTGTATCTTTTCGGGCAGCAGATTGGCCTCAAAAGGCACATTGAGGCCCAACGATTTACGATCGAGCCAAACGGTCTCTCCCTGACGGGCATAGAGACTGGGCACCTCCAGTTGCAAACGGCCGTCCATGGCCTCGTCCTGAGATTTGACACGGGCCTTGAGCGACATGTCCTTCAAGACGGCCTCCAGGGTGTCGGCCTCGCTAGTGAAGGTAAGCAGCATATTGGTAAAGGAGAGATTGTCGAGTTCCAGCTTTTTGAAAGGCAACACCAGCTGGGTGGGCTCCTCTTCGGGTTTTTCGACAGTGTCGGTGGCAAAGACCTCATAGTTGCCCTGTCCCTTTTCGTTGATACGGACATGGCACACCAGGCCGTCCATGACAAGGTCGTCGAGCAGAAGTTCCTGATGCTTGACAAATGCCTTGACATCCAAGCCGGCGCGCAGGCGATGGACATACAGCAGCGTATCGGGGGTAAACTCGGCATTGCGCAGCAAAAGGTCGTCGATGGCGAGGCCGAAGTGCGGGAAGGTACGGAAAAAAGTGGGCTCCACTCGCCCGATGTTGTAATCACATTGCACAAACTCGCCCGCATACTTGTCGACCAGACGGGTCAGCTTGTCGGGCGAAAAGACATAGGCCAGGGCACAACCCACGACGACGATCACCAGGACCAACAGCGACAAAAGGCTGATACCCGCTATTTTGAAGAACTTTTTCATAGCCGATTAATGATCTGATACTCTGGTGAAAGATATTTTCTTGTAGGAATCCTTGTAGGCCATGTGCGAGTGGCTCATCTCCACTATGGTATAAGGACCCTTGGGAATCTTGGACCCGCTGATTGAAATGATGTGATACTGTGTCAATTTGCCATCTTCAAGCGTCCACTCAAAGGGCTGGGCCTCATTTTCGTGGACATCCTCCGATTCATCCCAGGTGTAACCGTCGCCATTGCTGTAATAGCGCCAGAATTCCTGAGGATTGGCATCGTTGTACCACAGACCGACCAGGTCGCTCTCATCGCATTCCACGGGGTTGTCCGTTACGCATGCGCTGAAACCCAGCATCAAAAGACAGAGAGCCAGTCCGGTGACCAGCCATTTTGCGCGTTTCATAACCAAACTATATTTCCAAGGCGCCCGTCAGTGACGAAACCGCCTCAATATGATGACGTTCACAATAATCCTCGATACCGCGTACCACCTTCACGCTGACGGCGGGATCGATAAAGTTGGCCGTACCGATCTGCACGGCGCTGGCTCCGGCCAGCAGGAACTCGATGGCATCGGTGGCCGATGAAATGCCGCCCAATCCGATAACCGGGATTTTCACGGCCTTGGCCACCTGCCAGACCATGCGCAGGGCCACCGGTTTGACACAAGCGCCCGACAGGCCGCCCGTGACGGTCGAAAGTCTGGGACGACGCTTTTCGGCATCGATGGACATACCCAGTAGCGTATTGATGAGCGAGACCGAATCGGCCCCGGCAGCTTCGGCCGCCATAGCGATGTCGGCGATGCTGGTCACATTGGGCGACAGCTTGACCATCAGATGTTTATGATACACCTTGCGGACAGCACCCACCACGCTGGCTATTCCCTCGCAACTCACGCCGAAAGCCATACCGCCCTGCTTGACATTGGGACAGGAGACGTTCAACTCGATGGCCGGAATCTTGTCCAGGGCTTGGATCTTTTCGGCACAGGCCACGTAGTCGTCGACGGTCGAACCCGAGACATTGACCAATACCCTCGTATCATACTGGCTAACTTCGGGGTAAATATGCTCGACAAAATAGTCCACGCCCTTGTTTTGCAGCCCCACGGCATTGAGCATGCCCGAAGGAGTTTCGGCCATACGGGGATAGGCATTGCCCTCGCGGGGGTGTAAAGTGGTCCCCTTGACAATGATCCCACCCAAGTCGGAAAGGTCGATGAAATCGGTGTATTCACGGCCATACCCGAAAGTGCCCGAGGCGGTCAGCACCGGATTCTTCAGGCTCAAACCAGGAAGATGTATACTCAGATCTGCCATTTCAGTTGATTGATATTAAAAACCGGTCCCTCCTGACAGACACAGCGATGTCCCTCGACGGTGTCTTCCACGCAGCACAGGCAGGCACCGATGCCGCATGCCATGGTGTTTTCAAGGGAAACTTCGCACCAAAGGCCTTTTTGACGGGCATAACGGGCCACCGCCACCATCATGGGCTTAGGACCGCAGCAATAGATCCGGTCGGGCGAGGGCCCCTGCAAGACAGGATGGGCTGTCACCAGCCCCTTGATACCGGCCGAGCCATCCTCGGTGGTGAGGCACAGCTCGCCATATTGTTCAAATTCATTGAGTTGTATCAGATCGTCGGCACTGCGTCCACCCAGCAAAAACATGGGATGATGACCTTGTTCATGAAGCATTTTGCCCAAATAGAGCAAAGGAGCCAACCCGATACCACCGCCCACCAACAAACAACGCTCCTTTTTGGAAGCCTTGGGCAAGGTATAGGGATGCCCCAAGGGAAAAACGACATTGACCCGGGTCTGCAGAGGCCAGTCGGCCATGGCACGGGTTCCGGCACCGACTTTACGTACCAGCAGCCACAGCTCACGACGTTCCCGATCGATGAAATGGATAGATATCGGACGACGCAAATAGGTGGCAGGAGACTGATCCACACGCACTTGCACAAATTGCCCCGGAGCCGCTTCCGGCAAGGGTTCCACATCGCTTCGAAGCTTCAACAGCACCGCCTGGGGCCATTCCCGCTTCTCAACCAAGCGCAAGTCTATGATACGTTTCGTCATACTCAATGGGATGATACCTTATAAATATATGAGGTCAAAGGTAGTGAAAGACGAAACCAAACGCAAGCAAAAAAATCACTTGCTGAACTCCTCGAAGGTGTTGTCAGCGTAGAAAACAACGATTTTGGTGATACGGGAATGAGCCGTTTTATCGATGGTTTCTTCCTGTATATCAATTGTTTTTCTCTGTTTTGACAGCTTTTTAGAGCCTTTTTCCGTAGCATATTCCTCCTCATCCGTAGCTGTGGGTACAGATACGGGATTCTCAGGAAACAAAACAGGGTAATCAGCGCCGTTTTCCGACTTCAACATCTCTCCTTTGCCCGTCATCAGCCATTCCACGTCGATTTCCGGGCAGGCAGAGATGATTCTCATCAGTGCAGAGGAGCTGGGAAGGTTGCGATCGTTGAGAATATGGGACAAAGCAGAGCCGTTTATTTGCACTTTTTTAGAGAACTGGGCCGCATTCAAGCCCTCATACTCCATGATTTGTCTGATCCTGTCTTTCATCTTACACTGTATATTATGCATTATGATTTCCACAAATGTATATATAATTTTTCATTGGACAAATGACAAAAGAAAAATATTTTTCACCATCCACAAAACCAAAATTCAAACTTGTAAAATTGCGATTTGTTTGACAAAAGCAAAAGTAAAAGAAAGCCAATGGTTTTGCATTCGTTCACGATTAAGTCCCTGTTACCAAATCGGCACGACTTCAGATATTCAAAACGCTATATTCCAATATATTAATACGACATATATAACGTATCGACTTTAAGTATTCGAACCACCAGGAATAAAACAGCCCGAAATGCCCGATGAAAAGGGATTAATATGACACTAAATCCAATTATACCCAGTCAAATACACCACTCTTCCAAAGCAGTTGCTTCAAGTCGGTTTTGCCACTCGGCATTAACATGGCTGGAATCATCGATCAGGCCTCAAAGTTCCACATTTGTCATTTTAAAACAGGATACACATTTTTCATCATGACAAAACAGGCATCCGACATTTATACATACATCACGGCTTATCCACTGCCTTTCCATCGTATAAACTCTCCCACCCAAACGCTATGCAAAATCGTCAGCCGTATGCAAAACAGTCCCGTCTGGAAACTCTCCGAATTGTTAATTGCTTTAAGGATTATAAGTTGCCTGGAAATAAACGGTCCCACTCCCCCCTCTGAAGGAAAATTCATCGATTTCAACGGGGAAAATGGCTCGACGTGCCCGTATTTCCCTACAGAATCACACATAAAAGCCGAATATTCGATTCTCAGCGAGTTAAAAAAGCGTTTTATCGCACACAAACAACTACTATACAAGCATTTAAATCAAATCTCTCCATGTCGGCCAAGTGCTCCAATTATTTTTTTTCGGCCGCATTACATGAGTTTTTTCTATTCGTTGTATTTTTGTCCCATTCAAAAACACTCAAACCTTACTATTATGTGCGGAATTGTCGCTTATATCGGAAACCGTCAGGCCTACCCCATTTTGATCAAGGGGCTGCATCGTCTGGAATATCGCGGATATGACAGTGCCGGTGTGGCACTCATCGACCAAGAAGATATCAATATCTATAAAACCAAGGGAAAAGTGGCCGATTTGGAACATTATGCCGAGTCGAAAAACACCCAGGGCACCATCGGTATCGCCCACACCCGCTGGGCCACCCACGGCGAACCCAACGATGTGAACGCCCATCCGCACTACTCCGAGAACGACTCGCTGGCCATCATCCACAACGGCATCATCGAAAACTATGCCCTGCTCAAGCAAGCCCTTGAAAAAGAAGGCTATACTTTCAAGAGCGACACAGACACCGAAGTGCTGGTCCAGCTCATCGAATACATCAAGGAAACCAATCACTGCCAGCTGTTTGAGGCTGTCCAGTCGGCCCTCAAGCAGGTGGTCGGCGCCTACGCCATCGCCGTGATCGAAAAGGGCAACAAGGACGAAATCATCGCTGCCCGCAAGAGCAGTCCGATGGTCATCGGCATCGGTGACGACGAGTATTTCATCGCCTCCGACGTCACCCCCATCATCGAGTACACCGACAAAGTGGTCTATCTCAACGACGAGGAAATCGTGCAGATACGCCGTCACGAGCCGCTGAAGATTGTCAATTTCCAGAACGAGGAAACCAAGGTCGATATCCAGAAGCTGAATATGAACATCACCCAGCTTGAAAAAGGCGGTTACGACCACTTCATGCTCAAGGAGATCAACGAGCAGCCGCGCACTATCGTGGATTGCATCCGCGGTCGCATCAACCAGTCGGCCACCGATGTCAAGCTGTCGGGTGTCATCGACCACAAAGATAAATTCCTGAATGCCAGACGGATCATCATTATCGCCTGTGGCACCTCCTGGCATGCCGGACTCATCGGCAAGCACATGATCGAAGAATTCTGCCAGATTCCCGTCTGCGTGGAATATGCCTCAGAATTTCGCTACAGTCACCCGGTGATCAACTCCGACGATGTGGTCATCGCCATCTCCCAGTCGGGCGAAACGGCCGATACGCTGGCCGCCGTCGAACTGGCCAAAAGCAAAGGCGCCTTTATATACGGTATCTGCAACGTCATCGGCTCGTCCATCCCGAGAGCCACACACTCAGGTACTTACATTCATGTCGGCCCGGAAATCGGCGTGGCATCGACCAAGGCTTTCACCGGTCAGGTGACCGTGCTCTGCATGCTGGCCATGGCTATTGCCAAGGAGAAAAACAGCATCGACCACCAACGCTATCTCTCGGTCCTGAAAAGCCTCTATTCGCTGCCCGACCTGCTGCAGGAAGTGCTCAAACTCGACAGCCAGATCAAGAACATGTCGCTGATCTTCACTTACGCGCACAACTTCCTCTACCTGGGCCGCGGCTACAACTACCCCCTGGCCCTGGAAGGCGCCCTGAAGCTGAAGGAAATCTCCTACATCCATGCCGAAGGCTACCCGGCCGCCGAGATGAAGCATGGCCCCATTGCCCTGATAGACAACGAGATGCCAACCGTGGTGATTGCCACCAACGACAGCGTTTACGAAAAGACCATCAGCAATATCCAGGAAATCAAGGCCCGTGGCGGCAAGGTCATCGCCCTGGTCACCAAAGGCGACCAGATAGTCTCGTCCATGGCCGACTACTGCCTGGAAATCCCGCCGGTGGACGAATGCCTGGCACCGGTGGTATCTTCCATTCCCTTGCAACTGTTTGCCTACTACATTGCCATCAACAAGGGACGCGACGTTGACCAGCCGCGTAACCTGGCCAAATCAGTAACCGTAGAATAAAAAAGGGGCTTACAGGCCATAGACATTGGCACTGATCAGCTTGGAGACAAAACCCTCGCTGCCGATCACCCAAACCAGGTCGCCCGTCTCGATGACAAAGTCGAAATTGGGATTGACGATGTGTTTATTCTTGCGTTCCACACCGATTATCAAACACTTGTGATCACGGCCTATCTGTGATTCGGCCAGCGTTTTGTGGGCCATGGGGGAACTGTCCGACACAGGAATGCCCGAGCAGCAGAGACGCCTGTCGCGGGAGGCTTCCTCCCGGTGCGAGAACTGATGCAGCGTCATCAGGGAATCGGGCACGAATTCCAGTTTCAGGTAGTCGGCGTTGAGCAGTTTGAAGGCGGCATTGCGGCCGGCCAGCGTGATGATGTCGCCCTCCTCGAAGACAAAAGTACGGTCGGGAATATTCTCCATATCCTCTCCCCGACACACACGCACCACCATCAGGTTGAATTTCGAACGGAAAGCCAGCTCCTGCAAGGATTTGCCAATCAAATAGGAATCGGGCATGACACGCATGGAAAAGGCATACAGCACCTTGTCCATCCAGTGGGCCTCGCCCATGTCGCTCACCTCGCGCACCCCCTTGTTCTCCTCTATCTTGCGCAGATTCTCTTCCATCTGGCGCTCGTTCAGGTTGATGACAAAACGCGATTCCAGGTTCCAATAGTGACGCATGAGCCAACGGGAACGCATGATGAGCCAGACCAGCACCAGGGCGATCGGCAGGACCAGCCAGACAGAGATGTTCAGGAAATAAGCCAGTACATAGGTAATCGTAATCAAGGCGACAACCAGACGCAAATAGGTCAATCCCAACAATATATAGCGGTTGTTCTTGTTCTCTGCCCAAAGGTTCATCATCATACCCGAAGTCTTGGAGCGGTTGCTGACAATGGACTTGAGAAAGGGCGACATGACCAGCAGTGTGACCAAAGCCATACCGATGCCGGCCCAGGGCTGTGCCACACCCAGTTCGGAAACAAAGGGCTGCAGGAACTGCATGGAAAGCATCATAATGCCGATGATGACGATGAGCATCAAGAGCAGGTTGGTCAGATAGGGCTTGAGCAGATGCAGCCAATCCTGCGTGTTCTTGGAGGTGTTTTCCCCGCCCCTGCGCTCGGTGAAACGGCGGTTCCAGCCCTCAGGCAGGCGCCGCTGCAGAAAGGCGGCCACCGGATCGGATGCCTTGATGATATAAGGAGTGACAAAGGTGGTGATGACCGAAACTGCCACTGCGACAGGATACAGGAAATTGTCAGTGACCTTGAGGCTCAGTCCCAGACCGGCGATGATGAAGGAGAACTCCCCTATCTGCGCCAGGCTGAAACCGCTCTTGACGGCGATATCCACACTCTGGCCCGAGACGGTCATGCCCGTGAAATTGCCCACTATCTTGAACACGATGACACACAGGGTGATCAAAAGGATGGGCCAGGCATATTCGACGATGACCGACAGATTGACCATCATGCCCACCGACACGAAGAAAACAGCCCCGAACAGGTCTTTCAAGGGTTTGATCAGCCGCTCGATACGGAAGGCCTCGACCGATTCGGCCAGGATGGATCCCATGATGAAAGCCCCCAGGGCCGAACTGAAGCCCACCTTGACGGCGATGACCACCATACCCAGGCAAAGGCCCACGGCCACCACCAAAAGGGTCTCGTCGCTGAGCAAGGGACGCATGACCTTCAGAAATGAGGGGATCAGATAGATGCCGAACAGCAGCCACAAGGCCAGGAAAAACAGCAGTTTGAAGACCGAGGTCATCATGCCCCAGGCCGAGAATTCCCCGCTGCCCGCCAAGGTGGACAAGAGTACCATCAGTACGACAGCCACCAGGTCCTCGACAACCAGCACCCCGAACACCAGCCTGGCAAAAGGCTTTTCACGCAGGCTCAGGTCGTCGAAGGTCTTGATGATGATCGAGGTGGATGAAATCGACATCATACCACCCAGGAAGATACTGTTCATATTGCCCCAGCCCATCAGGCGGCCCAGGCAGTACCCCACCAGCAGCAGCGTGAGGATTTCGATGGAAGCGTCGATAAACACTGTCTTGCCCACGCTCAACAGTTTCTTGAAACTGAACTCCAAGCCCAGGGCAAACAGCAGGAACAACACGCCGATATCGGCCCATATCTGGATGTTGGCCGTATCCTGCACCGACGGCAGCAGCGTGATCGCCGGTCCGGCCATCATGCCGGCCACGATATAGCCCAGCACGACAGGCTGTTTCAACTTTTTGAAACAGAGTGTGGTAAGACCGGCCACAATCAGTATCAGGGCCAGGTCGGAAATCAGATATGGCAAGTGTCCCATAGCGTTGACAAAATTATCCACTTTGCCAGCCTTTTCAAAATCCGGGCAGGTCTTTTTTGTGGAAAAAGGCCGGCACGTCCGAGGGCAGAGAAAATATTTTTGGGATTGCCCCGGCTTTGTCCTATATTTGTTTGCCCAATTAGATCATCAAGAGTAAAATCAAACCATAAAACCAATAGCTATGATTTTCGACCAGTTAGCCCACAGTGCCGTCTATGAGAGCCTTCATCCGCTGTTCAAGCAGGCCTTCGACTACATCAAGAGCCACGACCTGAGCCAGCTCCAGCCCGGCAAGATCGAGTTGGATGGCAGCAAGCTGTATGTCAACATCCAGGAGCCCGCCGGCAAGACCCGCCAGCAGGCCCGATTGGAGACCCACCGCAACTACATCGACATCCAGGTCTGCCTCGAAGGCAAGGAAAGCATCGGCTGGCGGGATGCCGACGACTGCCGCCAGGTCACGGAAAGCTACAACCCCGACCGCGACATTGCCTTTTTCGGTGAACAGCCTACGTGCTATGTGGACATGATTCCCGGCGATTTCTGCATCCTCTACCCGGGCGACGCCCATGCTCCCTGCATCGGTGAAGGCAAGATCAAGAAAGCCATCGTCAAGGTCCTTATCTAGCGACAACCATGGCCCGCACGCTCAGGATAGTCAAGGACGATCCTTGGCTCAAGCCCTATGAACAGGCCATTGCCGGCCGCTACGCCTATGCCCTTCAGAAGGAGAAAGAACTCTGCGGCGACAAGACGCTTTCCGACATGGCCAACGGCTATCTGTATTTCGGCCTGCACCGTACCGGCCAGGGCTGGGTGTTCCGCGAGTGGGCGCCCCATGCCACGGCCATCGCCCTTGTCGGCGACTTCAACCAATGGCAGGAAAGCGATGAGTATGCGCTCCACAGCATCGGCAACGGCGTCTGGGAAGTAAAGCTCAAGCCCGGGGCCATGCAGCACGGACAGCACTACAAGATGCTGGTCAAATGGGAAGGCGGTTGCGGCGAAAGGATCCCCGCCTGGGCCACCCGCGTGGTACAGGACAATCAGACACATGTTTTCTCGGCCCAGGTCTGGGCCCCGGAACAGCCCTACCGTTTCGGCAAGAAACGCCGCCTGCGCCCCAAGGACGAGCCGCTGCTCATCTATGAATGCCATATCGGCATGGCCACCGAAGAGCAAAGAGTCGGCACCTACGACGAATTCCGCCGACTGGTGTTGCCGCGCATCGCGGCCGACGGCTACAACGCCATCCAGATCATGGCCATCCAGGAACATCCCTATTACGGATCGTTCGGCTATCATGTCTCCAGTTTCTTCGCCCCCTCCTCCCGCTTCGGCACGCCCGAAGAGCTCAAGCAGCTCATCGACGAGGCCCACAGCCTGGGACTGTCGGTCATCATGGACCTGGTCCACTCCCATGCCGTCAAGAACACCGTGGAGGGGCTCGGACTGCTCGACGGCAGCCCCGATCTGTATTTCCACAGCGACACCAGCCGGCGCGAACATCCCGCCTGGGATTCGCTCTGCTTCAACTACCAGCGCAACGAGGTGCTGCACTTTTTGCTGTCAAACTGCAAATACTGGCTCGACGAGTTCCATTTCGACGGCTTCCGCTTCGATGGCGTCACGTCGATGATCTACCGCAGCCACGGCCTGGGCGAATCGTTCGGCAGCTACGATGACTACTACAACCTCAATCAGGACGGCGATGCCATCTGCTACCTTACCCTGGCAAACAAGCTCATCCATCAGGTCAATCCCCGGGCCATCACCATCGCCGAGGAGATGAGCGGCATGCCCGGTCTGGCCCGGCCCTTCAAGGACGGCGGCATCGGCTTCGACTACCGCCTGGCCATGGGCATCCCCGACTTCTGGATCAAGCTCATCAAGGAACAACCCGACGAACAGTGGAAACCGGGCGCCATCTGGTGGGAACTGACCAACCGCCGGGCCGACGAGAAGACCATCAGCTATGCCGAGAGCCACGACCAGGCCCTGGTCGGAGACAAGACCATCATCTTCCGTCTGATAGATGCCGACATGTACTGGCACATGAACAAGGACGACCACCATGCGGCCGTCGAACGCGGCATGGCCCTGCACAAGATCATCCGCCTGCTCACGGCATCGACCGTCAACGGCGGCTACCTCAACTTCATGGGCAACGAATTCGGTCACCCGGAATGGATCGACTTCCCCCGCGAAGGCAACGGCTGGTCGTACAAATACGCCCGCCGGCAGTGGAGCCTGACCGACAACCTTGACCTGAAGTATCACGAATTGCAGGCTTTCGACCAGGCCATGATCCATCTCATCCGCCAGACAGGGCATTTCCTGCAACAGCCGCCCCTCCAGCGCTGTCTGAACGACGGCGACCAGATCCTGGCTTTCCAGCGCGGCAATCTGCTGTTCGTCTTCAACCTGCACCCCTTCCAGTCTTATTCCGACTATGGCATACTCACCGAACCGGGTTGCTACAGGACGGTGCTCGATTCGGACGATCCGGCCTTTGGCGGTTTCAACCTCATCGACGACAAGGTGCGGCACTTCACGCAGGAAGATCCGCTCTATCCCCATCTGGGATGGATCAAGCTCTACCTGCCCCCGCGCACAGCATTGGTATTGCAAAGAGAAACAGATAGATAAAACATTTCAAACCATCATTTAAAAGCATTATCCATGGGTAAAGTCCTTATGATCGGAGCCGGCGGTGTCGGCAGCGTCGTAGCCTACAAACTGGCTCAGCATCCCGAAGTTTTCGAACAGATAGTCATTGCCAGCCGCACCAAGTCAAAATGCGATGCCCTGGCCGCCTCCATCGGTGCCAAAAACATCGTCACCGACCAGGTCGATGCCGACGATGTGGAACAGTTGAAAGCATTGTTCAACAAACACCGGCCCGAGCTGGTCATCAACGTGGCACTGCCCTACCAGGACCTGAGCATCATGGAAGCCTGCCTGGCCTGCGGCTGCCACTATCTGGACACAGCCAACTATGAGCCCAAGGAAGAAGCCCATTTCGAATATTCCTGGCAATGGGCCTACCAGCAGCGCTTCAAGGATGCCGGACTGACGGCTATCCTGGGCTGCGGCTTCGACCCGGGTGTCACCAGCGTCTGGACAGCCTACGCCGCCAAGCACCATTTCGACGAAATCCAGTACCTCGACATCGTCGATTGCAATGCCGGCGACCACGGCAAGGCATTTGCCACCAACTTCAACCCCGAGATCAACATCCGCGAGGTCACCCAGAAAGGCAAATACTACGAAAACGGCCAATGGATCATGACCGAGCCCCATGCCATCCACAAGACCCTGCACTATCCGGAGGTCGGTCCCAAGGAATCCTACCTCATCTGGCACGAAGAGCTGGAATCACTGGTCAAGAATTTCCCGACCATCAAGCGGGCCCGTTTCTGGATGACTTTCGGACAGGAATACCTGACCCATCTGCGCGTCATCCAGAACATCGGCATGGCTCGCATCGATCCCGTCATGTACAATGGTGTGGAAATCATCCCCATCCAGTTCCTGAAAGCCGTGCTGCCCAATCCCGGCGACCTGGGGGCCAACTATACCGGCCAGACCTCTATCGGCTGCCGTATCCGCGGCTTGAAGGACGGCAAGGAGCGCACCTACTATGTCTATCAGAACTGCAGCCACCACGAGGCCTATCTCGAGACAGGCGCCCAGGGAGTCAGCTACACGACCGGTGTACCGGCCATGTGCGGTGCCATGATGTTCATGAAGGGACTGTGGCGCAAGCCTGGAGTGTTCAATGTAGAGGAATTCGATCCGGATCCCTTCCTCAAGGCCATGGCTGAAAACGGCCTGCCCTGGCACGAGATCTTCGACCAGGATTTGGAGATGGATTGACCCCCTGCCTCCATATACATCAAAAAGACCCGTTCAGATCAGGCCATCAGAAGGCACAGGAGTTCGCGCAACAGTTCTCCGTCGGCAACGGCCGGCTGGCCGAAACCTTTGGAGCGGGCATCGTATTCACGGATCAGCGAGAGGTTGTTCAACACCTGACGGGGCGAATAATAGCGCGACGCCTCCTGGAATTCGGCCGCTGACCGGTAGTTCACGCCCAACTGCGACATGACATTGCTGGGATTCTTGTCGGCCAGATAGTGATAGACCAGCAGTTTGGAGAAGTAGTCGAACAAGATGACCGTGGTCAGTTGTATGGCATGGTCCTTTGGGTTGCGGGCATAGTACCAGGCAATCTTTTGGGCTTTGGCCATATCTTTGGTTTTCAAAGCATTCAGCAATTCGAAATTGTTGTAATCCTTGCTGATGCCGATGTTTTTCTCCACCACCTCAGCCGTTACCGTGCCACCGGCGGGCACCACCACCTCCAGTTTGCCCACTTCGCTGGCGATGCGACCCAGATCGGTACCCAGAAACTCGGAGAGCATCTGGCAGGCCTTGTCGTCGATCTTCAGGTTGCGCTGGGCGGCCAGTTGGGCAATCCAGGCAGGAATCTCGTTGTCGTAAAGCTTCTTGGATTCAAAAACGATACCCGTATGCGAAAGCACTCCGGCCAGCTTGCGGCGACCATCCAATTTCTTATCTTTATAATTGATAATCAAGATGGTAGTCGGCGTTGGATTTTGCAGATAGACGGCAAGTTCTTCCTCTAGATTCGTGATGAGCTGGGCCTCCTTGACGGCGATGACCAGGTATTTCCCCAGCATGGGATAACGACGGGCCATCGTCAGGATGGGAGCGGCATCTTTCTCGAAATCCTTGCCGTAGAACACCTGCTGGTCGAATTCCCGCGCTGTCTCGTCGAGGATATGCGTGAGCAGGTAGTCGGTCAGTTGATCGATGAAATAGGGTTCTTCGCCCATCAGGAAATACAGCGGGCTGTATTGTCCCTGGCTGATCTGTTGCCAGACCTCACTGTAGCCCAATCCTTCTTTTTTTGCCATCCAGTGTTGCTTCTGCGTCCCAATTGTCGTATTTTTGTTACTGCTTACGACGAAGACAAAGATACAAAATGTTTGCATTAAATCTGCCGACATTCGATTGTAAAATCAAGGACAGCGGCTCGGGGCAGCAGATATTCGATCCCTACCGGCGGCGCTATGTGGCCCTCACCCCCGAAGAATGGGTGCGGCAGCACTTTTGCCACTATCTGACACAGGAGAAACACTACCCTGCCTCCCGCCTGGCCAACGAATACCGCATCAGGCTCAACGGACAGCAGCGACGCTGCGACACAGTGGTCTTCGATGCCGGTCTTCAGCCCCTGGTCATCTGCGAATACAAAGCTCCCACGGTCGAAATCACCGAAAAAGTCTTCCAGCAGATCCTGCGCTATGACTGGGTGCTGAAAGCCCGCCTGCTCATAGTGAGCAACGGTTTGAGACACTACTGCTGCCTGATGGACTATGAAAGGCAGCAAAGCCGTTATCTGGAACAGGTCCCCGATTTTTCCGAGTTGTCATAAAACACAAGGCGTCCATCAACATGAGGAACGCCTTTGTTATTATATAGGAAGCGACGTGCTTATTCGGCAACGTTCGAAGCTTCGCTCTTGGCCAGTTCAGGATCGACCATGATGCGGCCGCAATACTCGCAGACGATGACTTTCTTGCGCATGCGGATGTCCATCTGGCGCTGGGGCGGAATCTTGTTGTAGCAACCGCTGCAGGCATCACGATCGACAGTGACGACAGCCAGACCGTTGCGGGCGTTCTTGCGGATGCGCTTGAAGGCGGTCAGCAGACGGGCGTCGATGTTCTCTTCCAGGGCAGCGGCTCTTTCGCGCAGATGCTCTTCCTGGGTGCGGGTTTCGGAGATGATGTCTTCCAGCTCGGCTTTCTTGACATCCAGGTCCTTCTGGCGTTCTTCCATGTCAGCCTGGGCAGCAGCCAGTTCTTCAGTCTTGGTCTTCTCGGCAAACTGGGCTTCCTTGATCTTCTTCTCGGCAAACTCGATTTCAAGGCCCTGGTATTCGATTTCCTTGTTCAGAAAATCGAATTCACGGTTGTTGCGGACATTGTCCTGCTGTGATTTGTATTTCTCAATCAACGATTTGGCATTTTCGATGTCGCTCTTGCGCGTCTTGACTTCGTCGACGCTGGCCTTGATTTCGGCCTTGAAGTTTTCGATACGGGTCTGCAGACCGGCGATTTCATCTTCCAGGTCCTGTACTTCCAGGGGCAATTCACCTCTCAGGATCTTGATTTTGTCGATTTCGGAGACAATCACCTGCAGGTCGTAGAGCGATCTGAGCTTTTCCTCTATGGTCAATTCTTTGGCTTCAACTTTGGTATTTTCAGTTGCCATATCAATTAAGTATTTGATTGTTAATCATTTAAAATAGCGCACGGGGTTCTTTTCCGCCTGCGAAATCCGAACGGCAAAGTTAGGAAATTTTTCTGACAACAAATCATAAATAATCTCTTTTGTGTACTGTTCGGTCTCAAAGTGCCCTGCATCGACCAGCAGCAAGCGCCCGTCGGGCTCACTGAACTCATGGTATTTCACATCGGCCGTCAGGAAGGCATCGGCTCCGGCAGCCAGCGCCTCGGGGATAAACTCCGCCCCGGCTCCCCCGCAGAGAGCCAGGCGCTTGACCGGGCGGCCTGTCAAGGCAGAATGGCGAAGACATGCACAGCTGAAGGTTTGTTTGACCCGTTGCAGGAACTCCTCTTCTGTGAGTGCCTGGTCAAATTCGGCCAGCATGCCCAGACCGGCCTCGGCTTGCGCATCCTTGGGACTGAGAAAGCCCCTTGGCTGCAGCCCCAGCTTGGCACACATCTTGGCACTCACGCCCTGGCGCACCGAATCCAGGTTGGTGTGCGCTGCATAGATAGCCAAATCGTTGCGGATGGCCGACGCAACGCACTTCTCCACTGCCGTGGCATCGGTCAGGTGCTTCAGGCCGCGGAAAATGAGCGGATGATGCGACACTATCATGCGGCAGCCCAGGGAAAGGGCCTCTTCCAATACAGCCTGGCTCACATCGAGGCAGACCAGGATGCCTCCCTCCAGTTCACAATCAGGATTGCCCAACTGCAGCCCTGCATTGTCGTAGCTTTCCTGCCACGAGAGCGGCGCCAGCTCTTCCAGCGCCCGACAGACATCGGCGATGCGCATGGCTATTTCTTGCTGGAAGGCAGGTTGATCTTCAGGCAGAGTTCGTCGAGCTGCTCGTCATCGATGAGCGAAGGCGCACCGCTCATGACATCGCGGCCCGAGTTGTTTTTCGGGAAGGCGATGCAGTCGCGGATGGAATCCAGGCCGGCAAACATCGAGACCATGCGGTCGAAACCGAAGGCCAGACCGCCGTGAGGCGGTGCTCCGTACTTGAAGGCGTTCATCAGGAAGCCAAACTGGTATTCGGCTTTCTCGTCGGTGAAGCCCAGGGCCTTGAACACGCGGTGCTGCAGGGCGCTGTCGTGGATACGTATCGAGCCGCCGCCCAGTTCCACGCCGTTGATGACCATGTCGTAGGCATCGGCGCAAACCCTGCCTGGGTCGGATTCAAGATATTGGATATCAGCCTGCTTGGGCGATGTGAACGGATGATGCATGGCATAGAAGCGCTGCGTCTCCTCGTCCCATTCAAACATCGGGAAGTCGATCACCCACAGCGGGGCAAACTTGTTCTTGTCGCAATAGCCCAGACGGCGTCCCATTTCCAGACGCAGTTCGCACAGAGCCTTGCGCGTGGGCATGGTCTTGCCACAGAGGATCAGGATCAGGTCGCCAACCTTGGCCTCGCAGGCAGCGGCGATGGCCTTCAGATCGTCCTGGGTGTAGAACTTGTCGACCGACGATTTGAAGCTGCCGTCCTGCTCGCAACGGATATAGACCATACCCTTGGCGCCGATCTGCGGACGCTTCACATAATCGGTCAGTTCGTCAAGTTGCTTGCGGGAATACACGGCACAGCCGGGGGCACAGATGGCACCCACATATTCGGCCTGGTCGAAGACGCCGAAGTTGCGGCCTTCGGTCAGATGTTTGATTTCCACGAATTTCATACCGAAGCGCAGGTCGGGTTTGTCACTGCCGTAATACTTCATGGCATCGTCCCACGTCATGCGCAGGAAAGGCTCCTTGAAGTCGATGCCCTTGATCTCGCGAAACAGGAACTTGATGAGTCCTTCGAAGATCTGCAGGATGTCCTCCTGTTCGATGAACGAAAGCTCGCAGTCGATCTGGGTAAACTCCGGCTGACGGTCGGCACGCAGGTCTTCGTCACGGAAACACTTGACAATCTGGAAATAACGGTCAAAACCAGACACCATCAACAGCTGCTTGAACTGCTGGGGCGACTGCGGCAAGGCATAAAACTCACCGGGATTCATGCGGGAAGGCACCACAAAGTCGCGGGCACCTTCGGGCGTGGACTTGATCAGGACCGGCGTCTCCACTTCCAGGAAACCCTGGGCGTCGAGATAATGGCGGATAGCCATGGCCATCCGGTGGCGCAGTTCCAGGTTGCGGCGCACCACAGGGCGGCGCAGGTCGAGATAGCGGTACACCATGCGCAGGTCGTCGCCGCCGTCGCTTTCGTCCTCGATGGTAAAAGGCGGGGTGACTGAAGTGTTGAGCACGCGGAGTTTGTCGACCAGGATTTCGATGTCGCCCGTGGGGATGTTCTTGTTCTTGTTGTATCGTTCGGCGACCAGGCCTTCGACCTGGATGACCCATTCACGCCCCATCCGGTTGGCCTCGTCGCAAAGCGCCGGACTGGTTTCCTGATTGAATACCAACTGGGTGATGCCGTATCTGTCGCGCAGATCGACAAAGGTCATGCCGCCCATTTTACGCAAGCGCTGTACCCATCCGGCCAGGGTGACACGGGTGTTCACCTGAGAGAGGGTCAGTTCGCCGCAAGTATGCGTTCTGTACATAGCTTTTTCGTTTTAAAGGAGGACAAAAGTAATGATATTTTCCCGTCCGCAGAAGTATATAATCCGAATATTTATCCTTCTTGTTTTTTTCTCGATAAAAACATGTTCCGTCGCTTTCAGAATTCGCTTTTTTGTATTTCCTTTGCAACATCATCCCGAGGCTATCCATTAACCTAATATTCTCCTATGAATCAAGAACTTAAGAAAGTTTTAGTCTTAGGCTCCGGCGCCCTGAAAATCGGTCAGGCCGGTGAATTCGACTACTCCGGCTCCCAGGCCCTGAAGGCCCTGAGAGAGGAAGGCATCAGTTCGGTCCTTGTCAACCCCAACATTGCAACTATCCAAACGTCCGACGGTATCGCTGATACCGTCTATTTTTTACCCGTCAACAGCTACTTCGTCGAGAAAATCATCGAAAAGGAACGCCCCGACGGCATCCTTCTGGCGTTTGGCGGACAGACGGCCCTGAACTGCGGCACCGAACTCCATACTTCCGGCGTCCTTGAAAAATACGGTGTCAAAGTGCTGGGCACTTCCGTGGAAGCCATCATGTACACCGAGGACCGCGACCTTTTCGTCAAAAAACTCAACGAAAAGCAGCTCAAGACCCCTGTCAGCCAGGCGGTCGAAACCATGGAAGATGCATTGGCAGCTGCCCGCCGGATAGGCTTCCCGATCATGATCCGCTCGGCATACGCCCTGGGTGGTCTGGGTAGCGGCATCTGCACCAACGAACAGGAATTCAACACCCTGGCCGAGCAGGCCTTCTCCTTCTCCAAGCAAATCCTGGTGGAGGAATCCCTCAAAGGCTGGAAAGAAATAGAGTTCGAGGTTATCCGCGACAAGAACGACCACTGCTTCACGGTGGCCAATATGGAGAATGTCGATCCGCTCGGCATCCACACGGGCGAATCCATCGTCGTCGCCCCCACCTGCTCGCTCAACCAGCAGGAAATCGACCTGCTGGTCGATCTGTCCAAGAAATGCGTCCGTCATCTGGGCATCGTCGGCGAATGCAACATCCAGTTTGCCTTCAACGCCGAAACAGATGATTACCGCATCATCGAGGTCAACGCCCGTCTGAGCCGTTCCTCGGCCCTCGCCTCCAAGGCAACGGGCTATCCCCTGGCCTTCGTGGCCGCCAAGCTGGCCCTGGGCTACTCGCTCGACCAGATCGGCGAAATGGGCACTCCCAACTCGGCCTATGTCGCCCCATCGCTCGACTACATGATCTGCAAGATTCCCCGCTGGGACCTGACCAAGTTTGCCGGCGTCTCCCGTGAGATCGGTTCCTCGATGAAATCGGTGGGCGAGATCATGTCTATCGGCAAATCCTTCGAAGAAATCCTCCAGAAGGGCCTGCGCATGATCGGACAAGGCATGCACGGCTTTGTCGGCAACGAAGACCTGGTCTTCGACGACATCGAGCACGAACTTTCCCACCCCTCCGACCTGCGCATCTTCGCTATCGCCGAGGCCCTCAACCGAGGCTACAGCATCGAGCGCATCTATGAGCTCACCAAGATCGATCCCTGGTTCCTGGGCAAGATGAAAAACATCTGCGACTATGCCAAGAAACTCTCTGAGTATCACTGCATCGAAGAGCTTCCCGTTGAAGTGCTGACCGAGGCCAAGCGGCTGGGGTTCTCCGATTTCCAGATTGCCCGCTTCACCGAAAATCCAGAAGGCAACCTGGAAAAAGAGCTGTTGCGCGTGCGCAGCCTGCGCAAGAAAAACGGCATCCTGCCTTCGGTACGCCGCATCGAGACGGTCGCTTCGGAACACCCCGAACTGACCAACTACCTGTATATGACCTACGACGGCAAGGATCACGACATACCTTTCTACAAGAACGAGAAATCGGTGGTGGTCCTGGGAAGCGGTGCTTACCGCATCGGCAGTTCCGTCGAATTCGACTGGTGCTCGGTCAACGCCATCCAGACGGCCCGCAAACTCGGCTACAAGGCCATCATGATCAACTACAACCCCGAGACGGTATCGACCGACTACGACATGTGCGACCGGCTCTACTTCGACGAACTGAGTTTTGAGCGCGTCATGGACGTCATCGATCTGGAACAGCCCCGCGGCGTCATCGTTTCGGTGGGCGGCCAGATCCCCAACAACCTGGCCATGAAGCTCTACCGCCAGTCTGTACCCATCCTGGGCACCTCGCCCGTGTCTATCGACCGCGCCGAAAACCGCAACAAGTTCTCGGCCATGCTCGACCAGCTGCACATCGACCAGCCCGCCTGGAAGGAACTGACCAGCCTGGACGATATCAAGGAATTCATCGGCAAGGTGGGCTATCCGGTACTGGTCCGTCCCTCCTATGTGCTTTCCGGCGCCGCCATGAACGTCTGCTACGACGACGATGCTCTGGAGAACTTCCTCAAGATGGCCGCCCAGGTATCCAAGGAATATCCCGTAGTGGTGTCCAAATTTCTGCAGAACGCCAAGGAAATCGAATTCGATGCTGTGGCCCACAACGGAGAGATCATCGAATATGCCATCTCCGAGCATATTGAATTTGCCGGTGTCCATTCGGGCGATGCCACCATGTGCTTCCCGGCCCAGAAGATTTATTTCGCCACGGCCCGTCGCATCAAGAAGATCAGCCGTCAGATAGCCAAAGAACTGAATATCAGCGGCCCGTTCAATATCCAGTACCTGGCCAAGAACAACGAGGTGAAGGTGATCGAATGCAACCTGCGTGCTTCGAGAAGTTTCCCCTTCGTGTCCAAGGTGCTGAAACGCAACTTCATCGACACGGCCACCCGCATCATGCTCGATGCCCCCTACGACCGGCCCGACAAGAACGCCTTTGATATCGACTGGATCGGCGTCAAGGCCTCCCAGTTCTCCTTCTCGCGCCTGCACAAGGCCGACCCGGTACTCGGTGTCGACATGTCGTCGACGGGCGAGGTCGGCTGCATCGGCGACGATTTCAGCGAAGCGCTGATGAACGCCATGCTGGCCACCGGCTTCAAGGTGCCTTCCAAAGAGAAAGGCATCATGGTCTCCTCGGGTACGAGCAAGTCGAAGGTCGATCTGCTGGATGCCTGCAAGACCCTATACGACAACGGCTACAAGATCTATGCCACCGGCGGTACCCAGCAATTCCTCTCCGACCACGGCATCGAGGCCCAGGTAGTTTCATGGCCCGATGAGAGCCATATGAACGATCCTCTCCAAATTATGAACATGATAGCCAATCATGCTTTCGATCTGATTATCAACATTCCCAAGAACCTGAGCAAGCGTGAGTTGACCAACGGCTACAAAATCCGCCGCGGAGCCATCGACCACAACATTCCGCTGATTACCAACGCGCGTTTGGCCGCAGCCTTCATCGAAGCCTTCTGTTCGCTCAACCAGGACGATATCCAGATCAAGAGCTGGCAGGAATATATACTATAACACAAGCAATTACACAGCTATGGGCGGTTTTTTCGGAACCATTTCCAACACATCGTGCATCAACGACTTGTTCTACGGAGTCGATTATAACTCTCATCTGGGCACCCGCCGGGGCGGCATGGCCTCCTACGATGCCCAAAACCGGCGCTTCACCCGGGCCATCCACAGCCTGGAGAACGCCTATTTCCGTTCCAAGTTTGAAACAGACCTCAGCGGATTCTGCGGCAATTCGGGAATCGGTGTCATCAGCGACACAGACTCCCAGCCCATCATCATCAATTCCCACCTGGGGCAGTTCGCCACGGTCACAGTGGCCTGCATCAACAACCTCAAGGACCTGGAAAAGGAAATGCTCGACAAGGGCCATCACTTCGCTGAGCTCAGTTCGGGCGACACCAACCCCACCGAGCTCATCGCACTGCTCATTGCCGAAGGCAAGGACTTTGTCGATGGCATCGAAAACGTCTACCGCAAGGTGAAAGGCTCCTGCTCGCTGCTGCTGCTCACCGAAAAAGGCATCATCGTGGCTCGCGACAAATTCGGCCGCACCCCGGTGGTATTGGGCAAGAAAGACGGTGCCTACGCCGTTTCCAGCGAGCCTTGCGCCTTCCCCAACCTCGATTTCGAGCTCTGCTACAATGTCGGTGCCGGTGAAATCGTGCTCCTGACGGCCGACAGCATGCAGCAATTGCGCCGGCCCGGTCCCCGCAAACAGGTATGCGCCTTCATGTGGGTCTATTACGGCTACCCCGTCTCCGACTATGAAGGTGTCAATGTCGATACGGCCCGCTACAGATGCGGCATGGGCATGGCCAAAGGCGACGATGTCGATGTGGATATCATCTCGGGCATTCCCGACTCCGGTATCGGTGTGGGCCTGGGCTATGCCGAGACCAAAGGACGACCCTACCGCCGTTCCATCATCAAATACACGCCGACCTGGCCGCGCAGCTTCACCCCCAGCGACCAGCAGCGCCGCAGCCTGGTGGCCAAGATGAAACTCATGCCCAACCATTCACTGCTCAACGGCAAGAGAATCGTATTCACCGACGACTCCATCGTGCGCGGCACCCAGCTCAAGGACAATGTCTCGGTGCTCTACCGCTACGGTGCCAAGGAAGTGCACATGCGTATCGGCTGCCCGCCGCTGCTTTATTCCTGCCCCTTCCTGAAATTCACCGCCTCGAAGAGCGATCTGGAACTGATCACCCGGCGCAAGATACAGGAGATGGAAGGCGATCCCAACGCCCATCTTGAAGATTACGCCTGCCATGGCAGCGAGCGCTACAACAAACTGGTCGAGGCCATCCGCTCACAGTTCGGCATCACGTCGCTCAAGTTCAGCACCCTGGACAATCTGGTCAAGTCGATTGGGCTGCCCAAGGAAGACCTCTGCACACACTGTTTCGACGGTTCGAGCTATTTCGAATAATAATTGTATCTTTGCGCCGCAATTGCTCGCAGAGCGTTACATTCAGGCGGGGTGTAGCACAGTTGGTTAGCGCACCTGCTTTGGGAGCAGGAGGTCCCCCGTTCGAGTCGGGGTACCCCGACACTGAAAAAGAGGCACTTACAAAGATGTAGGTGCCTCTTCCATTTTTGATGGTGAACACACATTCAGATGATGCGTCCTTCGTTGCGGTAAAGATCGAGGGCATCGTGAAGATAGGTTTGGGCCTTTTTGGAGACCCGCTGGCGCGGCAGGAAAACCAAAGGGGCATAGACATAGTCCAGCTCCATCGAGGGATAGACGATCAGTGTATAGCTGTCGTCCAGGATGGTCTTCAACTCACCCAGACGGTTTTGTCGCGGCATTTCGGCAATGATGCCTATATAGAGGTGTTCCCCGCAGGGAGCCTCGACAATGTCACCCACCTTGAACGGCTTGGCGGTATCCAAGGGTTGGTAGATACTGTCGCCGTCGGGCAAGGTGCTCCGCTCCATCAATTCTCCGGAAGAATCATAGACCGATACCGACAGCTTGATGGGATACACTGTGTTGAACTTGTATTCCTCGATGATGATGCAATACAACTCCTTGGGGAAGGGCCCGTCCTCATACAGGAAAGAATAGGTCTGACGATACTCTGCTGCGGCAGACTCAGCCCGCTTCAGCGTGGAATAGTACATCAGTGGACTCTGGGATAACTGATCCTGGCCCGTAGGCTCAAGATGAAGGGCGTACATGACGAATAGTGATTCCATGGCACGATTGTTTGATAAAATTGTTTTTCAGCAAATATAGAGTCTTTTACACCTTATAAGGAACAACTATATCAGCATTTAATTGTTCCAAAACGAAATAATAGTCACCAGATTAATAAAAAACACCTGGGGTCGCACATTTGTTACGACCCCAGGTGAGATTTTCTTATCAAAAAAGGCATTGACTATTTTCCCTTCTCGATAATTTCCAAAGCCATGTCCAGGATTGTCGTGTCATCCAACTGGACAATGCCTCCCCCAGGACCCGGTTCGACATGCACACCACAGCTTTTGCCATCTCCGTTGTAGTTGCGACCGCCAAAATAGTTTCTAACCGTATCAACGGAAATCCCCAGGCGGTCGGCAATCATCTGTGAACCGCCTGTTGGCAAACTGTCTTTGATTTTACGAAGTTCGTTGAAAGTGATAGTCTTGATCATAGCTTATTGTTTATTGATTGATAATTTCATTTCAGGGCCATCGCCGCCAGCAGCAAAGCGACGACCAGTGTCCACAGCATCACCGTCAGCAGGCTGACATCGGTGCGACGGTAGAAAGAAACCGTATAGGCATCCCGGGCGACATGCGGTTTTTTGTAAAGCCCCTTGTAATGGAGCCAACGACTGTAGAGCCACCAGGCCAGCCATCCGATCAGAACACCGTATGCGGCACCGCAGAATACATCTGTAGGATAATGCACGGCCAGATACACCCGGCTGAAAGACACCAGGGCGGCCCAAAGGAAGATGCTCCAGCCATACCAGCGGTCACGTAGCAACAGGGTCGTGAACATGGCTACGGCAAAGACATTGGAGGCGTGGTTGGAGGGGAAACCATAGCTGCCGCCATGATAATCGAACACCGTCTCCAGCAAAGGAATAAGCATCATGTCGCGTGTGGGGCGCGGGCGGGCCACCAGGGGCTTGACCCACTCCGACACGGCGAAATCCGTCAGCACGAACATCAAGGCCATGACGAGCAATATGAACAGCGACTCAACCTTTTTGTTCCTGACCAGCACACACAAAAGCAGCAAGGCCACGGGCAGCCATACCATGGTGTCCGACAACAGCCAGAAGAAACGATCCAGCACAGGATTGTGCAACGCATTGACCTGCAGGATAGCCTGCTTGTCCCATGCCACGATATTCGTCCAAAATGCCGACATTGCCTCTATATAACGACTACATTTTCTGTCTCGAGCCAGCCCACGTTGCCGTCGCTGAGCTCTATTTCACTCCAACTGCCCAGGCGGCTCCGAAGGCGGACCTTCGTTCCCTCATGCAGCAGGAAGAGTTCCGTACCGCTCTGATCGGGCGAGCTTTTCACCGTCACTGTCGGGGCAAAAACAATAGCCTCTTCCCCGTCAGTATCACGATGATAAAGCTGCCTAGCGTACAACAGCGTAAAAATAGCAAATACTATTGATATTACACCCACAGTAAACGAAAGTTTTTTCAATCCCCGTTTTTTCGCAAAGAAAAACCCAGCCACCGACAAGAGAAACAGCCAGAAAAAGGCCAGGCTCATCCAAGCCCACGCATTGCCTGGCAACAGGGCACGCAGCTGGCGATACCAGCGGCTGAAAAAGAATTCTCCCAAGGGATCGATCCTGTCCACCACACTGGAGCGGCAGAGCTCCAGGTTGAAGCGGATGTCCTTGTCGGCCGGATCGAGCCGCAGGGCACGTTCGTAATAAAGGATGGCCGGAGCAATCTCGCCCGATTTGTAGCAGGCGTTGCCCAGGTTGTAATACAGCTGGGCCGACACACCGCAGTGGGCAGCGATGGCCTCGTAGAGCTCCATCGACTGCCGGAAACGACCTTCTCCATAGGCAGCGGCCGCACGGACAAGCATACTGTCGGCCGCATCGGCGGCCAGGGCCGGTTCCTGGGAAGCAGGCACCTCGGCAGGGTCGGAAGCATTCTGGGCGGCCAGCAAAGGCAACCACAGACTCATCAGGAAGAGGATATATAATCTACGCATGGCTGGTCTTGATTGTATTTTCCATTCTGTCTATCGTTTTCAATGTCTGGGCATAGAGTTCGTCCATGGTCTGGGAACCCTGTCCGGGGGCATAACGTTCAAACTCGCAGGCCGTGAGGATGTCCATGAAATCGCGGCGGACGCCCTCTTCCACACCGGCTTCCGTCAGGCGGGCGTCGATGTTGTCCTTGGTCAGGTGGGAAAGCGGGATGTTGAGTTTGTCGCTTGTATAGCCCCAGAGCGCCTTGAGCACCTCGTCATAGAAAGCACCGCGCTGCTGGGCCTTGAGATAGGCGGCCGCATTCTTGAGCCGGCGGACAGCCACCTTGTTGGCCTTACGGTTGCGGACACGCACAGCATCGGCATTGGCCTTGAGCTGCTTGCGATAGAGCAACAGCAACACAACGACAGCCACCGCCGGCACAATCCAGGCCCACTTGTACCAATTGGCCACCACCACATACTGCGGCTCAGACACCAGGTGGTCGGGCGAGGTCTTCAAATAACGGATGTCCTGTCCCAACTGGCGGACACTCTCCCGCCCTGCTGTGTAATTGCCCGAAACCACGGCGGCATCGGCATTGGCCGAACGGGCCACCTGCAGGCTGAAAGCATCGGTGGTGAGCGTTTTGTAGCTCTTGGTGGCCAGATCGAAATAGCTCAATTGCACCGAAGGGATCTCAAACGTGCCGGCATAGCGCGGGATGACCAGGTATTCGATGGTCTTGGTGCCCGATGTGCCCTTGGCCGTGGTCTTGAAATTGTTGGTCACCTGAGGATCGTAAACATCGAAATCGGCCGGGAATTTCAGCTCGGGGGTACGCAGCATCTTCATGTTGCCATTACCGCTCAGCGTAAGCTTGACGGTCACGCCTTCATCGGCCTTCACCTCCGTGGCACTGATTTGCGATGTAAGCTTCAGGCTACCCGTAAAGGCATTGAAATTGACCGGTTTGGGAAAAGGATAAGGCTCGACGGTGATGCGCAGGGGCTTGGTCGTAACCGTCTTGCGCACATCGGAATAGGTGTCGAAGAAATCGTCGAAAATGCTGCGCGAGCGCTGCCCCGTGTTGCGGATGCGCACCACCAGGTCGATGCTGCAAGGGTCGATCTCAAGCGTGCCGCTCTGCTGGGGAAAAATTACCACCTGGCGCAGCACCGCGGTGCGGTAGTTGCGGCCGTTGTAGTTTTCCATATCCCACGACACCTCCGAGGGAGATTCGATTTCCTGCATCATGAACCCCTTGTATTCCGGAAACTTGTAGTTTTCGGCACCGGCCACATCAAGCCGCGTATAGAGTTTGTAGGTGAGCGTGATGGCCTCCTGCTCATAGACCCTGGTTTTGGTGGGGATCACACGAAGGAAAAGGTTTTCATCACTCAGCGTCTGCGACGATGCGCTTGCGGCGGCCTGGGAAGAGCCCTGCGACGATTGCCGGTTCGAGGCCGACTTATCTTCTGGCAATACAGTGATTGTCAAAGCATTGGAAGTGACATCCTTTTTCTTCACCTTGGCCGTGGCCGGCGGGATGTTGAACGTGCCTTCCTTGCGGGGCAACAGCAGATAGGTATAGCTGTACTCCGAAGTGGCGGTCCGCTTGCCGTTCACAAAGGAGGACGAATAGGAACGGGAAGTGGAAGGCCCGTAGACGATGTCGAACGACTGCTCCACTTGCTCCGGGAGACGGAAATCCGTAGGATTCTCATCGGTAAAGGTATAGACCAGCTGGAACTGCTGTCCCAGCACCACCTTGCCCGGGGCCGAAGCAGTGAAATCGGCCGCGGCCAGCCCCGTCCAGGCCAACCACAGCATCGCGGCAAACAATATATGTCTTCTTTTCATCATTACCAGTCTTTTTCTGTTTTGACACGCTGTCCTTGCTGCATCTGCAGCTTCTTGACCTTTTCCTGGACCTCTTTTTCGTCCTGCATCAGGGCATCCAGCAACTGCTGGGCCTGCTCCTTGGAGATGCGCTCCTGCTCCTCCTGTTGCTGCTGTTCCTGCTGTTGTTGCTGTTGCTGTTGTTGCTGTTCCTGTTGCTGTTGCTGCTCCTGCTGCTGTTGTTGTTGATCCTGCTGCTGTTCCTGCTGCTGATCCTGGTTCTGCTGCTGTTGCTGTTGTTGCCTGAGCAGCGCCTGGGCCAGCGCCAGGTTGTAGCGGGTCTCGTCGTCGCCGGGCCGGTTGATCAGCGACTGGCGGTAGGCCATCACGGCCTGGGCATAGTCGCCGGTCTGCATGAAGATGTTGCCCATATTGTGCAGCACAGAGGCCTGACGCGAGGGATTGCCTTGGGCCTGAGCCAGTGCCGACTGGTACTGGTTCATGGCATCCTGGGCTTTCTCCTGCTTGTAGAGCGCGTTGCCCAGGTTGTAGGTAGCCTGAGGAGAGTTGGCATTCACCTCCAGCGCCTTACGGTAGGCGATCTCGGCTTCGGTATACTTTTCCTTGCCGAAGAGTTTGTTGCCGCTGCGTACCTGCTTGCGCTCGGCCTTCTGGCCCCACAACGGCATGGCAAACAAGCTCAAACCCAGGCTCAACAATATGATGGTCCTATTCATTGCCAAAGAGTTTAAAGTGTTTCATCCGGTCACTGCGACGGTGCAGGATGAACATATCGACAAACAAGAGCGCCAGGATCACCCAGGCCAGGGCCTGGAACTGGTCGTCGTATTCGGCATAGACCGTGGTCTCGATTTCGGTCTTGGTCATCTTGTTCAACTCACGTACCAGCACCTTCAGCGCTGCGTTGGAATTGTCCGAACGGACATAGATGCCACCACCCGCCTGGGCAATCTGCTGGCACATCTCCTCGTTGAGCTTGGTAATCACCACATTGCCCTCACGGTCCTTGTGATACTCGTTGTTGCGTCCCGTGGGGATGGGCGCCCCTTTCGTTGAACCCATGCCCACCACATGCACACGCACGCCCTGTTCATAGGCCGCCTTGGCCCGCTCCACAGCATTGCTCTCATGGTTCTCGCCGTCGGTGATGACGATGACGGCCCGGCCAGCCTCCGATTCGGGACCGAACGAGCGCAGGGCCAAGTCGATGGCCGAACCGATGGCCGTTCCCTGGATGGGCACCATATCGGTCGAAATGGAGCTCAGGAACATTTTGGCCGAGACATAGTCGGCCGTGATGGGCAGCTGGGTATAGGCCTCACCGGCAAAAACAATCAGGCCCACCCGGTCGTTGACCAGCTCGTCGATGAGCTTGGACAGCGTCTGTTTGGACTTTTCCATGCGATTGGGCAGGATGTCCTGCGCCAGCATCGACTTGGAAACATCCTGGGCGATAATAAGTTCCACCCCCTGGCGTTTGCGCTTCTCTATTTTGGAACCGAACTGCGGACCGGCCAGCATCAGAAAACAAAGCGTCAAAGAGAGCATCTGCAGCACGAAATGCCACCACTCGCGAGCCTCAGACACATCGGGCATCAGGTCTTGCAGCAACTGCGGGTCGCCATACGCGCTCAGCTGACGCTTCCTGCGCCAGTTGAGCAGCAGGAAGACTGCCACCAGCAGCGGTATCAGCAACAAACCATATAAATATGTCGGATGGGCAAAACGGAACATAAGCGTCTGATTATGGCAAACTACGGGTAATGAACCAGCGGATCAGTATCTCGGCGAGCAGCAGCAACATGGCCCAAAGGGCGAAACGGCCGTACTCCTCGTTGCGCTTGCTGTATTGCTGCACCTGCATCTTGGTCTTCTCCAACTGGTCGATCTCGCGGTAGATTCCTTCGAGCTTGGCATTGTCGGTGGCCCGGTAATAGACCCCGCCCGTCAGGGAAGCGATCTGCTTGAGGGGCTCCTCATCGATACTGACCTCGATGTTCTGATAGACCACGCCGTTGGCCGTCTGGAAAGGATATGGTGCCTTGCCCTGCCGACCTACGCCGATGGTATATACTCTGATGCCGAACGATTTGGCCAGCTCGGCCGCCGTCAGCGGATCGATGTCGCCCCGGTTGTTGGTGCCGTCGGTCAGGAGGATGATCACCTTGGATTTGGCCTCCGAATCCTTGATACGGCTCACCGCATTGGCCAGGCCCAGGCCGATGGCCGTACCGTCCTCGATCAGGCCGCTGTGGATGCTGTTGAACAAATTGATCAGGACGGCATGGTCGGTCGTCAGGGGACATTGCGTGAAGCTTTCCCCGGCAAAGACCACCAGGCCGATATTGTCGCTATGACGGCCGGCGATGAAGGATGAGGCAATCGATTTGGCCGCTTCCAGGCGATTGGGTTTACTGGTCGAGATATCCAGCGCCACGACGATATCGATGCCCTCTGTGGAAGTGTTCTGCCAGCTGTCCACCGACTGGGGTCGGGCCAGCACCACGACCACCAGGGCAAAGACCAGGCAGCGGAGCGCAAAGGGCACATGCTCGAAATACTGTTTCCAGGTATGTCCGAACTGCTTGACAGCAAAGGTATTGGACACTTGCAAGGTGGCATGGCGCTTGCGCCGTTTCACTATGTACCAGACCAGGGCCGGCACCAATAGCAGCAACAGCAGCAGGTAGTAGGGGCTGGCAAAGATCATAGGGCGGCCTCCTTTCCTTCATTGGCCTGAGCAGCCGGATCTTTCGTTTCACCCGACTCGGAAGGAGTTTCTTCCTGCTTGGTCTGCTCGACAAAACCATAGGCATCGCGCAGCGAGCGGTCGTTTTCGTCGGGCAGCGGATTCATCTTGGCGAATTTCACGAAATCGGACAGCGTCAGGATCTGGGCCAGCATCTGGCGGATCTCCTTGCCTTCTTCATCCTGCCGCAGGGCTTCCAGTATCTCTGCCGATGTCATTTCCATGGCACTGATGCCGTAGCGGCGGAAGATATATTTGCGCAGCACATCGGTGAGTTGCGTGTAGAAGTCTTTGTAACGGCCCTGTTGCCACAGCTTCTCCTCGCGGATCGTGTCGAGGGCTTTCAAAGCGGCCACATGCGGCGGCAGCAAGAGTTCGGGATCGGGCGTCGCCACACGTTCCAACTCGCGGCGACGGCGGAACACCAGCACCAGCATCACCGCCAGGATGGCCAGCGACAGGCCGCCCCACACCATGAAGATCGGGCGCAGGTAGTCGGAAGGCACAAAGGGTGCCTTTTCCACGGGCTTGATGTCGAAAATGGCCTTGGAAGCTGTGTCCACATCGAAGGTCAGTACCTTCAGGCTCAGATAGTTGCTTACATAATCCTCTCCATCCACATCAACCGTGAAAGGCGGTATGTAATACAGGCCTTCGTCGAAGCACGTGAGCAACCACTGCTGCGTATAGCGCTTGCGGCCGTTGTCCACCCGCTGGCTGTCGAGGGAGGCACGAAGGATGAAAACATTCGTGATCAAGGTATCGGCCGCCACCACGGGAAGGCTTACCGCCGATTCCTCGGGTACGGTGATTTCCAGCGTCAAATAGTTCTGATTGCCGATAAACATGCTCATCGAGTCCAGGCGGGCGTCCACCGAGACCCGGGCCGCCTGCAAGGGCCATCCCGCGACAAGCAAGAGTATCAGTATCCAGTATTTTCTCATCATTGGTCCTAATTACGCAGGTTGAACAGATTCATCAAAGCCTTGACATAATCGTCTTCGGTCGAAATGGAAACATGGTCCACCTGGCTGCGGCGGAACGTATCCTCCAAGAGCATCTGACGATCTTCCCACCACTGGCTGTAGGCTTTTCTCAAGCCCTTGGACGAAGCATCAGCCAACACCACCTCGCCCGTCTCGGCATCCTGCATGCGCACCAGACCCACATTGGGCAGCATGGTCTCACGGTGATCATAGACCTGCAGGGCAACAATGTCGTGCTTGCGGTTGGCGATGGTCAGCGGCGTTGAGAAATCCTTCATGTCGATGAAATCGGAGATGACAAAGGCCGTGCAGCGCTTTTTGATGGCATTGGTCATATATTCCAGGGCCTGTGAGAGATCGGTCTTGGCAGCCACCGGCTCGAAGCCTATCAGCTCGCGGATCACATAGAGGATATGCTTGCGCCCTTTCTGGGGCGGAATGAACTTCTCGATACGGTCGGAGAAGAAAATCACCCCGATCTTGTCGTTGTTCTGGATCGCCGAGAAAGCCAGCGTGGCAGCCACTTCACACATCAGCGTCTTCTTGAGGCGGCTCTGTGTGCCGAACATGCGACTGCCCGACACATCGACGAGCAGCATGACTGTCAGTTCACGCTCCTCTTCGAAAATCTTGACATAGGGGCTGTTGAAACGTGCCGTCACGTTCCAGTCGATGTTGCGTATATCGTCGCCAAACTGGTACTCACGCACCTCGGAAAAGGCCATACCACGCCCTTTGAAGGCCGTGTGGTACTGGCCGGCAAAGATATTGCGCGACAAACCCCGGGTCTTGATCTCGATCTGCCGGACTTTCTGCAGCAATTCGCTCGTTTCCATGAACCAAAACGATTAGGGCACCTGCACAGCGTTCAGAATCTCGCTCACAATTTCGTCGCCGGTCAGGCTGTTGGCTTCGGCCTCATAACTCAGGCCGATGCGGTGACGCAGCACGTCGTGGGCCACGGCGCGGACATCTTCGGGAATCACATAGCCGCGGTGCTTGATGAAAGCATAGGTGCGGGCCGCCAGGGCCAGGTTGATCGAGGCACGGGGCGAGCCGCCGAAGGAAATCATTTCCTTGAGGGAAGTGAGACCGTAGTCCTGCGGATAACGCGTGGCAAAGACGATATCGACAATGTAGCGTTCAATCTTTTCGTCCATATAGACCTGGCGCACCACCTTGCGGGCCTCGATGATTTCCTCGGCCTTGAGCACGGGGGTGACGGCGGTTTCTTCGGGATTCATGTTCATGCGGATGATGCGGCCTTCCTCTTCTTTCTTGGGATAGCCGATGACCACCTTCATCATGAAACGGTCCATCTGGGCTTCAGGCAGCGGATAGGTGCCTTCCTGCTCGATGGGGTTCTGGGTGGCCATCACCAGGAAAGGCGCATCCAGGGGGAACGTCTGCTCACCGATGGTGACCTGGCGCTCCTGCATGGCTTCGAGCAGCGCGCTCTGCACCTTGGCCGGGGCACGGTTGATTTCATCGGCCAGGATGAAATTGGCGAAGATCGGGCCTTTCTTGACGCTGAAAGACTCCGACTTCTGGCTGTAGATCATCGTACCGACCACGTCGGCCGGCAACAGGTCGGGCGTGAACTGGATACGGCTGTACTTGGCCTGGATGAGCGAGGCCAGACTCTTGATGGCCAAGGTCTTGGCCAAGCCGGGGACACCTTCCAGGAGGATGTGTCCGTCGGACAACAGACCGATAAGCAGCGACTCGACCAGGTGTTTCTGACCGACGATCACTTTGTCCATGCCCAGGTTGATCATGTCGACAAAGGCGCTCTTCTTCTCGATGAGTTCGTTTAATTCTCTGATATCTACTTGACTCATATACCAATAATGAAAATAACCATTAAACAGAAAAGATGAGCCATCCAACCGAACAGCCCAATCTACTCTAATAACGATTATATAAGGAAATATATAACACTCTAGCCAATATAAGACGGTATTCTATTTCTTCGAGGCAAACTGTTTTATGTAGGCTTCCTCCAAGGCAGCCGCTTTTTGGAGCGAGGCAGGATCCTTGGGGTTGACCACCGAGGCCGGAGCCATGGGAATACGGATCTTGGTGCCAGCCTTTATCTTGTTAGGATTGGGGATGCGGTCGCGGTTGGCCTGATAGAGGTAGACCCAATAAACCTTGTCGCCATAATACTTCTGGGCCACCAGCGTCAGACGCTCGTTCTGGCCCAGAGTGATTTCCTGCTGCACTTCCCAGGAGGAAGCATCCACGGCACTGGCAACAGTTTTTTCCGCCTCCTTCTGAGCTGGCTGGGCGGCAGGGGCCTTTTCGGCAGACTTTGCAGCCGGGGCCTTTTCAGCAGTCTTGGCTACAGGGGCCTTTTCAACTGTCTTGGCCGCAGGAGTTTTTTCAGCTGTCTGGGCGGCAGCGGCCTTTTCGGCCGGCTTGGCAGCGGTGGCGGCAGGAGTCTGCTCGGCAGGCTGAGCGGCTTCCGTCTGCTCGACCGTCGTGGCAGCCGGCACTTCGGTCACGACCTCGTTGCGAACCACAGGACGGGCCCGGCGGGCTCCCTGGTTGTCGCCATTGAAGACCGTACTGCACAGGGCATAGACTATCAGGGCCAAAGCCAGGAGGACGAAAATGATCCAGGCGATCGTCGTCCCCTTCTTGTCCGACTTCTTGTTATCCTGAGGCTGGCTCTCCTCCACTTCGAAGACAGGCTCTTTCTTTTCCGCTGCAGCGGCTTTGGCCGGCTTGGCGGCAGCGGCAGAAGAGGCTTCCGGCTGGGCGTCATCGACAAGTTCGTCGGCCACAGTGTCGGTCTTGGCAGCCAGGGCGGCAGCTGTCTCATCGTCCAGGGGAATGGGATCCAAATGGGCGTATGGTCCATTGACCAGCTCCTTGAGACCGGCTTCGGGCAGGAACTGGAGCTTGTAGTGCTCGTCTATCTTGATGCGTTCCCCCGTGTTGACATTGACGCTCTCGCGGGCACCCGACAGGATCAGCCGGAACAGGCCCAGGCCCTTGACCTTGACCGTGTCGCCCCGGAACACCTGCTCTTCTATCTGGGCAAAGAACACGCGTGCGAACTCTTCGGCATCGCGGCGTTTGTGGCCGGCTTTGACCAAAGCATCGACCAGATCGGAAAGGACATAACGGTTATTCATTGCCTTTGTAGTTTTTGATCCGTTCCTTCAGCGTGGCACCGGGCCGGAATGCGGGCACCTGCTTGGGCGGAATCATGAAACGTTTGCCGCTCACGGGATTGACCGAAAGCCGCTCTTCTTTTTTCTTCAATTCGAAAGTGCCGAAACCATGGATGGTCAGCGAGTCGCCGGCGGCCAGCATGCCGCTCAGGATCTCGACCAGCTGCCGGGTCATCTGCTCGGTCAGTTTGGCACTGAAGCCCGTCTCTTTACGGACGGCCGACAAAAAATCGTTTTCTTTCATTTTGCTTCTGTCTTTGCATGGCAAACATACTAAAAAAACTGCTCACAGCCAATTTTTTCCACAAATAAGTTTTTCGCCCTGCGGGAACAAAAACGCGGAAGACCTTGTCGGTCTCCCGCGCGATAATATTGCCTGCGGCCCTTCGAGAGCCGCCCCAGTATCGTTTACAGGCAGGTATAGCCGCCGTCCACAGGCAGCGCCACGCCGTTGACATAGCTCGAAGCCGGTGAAGCCAGGAAGATGGCAGCCGAATCCAGCTCGCCTTCCTTGCCGTAGCGCTCAAGGGGAATGGCGCCCTGGGCATACTGGCGGAACCAGTCGGTTTCCAGCGTCTGCTGCGTGAGCGGGGTCCAGAAATAACCCGGGCAGATGGTGTTGACCGTGATGCCATACTTGCCCCATTCGGCGGCCAGACCGCGCGACAGGTTGACCAGACCGCCCTTGGCGGCATGATAAGGCGAGCAAGGGGCGATCTTGTTGCCTACCAGGCCGTACATCGAAGCGATGTTGATGACGCGGCCGTAATTGGCGGGAATCATAGCCACCTTGGCTACCTCGCGGGCCATTTTGAAAGAGCCGAACAGGTCGATCTGCACTTCGTTCTCGAACTGCTTGTCGGTGATATCCTCGGCCGGAGCCACAGCGCCGGTACCGGCATTGTTGACCAGGATGTCGATGCGGCCGAAACGGTCCATCGTAGCCTTGACGGTACGTTCGATCATGTCTGTGTCTGTAACGTCGCACTGTAGGGGCAGCGTCTCGACACCGAATTCCTCGCTGATCTCCTTGGCGACCTCTTCAAGCTTGTCCATACGACGGGCAATCGGAACGATGTTGCAACCCTGGTTGGCAAGAGCCTTTGCCATCTGGACACCCAGACCACCGCTGCAACCGGTTACGATGGCCACCTGTCCGCCCAAATCAAAATACTTCTTCATAAATAACTGTTTGACTGTATGATATTATTAATTCACTAGCACGTCACAAAGGGATGTCGTCTCCCCCTTCCGTTAATTCCGCTGCAAAGGTACTGCCTTTCTGTATATCAAACCGCATTTATACGGAATTTTTTCTGCAAATTAAAGTTAAAACACATCGCCCCGGCAATGAACCTGGCATATCAATGATTGTTATGCACAAAAAAAAGAGACCTGCCCCAGCGGACAGGCCACTTTGATTATTGTCCAGAGAGTAGACTTACTCCTCCACAGCAGCCTGCGCGGCGACTAATTTTGAGGCTGTTATGCTGATTTTCAATGGATTACGTTTGAACTGGTCAACATTTGGGCTGCAATTTTCGTGCATTCTGCACGTTCTGCACGTTGATGTCTCGTAATATTTCGCAAGAATATTCGTTTTTTTCTGCAAGATATTCGTTCTTTTTGCAGGAATATTCATTTACGCACGGTAGGCTCCAAACGATTCATATCACCCTGTGCCATGAGGCAGGCACATGCTGCCAATCCCTTTTGACGCTCTGTCAACGTCTGTGCATCTGCTGTTGCCATCATCAATAATGCTACAAATAAACAGACGATTCGTTTCATATTACATGCTCTCCTTAAGAATCTCTGTCACGTCTGACTTCGTCAGATTCAGATAACCGGCGGGATAGCAGATGGTGCCCTCGGTGATGCCTGGAATCATATCTTCAGTGGCACCCAGTTGAGTGATGGTCAAGGGCAGACCTATCTCTTGCATCCAGGCTTTCAGGGCCTGCAGACCAGCTTCGGCTATCTGTTCGTCGGTCATTCCGTTGCTCTGGATATTCCACACGTTCTTGGCGAAGCGCACAAACTTAGACAGACCGTTCTGCATGGCGCGGCGATAGTAGGCCATTGAGACAGATGCCAGCGCATAGCCGTGAGGGGCATGTGTCCAAGCACCCACGCTGTGACCTATCATGTGTACCATCCAGTCCTGCTGCTTGCCCAGACCGATGAGGGTGTTGAGTGCCCAAGTGGCAGTCCACATGATGTTCGAGCGGGCCTCGTAGTCCTGAGGATTCTTTACAGCGATGCGGCTGCTGTGGATGACAGAACGCATCAGTCCTTCAGAGAGGTAGTCGCTGGTGTTGTCATCGAAGTCCGAGAAGTACTGCTCCATGATGTGGTTCATGATGTCGTAGATACCCGCCTTCAACTGGTTCTCGGGTACGGTCATCGTGAACTTCGGATTGAGGATAGAGAACTTAGGCATCAGACGACTGTCGAACACATGCCCCACCTTGAAAGTATGCTCTGCATCTGTAATCACAGTGCCGGCGTTCATCTCAGAGCCTGTGCCAGCCATCGTCAGGATACAGCCCACAGGCAGCAGTCTCTGGTCCTTAGCGGGATTTTCCTGCTTCAGCCAGAACTTGTCCCAGTAGTCGCCTTCATAATAGACAGATGCAGCCACGGCCTTCGAGTAGTCGCAAACGCTGCCGCCGCCAAGGGCAAGGATCAAGTCTACCTCGTTCTCGCGGGCAATCTTGACGCCCTCATGCAGTTTCTCTAAGGTGGGATTGGTCATCACGCCATGGTTCTCAACGATGGTCTTGCCTGCCTCTTTGAGGATAGCCACCACCTGGTCGTAGATGCCGTTACGTTTTACACTGCCACTGCCGTAGTTGAGCAGCACCACTGGGCCGTAGCCCTTCAGTTCGTCCTTGAGGAAGTTCAAAGACTCATCACCAAAATACAGTTTGGTTGGGTTGTAATAAGAAAAGTTTCCTAACATAGTTGTTTTTTATTATCCGTAAGTCTCAATAAGATACTTCACAAACTGCGGGTCACCGAAATCTCTGGTACCAGCGTCATGCTGGTTCATCTTGGCAATCTGAGCCATATCATCGTCACTCAGCGAGAAGTCAAAGATGTCGATATTCTGCGCCATGCGCTCCTTGTGGCTCGACTTGGGAATAGCCACGATACCGCGCTGGGTGAGCCAACGGAGGGCGACCTGGGCGGCTGTCTTGTTATACTTGGCACCGATAGAAGCCAGCAATTCACTCTTTATAATGCCGTCAGTGCCCTGTCCACCGAGTGGATACCATGCCATCATTTTAGTGCCAAACTCGCCAAGAATCGGCTCAATTCCAGTCTGCTGAGAAAGCGTGTTGCACTCCAGCTGGTTCACCATAGGCTTCAGCTCTACATAGTGGGCAAAGTCGAAGAAACGGCCTGCCTGGAAGTTGCTCACACCGATGGCACGCACCTTGCCTGCACGATAGGCCTTCTCCATAGCCCGCCAAGTGCCGAACACGTCGCCGTAAGCCTGATGGATGAGCAGCAGGTCGATATACTCCGTCTGCAACTTGCGCAGACTCTCGTCGATGCTCTTGGCAGCCTTTTCCTCGCCATTGTTCGATATCCACACCTTCGTCACGAGGAACAAGTCCTCGCGCTTCAGTCCACTCTTGCGCCAGGCATTACCCACACCCTCTTCATTCTGATAGGCCTGTGCCGTGTCGATCAGGCGATAGCCTACACTTAATGCATCACTCACGCAACGCTCACACTCTTCAGGGCTTACGAGAAACACACCGTAGCCCAATGTCGGCATCTGAACACCATTGTATAGTTTTATGTATTCCATATTATTCGTCGTTAATATCCTAAACCATTCAACCACTTCTCGACCTTTTTCTTTTCCGTACGCACTTCGTGACCATAGATGCTGAAGCCCTTGGTGACATTTGCCCCAGGGAATGCTTCCTTCACATCCTCCACACAGTTGGCCAATCCAGAACCTTCGTGGGTGGTGAAGGGAATGACGGTCTTGCCTTTCAAGTCGTTTGCATGCTTCTTGAAGAAGGTGAACATCACTTGCGGATAAGTACCCCACCATACGGGACCACCGATAAACACTGTGTCGTATTTGTTTAGGTCGATGTCGCCTTCATATTCAGGCAACTCACCGTTCTTGGCCTCTTCCTTCGCCAGATTGATAAGTGGTGTATAAGCCATGCCGTCGTACTTGTGGGTAACGATTTCAAACTGCTCTGCACCGGTCAATTCCGTGATGTAGTCGGCCACAATCTTCGTGTTACCTACCTCAATGTTTCCTACTGCGTAGTTGTCTCCCGCATGCGAGAAAAAAACTACCAATGCCTTTACGTCTTTTGCCATAACTTTCTCCTGTTTTGCGCCACCGCTGCAAGCTGTGGAAATCAGCAATGCTATGGCGGCTGTGATGATACTTTTGATATTCATTTTAAATATACTTTTGAATTTGGGCGCAAAGTGACGACGAATTCCTGATACTTTTGTTTCACAAATTACCTCACAATTTTCACTTTTTGCATAAATCGTTCTTTTATATATAAGATAATGCGTAATTTTGCGCAGTAAAACTGCGCGAACTTGCTCATGCTCGGCAAAAAGCAAGCTTTCTGCGCTCGCTTAATCGCAATTTTGTCAGCCATGAAGGCAGATTTTCAATATTCCACAGACTTCTACGGGATGAATTCCCATGAGTTGAGCCACACCTGCATGCACTTGCTTTGCTTGGCAGGTGAGGCAAGTTTTGTATTTAATGAACATTGCTATCACATTGTCACAAACGACTTGGTGGTAATACCGATGCCTCACAAGGTGAAGAACCTTGCGGCACATGCCGATTTGCAGGTGGAGTGGTTTGCTGCCGATTACAAGTTCCTACAAAACCTGCTGCCATCAAACAACTATAGCATCGGGGGCAGTATCTCGCTGAACCGAGACCCTGTCATCAAACTCTCAGATGAACAGGCACTGCATCTGCTGGATGACTTCCATCGTCTTCGTGACCGCATGAACGACCGCCATTTGCAATTCTATCGCGAACTGATGGGCAGCCTTTGCCTGACGATGATGTACGACATCTTCGAGGCCCATGCCCAACGTGATGCAACAGACACCCATACCGACCGCACAGCCTACATCGTGAAACAACTGATGGCTCTGCTGGCTACTGGCATCAGCCGAACGGAGCGTGATGTGAGCTACTATGCCGAACGGCTGAACGTATCGCCCAAATATCTTTCTGCCACCATCAAACGCGTGACAGGTCATAGTGTCACCTCATACATCGACCGCCATACCATACCCATACTGAAAGACTATCTGAATGATGAACGCCTGTCCCTCACCCAGATAGCAGAACTTATGAATTTCACGTCGCTGTCTTACTTCAGCCGTTACTGTACCAAGCATCTCGGCCGGTCCCCCAGCGAGTACCGCTTAAGTCTTCAACCGAAATAGAGTTAATTCATTAGGCACAACAAAAAGGGACCTGCCCATGCAGACAGATCCCTTTACTTATATTGTTGGATTAAATTTACTCCTCAACGGCTGCCTGGGCGGCGGCCAGACGTGCGATGGGCACGCGGAAAGGCGAGCAGCTGACGTAGTTGAGGCCGGCACGGTGACAGAACTTGACAGACGAAGGCTCGCCGCCATGTTCGCCACAAATACCGCACTTGAGGTCAGGACGGACAGAACGGCCCTTGTCGACAGCCATCTTGATGAGCTGACCTACACCCTTCTGGTCAAGAACCTGGAACGGATCGACCTTCAGAATCTTCTTCTCGAGGTAAACCGGGAGGAACGAAGCGATATCGTCACGGCTGTAACCAAAGGTCATCTGGGTCAGGTCGTTGGTACCGAAACTGAAGTACTCGGCACGTGCAGCCACAGCATCAGCCGTCAAGGCGGCTCGAGGAATCTCGATCATAGTACCCACCTTGAATTCGAAGGGCTCAACACCCTCAGCCTTGAAGAGTTCATTGGCTGTTGCACGAATAATCTCTTCCTGCTGGTCGAACTCGTGATGCTTGCCAACCAAAGGAACCATGATTTCAGGATGCGGATCGAAACCTTCTTTGCGAAGCTGGATGGCAGCACCGATGATGGCGCGCGTCTGCATCTGGGTGATTTCAGGATAAGTATTGCCCAGGCGGCAGCCACGGTGACCCAGCATCGGGTTGTTCTCCGACAGAGACTCGACGCGGGCTTTGATCTGCTCCAGGGTTACGCCCATGGCATCGGCCATCTCCTGCTGACCCTTCCTGTCGTGAGGAACGAACTCATGGAGAGGGGGATCAAGCAGACGGATGTTGACAGGCAGGCCATCCATGGCCTTCAGGATGCCGTAGAAGTCCTTGGTCTGATAGGGAAGCAGCTTGGCAAGTGCCTTCTCGCGACCTTCCTTGTCCTCGGCCAAAATCATTTCACGCATAGCCTTGATCTTCTCACCTTCGAAGAACATATGCTCGGTACGGCACAGACCCACGCCAACGGCACCGAACTGACGGGCAACGGTAGCATCGTGGGGAGTGTCAGCATTGGTACGTACCACCAGGCGGGTGTACTTGTCGCAGAGTTTCATCAGTTCTGCGAAGTCGCCTGAAATCTCGGCAGCCTTCGTCTCGACCTTGCCAAGAATTACCTGACCGGTAGAACCGTTCAAAGAAATATAATCGCCTTCTTTCAAGGTAACATCTTCAATCTTCACAGTCTTGGCGACGTAGTCAACCTGAATGGCTCCTGCACCGGAGACGCAGCACTTACCCATACCACGGGCAACCACAGCAGCGTGCGAAGTCATACCGCCGCGACAGGTAAGGATACCTTCGGCAGCAGCCATACCGGCCAAGTCTTCGGGAGAAGTCTCGATACGTACCATAACCACCTGGTGGCCGTTCTTGTGCCAAACTTCGGCATCATCGGCACTGAATACGATCTGACCGGTAGCAGCACCCGGAGAAGCAGGCAGACCGGTAGTCAGGACACGGGCCTTCTTCAAAGCCTCCTTATCGAAAACGGGATGCAACAGCTCATCAAGCTTCTGGGGTTCGCAACGCATGATGGCGGTTTTCTCATCAATCAGGCCTTCGTGCATCAAATCCATGGCAATCTTCACCATAGCCGTACCCGTACGCTTGCCGTTACGTGTCTGGAGGAACCAGAGTTTGCCCTCCTGAACGGTGAATTCCATGTCCTGCATGTCGTGGTAGTGGTTCTCGAGCTTGGTCTGCAGTTCATCGAGCTGCTTGTAAATCTCCGGCATTGCCTCCTCCATGGAAGGATACTTGGCAAGACGCTCTTCCTCGCTGATCTCAGCACGCTTGGCCCAACGCTGAGAGCCGACCTTGGTGATCTGCTGCGGCGTACGGATACCGGCCACGACATCCTCGCCCTGGGCATTGACCAGATACTCACCATTGAACAGATTCTCGCCGGTGGCGGCGTCGCGGCTGAAGCATACACCGGTAGCCGATGTATTGCCCATGTTACCGAATACCATAGCCATCACCGAAACGGCAGTACCCCACTCGGCAGGAATACCTTCCATCTTACGGTACAGGATGGCGCGCTCGTTCATCCAGCTGTCGAATACAGCGCAGATAGCGCCCCACAACTGCTCGTAAACATCGGTCGGGAAATTCTGGCCCGTACGTTCCTTGATCATCTTCTTGAACTCGACAACCAGCTTCTTCAAGCCTTCAACAGGAATATCCTTGTCGAGCACGACATTATATTCCTCCTTCACCTGCTCGATGATGGCCTCGAAAGGATCGATGTCGGTCTTTTTCACAGGCTTGAGGCCCATCACCACGTCACCATACATCTGTACAAAACGACGGTAAGAGTCCCATGCAAAATGAGGATTGTCGGTCTTCTTCGACAGGCCTTCCACGACTTCATCGTTGAGACCGAGGTTCAAGATGGTATCCATCATACCGGGCATGGAGGCACGGGCACCTGAACGGACGGATACAAGCAAAGGATTGACAGGATTGCCGAACTGGTTGTCCACCAGTTTTTCGATGTGCTTGACTGCTGCCAAGACGTCGTCCTTCAGCAGTTCTACTACCTTATCTTTGCCAATCTGGTAATATTCATTACAAACATCAGTGGTAATGGTAAATCCTGGAGGAACAGGAACGCCAATCAAGTTCATTTCGGCCAGGTTGGCTCCTTTTCCACCCAACAGCTCGCGCATCGAGCCATTGCCTTCGGCTTTTTTGTTGCCGAACAGATAAACTCTTTTCTTATTCATTTCCAATTGATTTATAGTTTATATTGTATGATTCGTTTTTTTGAGCCTGCAAAATTAGTGTTTATTGAGGTGATACGAAACTTGAATCCCCTCAATTACACATTTATTATCCTAAAAATAATATTATTTCACGTTTGAAAATCTAATAGGCTCAGAATTAGAGCTTTGCGAAAATTCGCCCAGACAATACTGCAAGCTGCCGTTGACCCATGTGCGTAGCACCCGGTGATGGAAACGGGTCTGCTCGTAGGGACTCCAATGACATTTGCCCAGCAGGTCGGCCTTTTCCAGCTGCCAGTCGGCCCGGGGATCGACCAGCACCAAATCGGCCTTGCAGCCCTCACGGATGTAGCCACGGCCGTCGATGCCGAAGAGGCGGGCCGGTGCGTGACACATCTTTTCCACGACATTCTCCACCGTTGTGACGCCCTCGCGGGCCAGTTCCAGCATCAGAAGCAGCGAACATTGTATCGAGGAAAAGCCCGACAGGGCCCGCAGCGCCCCACCCTGTTTCTCTTCGGCCAGATGCGGCGCATGGTCGGTCGAAACCACATCTACAAGGCGAGTATTCAAAGCCTGTCGCAAGGCCTCGCGGTCGGCCGCCGACTTGATGGCCGGGTTGCATTTGATGCGTGAGCCAAGGCGCTCGTAGTCGTCCTGGCAGAACCAGAGATAATGCGGACAGACTTCGGCCGTGATGTGCTTCTGTCCCAGGGGGGCATCGCTGAGCAGCGACAATTCGCGCGCTGTCGAGAGATGCAGCAGATGCAGCCGGGTACCGTACTTGCCGGCCAGGGCGACAGCCTGCGCCGATGATTCGTAGCAGGCCTGGACGTCACGGATCTGCGGATGGCACGAGACGGGCGCATCCTCACCATAGCGGGCCTGAAAGCGTGCCTTGTTGGCCCGGATACGCTCCTCCGATTCGCAATGGGCCGCCACGAGGGCCGGCGCCGAGGCAAACAGCGCCTCCAGGGCCTGCCGGCTGTCGACCAGCATATTGCCCGTCGAAGAGCCCATGAAAAGTTTGATGCCGCAGACACGGCCATAGTCGGCCTGCTCTATTTCTTTCAGATTGTCGTTGGTGGCTCCCAGCCAGAAAGCATAGTTGGCCCGCGACTTGGCGGCCGCCAGGTCCATCTTCTGCTGCCAGGCTGCCAGCGTCACCGTGGGCGGGTTGGTGTTGGGCATGTCGAAAAAGGAGGTCACACCACCCGCCACGGCCGCCATCGACTCGGAGGCGATGTCGGCCTTGTGGGTCAGCCCCGGTTCACGGAAATGGACATGGGTGTCGATCACCCCGGGCAGCAGCCAAAGCCCCCGGGCATCGACTTTCTCCACACCGGGCCGCAAACGACCCAGGTCGTCGGCCAGACCGGCCGGCAAGGAGGAACCTTGGGGATAAATACCGGCAACCAGGCCGTTTTCTATCAAGACAGAACCCTGCATCTGCCGGCCTTCGTTGATTATCGTAGCATCACAGATCAGGGTTCTTGTCATGGCTTGTCCTTATTATTATGGATGATTATGCCTTTTGGGGATACTTGCGGAAGAAACTGCTCCACTTGAGCTTGATTACACCGATGACCGCCTCGCTGAAGATACCGCCGCTCATCTTGGAAGTACCCAGCTCGCGGTTGGTGAAGACGATGGGCACTTCGGCCACCTTGAAACCGCATTTGACAGTGGTGAACTTCATCTCGATCTGGAAGGCATAGCCCTTGAAGCGGATCTTGTCCAGTTCGATGGTTTCCAGCACCTGACGGCGGTAGCACATAAAACCGGCCGTGGTGTCGAAAATGCGCAGCCCCGTGACCAGACGCACATAGGCCGAAGCGTAATACGACATCAGCACCCGGCCGATGGGCCAGTTGACCACGTTGACCAGATGGTTGATATAGCGCGATCCCACGGCGGCATCGGCTCCCTCTTCGGCACAGGCCTTGTAGAGGCGCAACAGGTCCTTGGGATTGTGCGAGAAATCGGCATCCATCTCGAAGACATACTCATAGCCGTGCTCCAGGGCCCATTTGAAGCCGCAGATATAGGCCGTGCCCAGGCCCAGCTTGCCCGAGCGCTCAACGATATGCAGCGCGTCGCTGAATTCCTGCTGCAGCCCTTTGACTATGGCGGCCGTGCCGTCGGGCGAACCGTCGTCGACAATCAATATATGGAAGGCCTGGGGCAGAGAGAAAACCGCCCGGATGATGGCCTCGATGTTCTCTTTCTCGTTATAGGTGGGGATGATGACTACAGAATCCGACTGCATAGCTGTACGTTTCGTTTAGGACATTCGTAAAAAGCCTTCAAAGATACGGCTTTTTTCGTACAACCTAGAGCGGCAGGGCTTTTTTTTGTAATTTTGCGCTCCCATGCAACTCAGACAACTCAGTACTCTCTACCAATCGCAACCCTCTGTCAAAGCAGCGGAAGCCTTCCTGTCATCGGAACATCCAACCGGTGTCCTTCACCTGCGTCAATTGGCCGGTTCAGCCGCCAGTCTGGTGCTGGGGGCCCTCATCCGCCACACGGGCCGTCCCTTCGTACTGGTCCACGACGATCCCGACCAGGCGGCCTATCTCTATTACGACCTGGTCCAGCTCTTCGACAAGGACGAGGTGCTGATGCTGCCCGCCTCCTTCCGTCATTCCATCCGCTACGGCGGCCAGGATGCCGGCAACCATATCCTGCGCACCGAAGTGCTCGCCGCCCTGGCCCAGGGCAGCAAAAAGGTGGTCGTCACCTGTCCCGAGGCCTTCATCGAAAAGGTCATCACAGAGGAAGAGCTGGAGCGCAAAACCCTCCAGATAGAAAAAGGTGCCCATCTGGACACGGCCTTTGTCATCGAGTTGCTGGGCGAGTTCGGATTCCAGCAGACCGACTATGTCTATGAACCGGGCCAGTATGCCGTACGCGGCAGCCTGATCGACGTCTATTCCTGGAGCTACGAACTGCCCTGGCGCATCGACTTTTTCGGCGACGAAGTGGAAAGCATCCGCTCCTTCGAGGTGGACAGCCAGCTGTCGAAGGAGGTTTTCGATCAGATACAGATCATTCCCGAGAACCAGCTGGACGCTTCGATACCGACCGAGAGCGTGAGCTGCTACTTTGCCCCCGACAGCATAGTCGGCTTCTTCGACTTCGACTACTGCCAGCGCCGCATGGACATGCTCTGCCAGGAGAAAACCGACGACATGGATGACCGCCTGTTTATCGGCGGCAGCGACTTCATGGCCGGCCTGCGGCAGCAAGGCTTCCAGATGATGGAATTCGGCCCGCAGAGCCATTTTCCCCAAACGACGGCCATCGATTTCCACTGCGCTCCCCAGGACAGCTTCGGCAAGAACTTCGACCTGGCCGCCGAGCGCATCGCCGCCTATCTCAACGACAACTACCGCCTGTATATCCTCTCGACCAGCCACAAGCAGGTGGAACGCATCCGGTCCATCTTCAGGGAGCGCAACGGGAACATTGTCTTTGAGGAAGTGGAAAACACTCTGCATGAGGGATTTATCGACCACAACCTGAAGTGCTTGTTCTATACCGACCACCAGCTGTTCGACCGCTTCCACAAATACAGCCTGCGCAGCGATGCCGCACGCCAGGGCAAGATGGCTCTCACCCTGAAGGAGCTGATGCAGTTCAAATACGGCGACTACGTGGTGCACATGGACCACGGCATCGGCCGCTTCGGCGGGTTGTTCAAGATGACGCAGAACGGCAAGGAGCAGGAAGTGCTCAAGATCATGTACAAGGACAACGATGTCGTGCTGGTGAGCATCCACAACCTGCACCGCGTGGCCAAATACCGCGGCAAGGAAGGCGAAGAGCCCACCATCCACAAGCTGAGCGGCGGCGCCTGGGAACGCGTCAAGGAGCGCAGCAAGAAGAAGATCAAGGACATCGCCCGCGACCTGATCAAGCTCTACGCCGCCCGCCTGCAGGAAAGAGGCTTTGCCTTCAGTCCCGACAGCTACCTGCAAGAGGCCCTCGAAGCCTCCTTCATCTATGAGGACACACCCGACCAGAGCAAAGCCACGGCCGAGGTCAAAAGGGATATGGAAAGCGCCAAGCCCATGGACCGCCTCGTCTGCGGCGATGTGGGCTTCGGCAAGACCGAAATAGCCGTCCGCGCCGCCTTCAAGGCTGCCACCGACGGCAAACAGGTGGCCGTGCTGGTGCCCACCACCGTACTGGCCCTGCAGCATTACAACACCTTCAAGGAAAGGCTCAAGGACCTGCCCTGCTCGGTCGATTACCTGAGCCGCACACGCTCCAGTGCCGATATCCGCAAGTTGCTGGCCAGTCTCAAGGAGGGCCGTCCCGACATCTTGATCGGCACCCACCGCATCATCGGCAAGGACGTCAAGTTCAAGGACTTGGGACTGCTCATCATCGACGAGGAGCAGAAATTCGGCGTCAGCGTCAAGGAAAAGCTCCGCCAGCTGAAAACCCAGGTCGATACCCTCACCCTGACGGCCACGCCCATTCCGCGCACCTTGCAGTTCTCGCTGATGGGTGCCCGCGACCTGTCGGTGCTCTCTACCCCGCCGCCCAACCGCTATCCCATCCAGACGGAGATATACACCTTCGACAAGGAGATCATCCGGGAGGGCATCCAGCAGGAACTGGCCCGTAACGGACAGGTTTTCTTCATCCACAACCACATCAGCGACCTGCCCGACCTGCAGGAACTGATCCGGCGCACCGTGCCCCAGGCCCGCACGGTCATCGCCCACGGCCAGATGCCCGGCGAGCAGATGGAACAGATCATCATCGACTTCATCAACTACGAATACGACGTGCTCATCTGCACGAGCATCGTCGAGAACGGCATCGACATTCCCAATGCCAACACCATCTTTGTCAACAACGCCCACAAGTTCGGACTGAGCGACCTGCACCAGCTGCGCGGCCGCGTGGGCCGGAGCAACAAGAAAGCCTACTGCTACCTGCTGGCCCCGCCCACCGATGCCCTCACGCCCGATGCCAAGCGCCGCCTGCAAGCCATCGAAAGCTTTGCCGAACTGGGCAGCGGTCTGAACATCGCCATGCAGGACCTCGACATCCGCGGCGCAGGCAACATGCTGGGCGCCGAACAGAGCGGCTTCATCGCCGACCTGGGTTTCGAGACCTACCAGCAGATCCTCAAGGAGGCCATGCAGGAGCTCAAGGACGACGAATTTGCCGAGCTCTACAAAGACGAGGCTGTCGAGGAAGCCCAGACCAGCCACCAGTATGTGGCCGACTGCCAACTGGAATCGGATCTGGCCCTGTATTTCGACGAAAGCTACGTGCCCGGCTCATCGGAGCGCATGAGCCTCTATCGCGAAATGGACCAGTTGGAAGACGAGCCAGCCGTGAAAGCCTTCGAGCAGCGCCTCACCGACCGTTTCGGACCGCTGCCCAAGGAGGCGGCCGACCTGCTGGAATTTATACGAATCAAGCTGATGGCCAAGCAACTGGGTATCGAAAAACTGATTCTCAAAGAGGACCGGATGATCCTCTATTTCGTGTCCAACCTGCAATCGACCTTCTACCAGTCGGACACCTTCGGCAGCATCCTGCAATATGCCACCGACCACTACCGCCAGACCCGCCTGCGCGAAGCCGCCGGCAAACGCTCGATGACCATCACCGGCATCGCCGACACGGCAACGGCCCGCCAGACCCTGGAGGAAATGTTCCCCAAGGATTACATCGCCATGCGGTAGATGTTTTCCAAATCTTTGGTTTCCAACACCTTGAAGTGTCCCTGAGTCATGCTGTAGTCGCGGCTGCACTTGCGCACCATCTCCTGGATCTCGTCGTCGGTGAGATCGCGACCGATCAGTTCGTGGATATTCACAGGCATGCCGATGGCATGGTAGAAGCGCTCCATGGCCTCGATGCCGCGCAGGGCCGTGCCTTCGGGATCGGAATAATCGTTCTCGACGCCCATCACCTCGACGGCAAAGCGTACGAAACGGCTCACATTCTCCCGATAGACATAGCGGGCCCAACTGGGCCAGACAGCCGCCAACGCGGCTCCGTGAGTGGCATCGAAAAGGGCGCTCAGTTCGTGGCCCAGCTGGTGCGTGGCCCAATCGTCCTGCATGCCGCAGCCCACCAGGCCGTTGTGGGCCAGGCTGCCGCCCCACATGATCATGGCGCGGTGACGGTAGTTGCAAGGGTCCTTCAGCACCTCGAATACACTGTCTTTCATGGTGCGCAGGATGCCTTCGGCCACCTCGGTGGTGAGCGTCATGTCGTCGTCGTGCGTGAAATAGCGTTCCATGATGTGCATCATGATGTCGGTCACCCCGGCAGCCGTCTGCCACTCAGGCAGCGTGTAGCTGCGCTCGGGATTCATGATGGCGAAGCGCGGACGGCAATAAGGGCTGGTATAACCCCGCTTGACGTCGCCGTCCTCGTTGCTGATCACGCTCGACTCGCTCATCTCACTGCCAGCGGCCGGGATGGTGAGCACCACGCCCAAGGGCAGACAAGCCTCGGCTTTGGCCTTGCCTGCGTAAAAATCCCAGACATCTCCCTGATAGACAACACCGTAACCGATCGCCTTGCAGGAATCGATGACACTGCCGCCGCCGACGGCCACGAGGAAGTCGATTCCCTCCCGGCGGCAAAGTTCGATACCCTCGCGCACCTTGGACAGGCGGGGATTGGGCACGACACCGCCCAGTTCAAAGACCTGGAGACCGGCTTCGCGCAACTGTTTGCAGACTTTGTCCAAGAGGCCCGACTTGCGGGCGCTCTGACCGCCGTAATGCACCAACACTTTGCGACCACCGTACTTGAGCACCTCGGCCGCCACTTTTTCCTCAGAACCGGCTCCGAACACCACTTCGGTCGGAGCATAATAGACAAAATCCTTCATATCGCTTTAATATCAATTGTTTTCCAAAGATGTTGTTTCATATCCACATGTCCGTTGGCTAGGAAGCTGACGCCTTCGGTCTCCAACAAGGTCCTATGTTGCAGCCAGCCAGGGGCCGTGCGGCCAGCCTTGTTCACCACCCGATGGCAAGGCAGGCGTTCGGCACCGGGAGTATAGTGCAGGGTGCGACCCACCATCCGTGCATGGTCGGGCCAGCCTGCCACGGCTGCGATATGTCCGTAGGTGGTCACCTTGCCACAGGGTATTTGGGCCACGATGTCAAACACGGCATCGCGAAACTGACGCGCCTGCCCAGGAGTCATTCTGTCGGGATATTCGTTCATGGCGGGACTTGAATTGACTACAGCTGCTACGTTACAGGATTTATCCGCAGTGGAAATAGCGCAGCACCAGCTTCTGGATTTCGCCGGGGTTGCCTTCGATGTCGCGGCGCAAGGTTTCGTCCTTGAAGGCCCGCAACTGGGCGATGATGCCGTCAATCATGGACGGCGAGAACACACCGTACTCCTCGAATACCTTACGCTGGCGTTCCAGACAGGCCGCACTGGCCACGCAGGAATCGGGCAGCTGGGCCAAGGTAGCCAGGCGTGAGGCGTTCTCGGCCGCGTGGATATTGACATTGACATAGGTCTTTTCGGCCACTTCCAGGGCGTCCTTCATCTCAAACCCATGGCGGCAGGCCACGCAAAGGCCGGCCAAGAGCTGGTAGAGATCGGCGCTGCCGTCGGGCGAACGCATCTCCACGGTCTGCTTGATGCTGGTATCGTAATTGGTATGAGGCTCCAGCGGATTGGCAGCCCGGCTCATGTCCACGTCGGCGGCCCAGCCCAGGGGCACGCGTACCAGCACCGAGCGGTTGCGGTCGCCCCAGCATACGTTGGTGGGTGCTTCCTGATGCGGCACCAGCCGGAAATAGCTCATCGGATTCTTGTTGCCGAAAGCCGTGATCGAGGGAGCCAGGTCCATCATGCCGGCAATCATGCGGCGGGCGCTTTCACTCAAGACGCCACCTGACAACATCTGGTTGCGGCCGTCCTTGACCATGCGCATGTGGATGTGCAGGCCCGAACCGGCCTTGCCAGTGGTGATCTTGGGTGCGAAGGTCACGTCGTAGCCCATCTGGTAGCCCAGGTTGCGGATGACCCATTTGGCCACCATCAGCTGGTCGGCTGCCTGCTCCACGGGCACGGGCAGGAATTCGATTTCGTTCTGCTCGTAGTTCTTGCCGTCGAGCGAGAAATTGCCCACTTCGCTGTGGCCATACTTGATTTGTCCGCCGGCTTGCGAGATATACTGCATGCAACGCGTGCGGAAATCGCCGCCTTTGGCATAGGGGGCAGATTCGTGGTAGCCGCGCTGGTCCTGGGCAGGATAGACTTCCTCATCGTCGCTGATGACATAATACTCCAACTCACCCATGGCCTGGAACTCCATGCCTGTGACCCGACGGAAAGCCTCCGCAGCCTTGTGCAGCGTGTGCTCGGGCGACGATTCGAGCGGATGGCCGTCCTTGTCGAAAAACGAGCAAAGCATCGTCACCGTGGGAATCTCGGCAAAAGGATCGACAAAGGCCGTGCGGAAACGCGGCAACACATACAGGTCGCTCGAACCGGCCTGGATAAAGGAGAACAGGCTGGAACCGTCGACCCGCTCGCCGCACGACAGGATGGTGTCGAGGTAAGACAGGTCGTTGACCACGAAATTGAGTGTCTTGAGCCGGCCGTCGCCGCCGGGATACATGAAGTTGACCATGCGGATGTCGTTCTTTACCATGTAGTCGATGATATCGGCCTTGGTAAACTCAGCCGCAGGCTTCTGCAGAAACGCCACGATAGGGTTGGCATTCAGGATTAGTTGATTGTTGTTCATATGATTGTTGATTGTGATTGATGATTGTCGTTGGTGGTTACAGGATCGTTTCCATGCCGGTTTTCTGTACGTGCATTCCCATGCTGCGATAGAAAGCCAGGGCCGCATCGTTGCCCTCCCATACATTGAGCGTGACATTGTAGCAGCCCATCGACCGGGCAAAATCCAACACATAGTCGTAAAGGGCCTTGCCCACATGCCGGCCGCGGGCCGCCTCATCGACACAAATGTCGTCGATATAGAGCGTCTTGATGTCCTGCAGTAGGCGGTGGTCCTTGATCTCAGAGAGCTGGCAGAAGGCATGGCCAAGGATTATTCCGCCGTCTTCAAAGACAAAGACAGGTTTGTCCGTATCGTCGAGCAAGTCAGACAGTTCCTGCTCGGTATATTTGGTCGTCCCGGACTTGAACAAATCGGGCCGGATGGCATGATGCACCGCAGCCACTTGCCGCAGCAGCGCCGTCAACCCCGCAATATCATTCTTGTTGGCTTTTCTGATCATCGTCGCTATTCAAAATACTCTGTGTTGTTTTGGCAAAGATAGAAAAAAACAGGGAAAATGAACCCTATCGGCTGAAACGCCGCCTCGCCGGCTTCGGTTGCGACAAAGCCGCCAAGAGTTCGTCCATCGAACAACAGACCCCGTCGAACAGTTTGTACATCAACTCCGGTTCCTGGCGCTCAGGGATATAGACAATGGTAGTACGTCCCCTGCCGGCAAACCATCCTGCCTCTGTGTGGGCGCTCCTGCCGCATGGCAGCAACAGCACGCAGACATCGCAATCCTCCATGGCCTCGATATCGTTGAGGAACTGTTGTACAGCCTTCTCGTTCTGCAGCATGTCGCGATAGCGTTGCGGCGACCACTCCATATAATTGTCGTCCAGGCTGCTCCACTGGAACCCATGACCGCCCGACGGCGGATTGCGGAAGTCATAGACATCGTGTCCGGCCTGCTTCAGAGCAGCCACCACTTCGGGAAAATACTTGTTGCGCCAGCTGCTTGCTACATATACTCTGTGTTTCATAATACTGTGGTTATTCATGTATCCTGTTATACATTTCCTTCTCGAAGATATCCCGGGCAATGATCCGGTAATGAGGATGATAGGCCTCACTGAAAGCCTCGCTGTGATGCAGGATCAGGTGGTCGCCGGCCATAATGGTATCGATTACCGCCAAATCTTGCGCCGCATCGGGAATACCTGCAAAATCATGTCGGATGCAAGCTGCGATGGCCGTCCACTGCCGGCGCCACTGCTCGGGCGATTCGTGAAAGCCCGCATTGGCACTGCGCACAAAGGCATCCAGATAGTCGTCCTCACTGATCAGACCGTCCAGTACCACAGACAGATCCACCCGGACATAATTGCCCTGGTCGCCCACCGGAAAATGGCGCAAAGCCGGCTTTTCATACTTGCCGCTGTCCAGGTCCTGCCGATAGGTGGCCAGTTCCCAACTGAGATAGGCCTTGGCAGCCTCCGCATTGGGAATCAGGTGCTCCGGCCCCAGCTTGTCCTGGCAGAAACACTTGTAGATATCCTGCACCCTCGACTCGGGATACTCTTCCAGCTGCCGCTCGATGGCCTGCCTCACCGCCCGCGCTTCAGCCCGCTTGCCCGCACTTCCTCCGCAGCCCGTCAAGAGGCTGACACTAAGCACGAAGGTCGAAATCAAAATGATTGGTTTCATTGGTGAGATGTTTCGAGCAAAGATAGCAAAAACGAGTGAAATACTGCAAGCCTTGCAGAAAATGAAGGATGGCAGAAACGGCACGTACATTTGTGTTTGAGTTTAATATTATTCTTTTTATCTTTGGCGAAAAAGATTCCAACATATGCAATACTACGAAGAAAGGCAGATTGATCTGCCCTTGCCATTTTTGCAACACACCACAATTCTGTATGTGGACAGCATGGCAGACAATGCTCCTGTCCGAATAGGGAGAAAACTGCACAAACCATTCAAAGAATATGGCTTAAAGCTCCTCCTCCTGCCTGAATTGAAAAAGTCTTTGAAACCATCCATTATTGGCTATCTGTTTCCAGGCAGCCAAAGAAGTTTGGATATCGGGCAGATGTATCACAATATCATTGACTTCACAGGTCTGGATGGTCAGTCGGGTTTTTTGTATAAGATAGGTGAGGATTCTTTTTTTTATGCCCTGCCAGAGTTCTCTCAAGAGAAAGAATTTATAAATGCGGCATACGACTTCATCAATTTCCTTTTTTTTACGCGATCGGCAGCCAAAGACGATTCAAAAGAAATCATTCGCAACAGGTATGCTGATTTAGATGAAATATCAGACTTACGCTTCTCTATTTCCGAGGCATGCTATTCTGTCGCTGCCGACAGTATGCCACCGTCCGATGCGGAAAAAGTCAAAGTAGCTGAAGAAAAAGAGGTTGAACAAAAGTTGGACAGCCGTACACGACTGATACTGAGAATATGGAGAAGAATCGAGAAGAGGTTCAATATCACCATCGAAGACCTCAGGATCATCTTGGCGCTTCCGGTAAAACTTAGCCGCATGAAGATTGCATGGTCGGGCAAAATCACCCTCCCCGATTGGGAGGGTTCGCCGGAAGTGAAGATGGACAAACTCACCAAGGCACTTTATTTCTTCTACCTGCGTCATCCCGAAGGAATAGCCCAGAAAGACCTGGTCGATTATGAACAGGAAATCCTGGGCTATTACAGTCGCATCAGCGGCTGCGATGATCCGGAAAAAATCCGTGAGAGTGTCAGGAACTTTGTCAATCCCCTCAACAACAGCGTCAACGTGAGCATGTCGCGTATCAAAAAGGCTTTCAAGGATATTGTGGACGATCGCATCGCCCAGTTCTACTATATCAAAGGGCAGGCCGGAGAGCCGCGCAAAATCGCCATCGATCGCGACCTGGTCATCTGGGAACACTGAGGTTCCCGCTTAGTCTATACTGTCGTCAAACAGGTCTTTTATCGCCGCATACACACCTTGTTCTTCCATCACAGACCACTGGACCCCGGCCTTTTGCCTAGCCTTGTTGAATTTCATGCTCATCAGGGCTATGCCTTCGCCTGTGGCATCGTAGTTCAAGGCGTTGCAGATGTTCAGATCGCGAGCCACCTCCACGGCATCCTGGTTGGCACCGATATAAGCGAGTGTCCAGCCTTTCTTGCGCAGACGGTCCACCAACGACTTGACGGCCTTACCGGAATACTCTTCGGATGAATTCTCCATGCCGTCGGTGATGACGGTGGCCAAGACGCGGTCTGTCTTGTACACCCTTTTTTCCATCTTGCTCAAGGTCTTGCCCATCGCATCGTAGAGAGGCGTGCATCCACCGGGGTGGTAATCTTTCTCGGTGAAGTTCTTGATCCGATCGATGGGCACCCGGTCGCGGCGTGTCTTGACTCCTTCTATGCCACTGCCCTCGAACGTGACAATCGAAACATAGTTCTGCTGCTCGGGATGCTCTTCCTGCTCGCGGCGGATACCGCTCAGCACTTCGTTCATGCTGGCGATGGTCTCATGGTAGATGGACGACATGCTCCCGCTTTCGTCCAAAATGATTACGTTGTAAATGTTCATAACTGCTTGTTTTATTGGTTTACAACGCAAAAATACACCCCACCGCCACCGCTCTCCTAATACCTGCAAGGCTTGCAGTGATGACAAAAAGACGGCGTTCAGTGCTGCGGGGCGGACAGGAAGGGAGCAGGATTGGTGGTGATGGTGTTGCCGCCGCCGACACGGAAGGGTTTGTAGCCCGAGGGAACAAGCATGATGTAATGGTCGCGAACCACGTCCTTGACATTGTAGTCTTCCTGATAATAGGACAATTCGCCCCAGCATGAGAACCAGTAGGTGTTTTTGGCCATATAACCGAGGTACCAATCTTTTTGGGTGCTGCGAGGACCGAAACCTGGATAGATCTTCATCTTCCGGCGGGAAATGTAATTCTCTCTTATTTCACTGAGCGACAGGGGAATGTCATTCTTGTCCGATATGTAATGCCCTCCCATGTCCGTATCGATCATGGCCCATTTGCCCAGCTCGGGGAGCCAAACCTCGTTGACCACATGGCAATCGTTGTCCAGGGAATCCTCAGGCATGCAGGTGATGTATCTGGCCTCTATGCCGGCAGCCAGGAAGAGTTCGAACGACAAAATGCTGTGCAAGCGGCAATTGAAGGCAGGCTCAACCGTCTTGATATATTCCCAAAGACCGATGGCATTGACCGATGCGGGCCATTTATATTGGTTGGCATGCGGTACGTTGGAAGCCACGAAACGTCCGATGGCAAGGGCCTTGGTCCAAGTGTCCGCCTCGGGAGCATAGAGCGTGTCCAATTGGAAATAGTCCCTGATTTCCCTGGCCCGGGCTGTATCCTGGATAATCCGGATCTCATAGGCCGATGTATCTTGTGCATAAGGGCCGGAGGAACGCAGCGAATCCACATATTCGTTCAGCATGATAAGGGAGTTGGGCTCAACACCCACATTGAAATAAGGTTTGGCATATATACCAATGATTACCAGCACTATAGCAATGATACCAATGATGGCGAAGAAGTTGCGCAGGCAACGGAACAGTTTTTTCATGAGCGGTCGTTTTTATCTGGCAACAAATGTAATGATTTCACGGCAACGCGCAACGCTTTTCGGTCAAAAACGACTAACTTCGCGGCCATGTACGACCATTTGCTCAAATATGATTTGGGACAGGGCGTGGAAGCCTTCACCACGCAGCGTGATGCCCCGCTTCCCTATCCGGTGGTCCAGGGACACCAGGTACACGGCTGCCGGGTGGCCATAGTGGATCGCCTAGGCACGACACGGGAGGAGTTGGAGGGCTACGACGCCTTTCTGACCGACCGGCCGGGGCTGGCCATCGGGGTAAGGACGGCCGATTGCGTGCCGGTGCTGCTCTACGACCCGGCACAACGGGCGGTGGCAGCCATTCACGCCGGCTGGAAAGGCACGGTGCAGCATATTTCGCAGCAGGCCATCGCGGTCATGACGCAGGCCTTCGGCACGCGGCCGGCCGATTTGAAAGCAGTAATAGGACCGGCCATCGGCCCCGGCAGTTTCCAAGTAGGGGAAGAGGTGGTGCAACAGTTCCGTCAGGCTGGCTTTCCGTTGGATGAAATCTGGTCGTTCCAGGGCAAGGGAGACGGCCGGCCCATGTCGGGCGGGCACCACATCGACCTGCTGCGGGCCAATCGCTGGCTCTTGGAGCAGGCGGGCATAGCATCTTCAGCCATCCAGGTCTGTGACATAGACACCTACACTGCCCCAGCCTATTTCTCAGCCCGTCGCGAGGGCCCCAAGTGCGGCCGCAACATCAATGCCATCGTGCTGACAAAGTAAGGTCACTCACCTACCACCATGTGCTTGAACGACTCGCCGAAGATGAGGTAGCCGGTGTTGCCGGCGATGGTACCCTCGTTCTGACCCCACAGGAAGGGCCAGTCGTCGTAGTTCTCGAAATGGTCGGGATGGCGGAACAGCAGGCCGGGGGCCACATTGCCCGGGATGAACGAGAAGTCGGCCCGGTTGTTGCCGTAGAAGACCTGCTTGGGCTGGGCGGCACCGACAGCGGCCACCAGCGACAGGTTGTGGTAGGGATGGCAGCCGAACAGGTAGGCCGCAGCCTTGTAGGCGTAGCTGCCGTCGACAATGTCGGGAAAATAATGATGGGCCAGGCAAGCCGTGGTACCGAAGTTCACCACCGAGCCGCTGCCGGCCCAGTTGCCCTCGCCGATGGGCACGCCGTAGGGGTTGCGTTCCTCAAAGCTGTCGAGGTATTCCTTGTATTTTTCCACATAGGGACGCAGTTTCTCCTTGTAGCTGTCGTCCATATAGGGAATGGCATCCATGGCCGTCTTGATGCTGCCCGTGGCGTTGCGTTCCAGGGAGGGCCAGATCTGCTCGACAAAAGCATCCAGATAAGACTGCTCGCCCGTGGAGACATAGAGCTGCAGGTTGGTGGCCATGTTGCCGCCCATGCGGCCGCGGCCCATTCCACCCCGACCGGACATCATGGCGGTGGCCTCCTGCATCAGGCGCTTGGACTCCTTCAGACAGCGGCGCGACAGGTCGTCGTTGTAGCCGGCCATGACGCGGCTCACGGCTGCAAACATGGTGGCGGCGTTGAAGTCCTGGCCGGGATTGCGGTTGGTGAAGGCCCACATGTCGTCGGGCGTGCCGCTCGACTTGCCGTCGGCCGATTTTACATACTTGGGCAGACGGGGGTCGTAGTGCAGACCGTCGGTGATGGCGGCCGCGTCGCCCAGGTGATGATAGTTGTCGAGCACCGAGTTGGACAGAGTTTGCGACATGAAGCCGATGTTCTCGGCTTGGGCCAAAAGATTGAGCACACCGTGTTCGATAAACTGCAGGATGTCGGGCTTGCCGTCGGGCCGGTGCAGATCGACATAGCGCTGGTCTTCATCGACGAAGGTTTCGTCGCGCTGCGGATGGAACAGTTCCCAGGCATCCACCAGGTTGCGCACCACGCTGATGTTGGCGCCGGTCTCGATGTCAAAGTCGCCTGCATCGAAGTAGCCGCCCACGTTCAGGCCGGGGATCAGCTCGAGGGGTTTGTATTTGGTGCCAGTCTGGCGGCCCTGCGAGTGCATGTCGAAATGGTCGCTCGGAGGCGCCTGCAGATAGCCTTCCTTGAAGGGTTCGCCATGCCAGATGCGGTAGGCTTCGTTGACCGTCATGTGGTTCATGTGGATGGGGATCCAGACATCGCTGGTGGCATCGGTCATCCACTGATAGACAGAATTGTCGATAATGAAGTTGCCCGTACGGTAGGGACCGTACTGGATGAAGTAGATGCCCGGCTCCGTGAGCTGGCTGAAATCGAACTTGACATAGTTGTATTTGTGGAACATGCCCCACTGAGTGGTCGCCCCGCGATAGGCGACATGCTCGCTGCCGTCCGCGTCGATGCGGTAGACAGCGGCTTTGGCCAGGGGTTTGTCCTTGGCATCCAGCTCGATGACAGCCGTCTTGGGCTGGTCGGGGGTGTAACCCATCTGCGAGAAGCCGATGTTGGGCTGGCGGATCCATCCGGGCACGGCATGTGGCTCGACCATCCAGGAGACCACCTTGCCCGTCTTGCCGGCGGGCAGCACGCTACGCAGCACGAACCAGCCGTTCTGGGCCACCATGCGGCCGTCGTACAGTTCCAGCAGAGCGTTGTCCGAGCTGACCTTGATCATGCGTTCCGGCGCGTCGGGAGCCATCAGGAAGGTATGTCCCGTGGCCAGGGGCAGCGGATCGACAAAACAGTCGGTTCCGCGGTCGTCGTAGGTGCGGAAGCCCTTGAACTGCCTGGGTTTCTCACTGTTGGGCACCGACTCGGTCTGGCTCACGGCATAGCGCGGGAAGCGGTTGGGAGACCCGTCCACGAGGTAGGTCTTGCCCCAGTACTGAGAGGGCAGGAACTCCAGGTTGAAACCGGCTTTGCCCTCGAGGGCCTCAGGCAGCGGACTGTCCAGATAGACAGCCATCTCCACGGCCGGGCCATGGGCCGTGACCACCACCCGCGAATTGAAATCATAATCGGGATAGCGCAAAGCCACCTCAATGAAGTTGCTGTCGCGACTTACGCGGCGCGATGGCGAAGCCGGCACCAGGTCCCACTGCTCGGGAGTCTTGTTCAAACGGACGGCACCACCCTGCACCGTTCTGACACCGTGGTGGATGATCTCGATACCGGAGTTCTTCTCGTCGTTGAAACCGCCCGAGAAGGTATTACTGAAGACCAGCACATTCACACCCTGGGTCTCGAAATATTCCTTGTCGTTGAGTACCAGGTCATCGGCTTTTTCCTTAGACTGGTTGCAGGCCGTCAGCGCCAGCGCTGCCAAGCCCATCAGGATGAAACTTTTTTTCATAACAGTATGTGATTCAAATATGATCGCAGTGGTGTGGTAAAGGTAAGCCTTTATTCAACTATTTCAAATAGGAGGCGGGGGATTCCCGTAAAAAATCCCTATCTTTACAGCCGCTTGCAGATTGCAGACAGACACTGAACAAGCAAGAAAACAGACAACTACATCAATTACCCCTAAAACAAAGACAATGAAAAAGACAACTATGCTGACATTGGCCGTCCTGACCGTCATGACACTGGTAACGTCCTTCGGTGCCTACGGCCAGGCAAAAGTCTATTTTACCAAGGAAATCACTCCGGAATCTCTCGTCAAGATCTACCATGCCCTGGGCGTGGAGCCCCAGGGACGTGTAGCCGTGAAGATATCGACGGGCGAAGGCGGCAACAACCACTACCTGAAACCCACCCTCATCCGCAACCTGGTGGAAGAAGTGAACGGCACCATTGTCGAATGCTGTACGGCCTACGGCGGCACACGGCAAGATCCGAAAAAACATTGGGAAACCATTCATGCTCATGGTTTTGACTCCATCTTCGCCGTTGATCTGATGGATGAATTCGGTCAGATCCGCATCCCGGTCAAAGACCAGAAGCACCTCAAATACGACATCGTTGGCGAGCACCTGACCAACTACCAATTCATGATCAATCTGGCTCATTTCAAAGGCCATGCCATGGGTGGTTTCGGCGGTGTGCTCAAGAACGCCTCCATCGGGGTGGCCTCGACCGCCGGCAAAGCCTATATCCATACGGCCGGCAAGACCGACGATGCCTCCATTGCCTGGGGCCCTAAATACCTGGCCGCCGGCCCTACACAAGACGATTTCCTGGAATCGATGGCTGCCGCAGCCCAGGCTGTGCACAATTATTTCAACGGACAAGTGGTGTATATCAACGTGATGAACAACATGTCGGTCGACTGCGACTGCGACGGACATCCCGCCAAGCCCGAGCTCAAGGACATGGGCATCATGGCTTCGACCGATCCCGTAGCCTTGGACCAGGCCTGCCTGGACAAGGTGTTCAATTACCAGGGCAAGCCTGGTGATGACAACAAGCCGCTCATCAACCGCATCAACCGGCAGCATGGAACCTATATCACCGTCTATGCGGCACAGATTGGACTGGGCAGCACCAAATACCAGCTGGTCGACCTCGATAAATAACCATATTAACACATTATAAATCAATCTACTGCAATAAATTATTAAAGCATATGTTGAAGCGATTTTTCACCCTGTTGACGCTGGCCGCCACGACGATGGCCGCCCTGGCCGCAACGCCGCTGTGGTTGCGCGATGTGAAGATTTCCCCCGACGGCAGTCAGATCCTGTTCTGCTACAAAGGCGACATCTACAAGGTTCCCGCCGGTGGCGGCACCGCCCAGCAACTCACCACCCGCGAGTCGTATGAATACAGCCCGGCCTGGAGTCCCGATGGCCGCCAGATTGCCTTTGCCAGCGACCGCAATGGGAATTTCGACGTATTTGTGATGCCCGCCGCCGGTGGACAGGCCAAGCAGCTTACCTTCAACTCGGCGGGTGAAACACCCTGGGTCTTCAGTCCCGACGGCCAGTATGTGTATTTTTCGGCCTCCATCCAGGATCCCGCCCGGAGTGCCCTCTTCCCCCGCGCCAATATGACCGAACTCTACCGCGTACCCGCGCAGGGCGGCAAGACCACCCAGGTGCTGGGCACGCCGGCCGAAGCTGTCTGCTTCACACCCGACGGGCAGAGCTTGCTCTACCAGGACCAGAAGGGTTTCGAGGACAAATGGCGCAAGCACCACACCTCGTCCGTGACGCGCGATATCTGGCGTTACGATGTCAAAACGGGCCGGCACACCAACCTGACAGCCCGTGCCGGTGAGGATCGCAACCCGGTGCTGAGCCGCGACGGCAAAACGGTCTTTTTTCTCAGCGAACGGGATAACAAATCGTTCAATGTGTACTCATTCGCATTAGACAATCCAAAGAAAGTCAAACAATTGACCAATCACACCACCCACCCGGTGCGTTTTCTGTCGGTTGCCGCCGACGGCACCCTTTGCTATGCCTACGACGGGGAGATTTACACCCAGCGCGCCAATGGAAAGTCGCAAAAAGTCAAGATTGAACTGATCCGCGACGATGCCGCCAAGCCCGCCGACCTGACACTGACCCGCGGCCTGACCAGCGAGTCGGTTTCGCCCGACGGCAAGCAGGTGGCCTTCACCGTACGCGGCGAAGTGTTCGTCACCTCCATGGAATACAGCACCACCAAGCAGATCACCCACACGGCTGCCAACGAGGACGATGTGGTCTTCGGCCACGACAATCGCAGCCTGGTCTATGTCAGCGAGCGCGACGGCCACTGGAACCTCTACGAAGCCCGCATCGCCCGCGACGACGATCCCAATTTTTCCAACGCCACCCTGATCGAGGAGAAAGCCCTCTTCGACAGCAAGGACGGCATCGAGCGCACCCTGCCCCGCTTCTCGCCCGACGGCAAGGAACTGGCCTTCATCGAAGGACGCAAAGCGCTCAAGGTGCTCAACCTGGCCACCAAAAAGGTACGTACCGTCACCGACGGCAGTCTCTGGTACAGCACTTCGGGCGGCTTCGACTACGACTGGAGCCCCGACGGCCAGTGGTTCACGCTCGAAATCATCGGCAACCGCCGCGAGCCTTACGCCGACATTGCCCTGGTCAGCGCCCAGGGCGGCGAGGTGACCAACATCACGGAGAGCGGCTACATCGACGGCTATCCCCGCTGGGTGATGGGCGGCAACGCCATCCTGTTCCTGAGCAACCGCTACGGCATGCGCAGCCACGGTTCCTGGGGCTCACAGGACGATGTGCTGATGGCCTTCGTCAACCAGGACAGCTACGACCGCTACCGCTTGAGCAAGGAGGACTACGAACTGCTCAAGGAGCTGGAAAAGGAGCAGAAGAAGGCAGCGGCCAAGACTTCCGACAAGGACAAGACTTCCGACAAGGATAAGAAAGACGGTGACAAGAAAGACGAGGCCAAGGACGATGTCAAGGCTGTCAAGGTCGAGACCGAAGGCATCGGCGACCGCATCGTGCGCCTCACCCCCAACTCTTCCGACCTGGCCGCCGCCATCCTCGACAAGGACGGCGACAACCTGTTCTACCTCTCCGCCTTCGAAAGCGGCTACGACCTGTGGAAGATGGACCTGCGCAAGAAGGATCCCAAGGTCCTGAGCAAGGGCGCCGGACAGGCCCGCATGGAGCTCTCGGCCGACGGCAAGACCATCTACCTGCTGGGAGCCAACAGTATGCAGAAGATGGAAACGGCCAGCGGCAAGCTCACGCCCATCTCCTTTACGGCCCAGATGAAGATGGACCTGGCCGCCGAACGCGAGTATATGTTCAACCACGTGTACCAGCAAGTCAAGCAGCGGCATTTCGACCCGAAGTTCTTCGGCACCGACTGGGAAAAGATGACGGCCGCCTACCGGCGTTTCCTGCCCCATATCGACAACAACTACGATTTTCAGGAACTCCTGAGCGAGTGGCTGGGCGAACTCAACGTGTCGCACACCGGCGGCCGCTACTATCCCGAGCTGAAGAGCGATGCCACGGCCAGCCTGGGCCTGCTTTTCGACTGGACCTACACGGGCCGGGGCTTGAAAGTCGATGAGGTGGTCAAGGACGGTCCCTTCGACCATGCCTCGTCCAAGGTGAAGGCCGGCGCCATCGTCGAGAAGATCGACGGCAAGGAACTTGACGACCAGACCGACATCACCCAGCTGCTCAACGGCAAGGCCCGCAAGAAGACGCTGGTTTCGCTGCGTTCGGAGAGCGGCGAACGCTGGGACGAAGTGGTGCTGCCCATCACCCAGTCGGCGCTGAACACCCTGCTCTACCAGCGTTGGGTCAAGCAGCGCGCAGCCGATGTGGAACGTCTTTCGGGCGGCCGGCTGGGCTATGTCCACCTGCAGTCGATGAACGACGGCAGCTACCGCACCATCTATTCCGACATCCTGGGCAAGTACAACATGAAGGAAGGCATCGTCATAGACACACGCTTCAACGGCGGCGGCCGCCTGCACGAGGATGTCGAGGTGCTCTTCAGCGGTGAGAAATACCTCGAACAGGTAATCCGCAACATTGTCTCGTGCGAGATGCCCTCGCGGCGCTGGAACCGCCCGAGCATCATGATCACCTGCGAAGCCAACTACAGCAATGCCCACGGCACGCCCTGGGTCTACAGCCACATGAAGATCGGCAAGACGGTCGGTGCCCCCGTGCCGGGCACCATGAGCAGCGTGTCGTGGGAGACCTTGCAGGATCCCACGCTGGTCTTCGGAATTCCCATCATCGGCTACCGCACAGCTCAGGGCAACTATCTGGAAAACACCCAGCTGGAGCCCGACATCCTGGTGTTGAACAAGCCGGAGGACATCGTCCGTGGCGAGGATGCCCAACTCCGGGCCGCTGTCGAAGAACTGCTGCGTGAGGTCGACCGCAAATAAAACCATCCGGAAGGCAGCAACAAGCCTATGAGGAACGACAGCGTCTCCATCGCCAAGGGGGTGGCCATCATCTTGATGGTGCTGGCCCACACCCGCTTTTCCGTCTATGGCGGACAGCTTATCAATATGTTCCACATGCCGCTGTTCTTCTTCTTTTCGGGCTATTGTTTCAAAGCACCGTACCTGGACGATGCCAAGGGCTTCGCCCTCAAGCGGCTCAAAGGGGTCTACCGCCCCTACCTGCTGTGGAGCCTGCTGTTCCTGGCCCTGCACAACGTGTTCTACCGCCTGAACCTCTATAACGGAGCCTACGGCTTTGAGGGGCAGGCGTCGGTGCTCTACTCGGCGGCCGACATCAAATTCCATGCGCTGAAGATCGCCACCGCCCTGGGCGGGCACGACCAGCTGCTGGGCGGCTACTGGTTCCTGCACTCGCTGTTTTTCGGCTCTTTCATCGCCTATGCCTGCCTGTGGCTGCGACACAAGTTCGGCCGTTTCCGAGGCTTGAAGTCACTTGAGACTTGGATGATTATCCTCCTGATATGTTGCGCATTATGCCTATACCTAAATATCAGTGTCCCCTGGCTGGACGTGGGCAGCAAAGAGTTTCTGGCCGCATTCTTTATCGTGGCGGGCCACTGGTACCGCCAGAAGGATTTCCATTGGGAAGGCAAATGGTATGCGTTGCTGGCCGGCGCCCTGCTCCTTTTGGCAGGCAGCCGCTTTTGGCAGGCCTCCATGCTCTCCCTGCGCTGGCAACAGACCCTGCCCTACGCCCTGACAGCCCTTTGCGGCACGCTGCTGGTGCTGGCCCTCAGTGGTCGGATAGCCGCTGGCCACCATTTTTTCAAACGTTTCATGGTCTTTGCCGGCGACCACAGCCTGCAGATCCTGACCTGGCATTTCCTCAGTTTTAAATTAGTCAGCTTGTTGATTATCAGCCTATATCACTTACCCATTGAGCAACTGGCCGAATTCCCTGTCGTCAAGGAATTCGCCGTCCAAGGCTGGTGGGTAGTCTATCTTGTCGCAGGAGTGGCGCTGCCCCTTTGTTTGGCGGCTTTGGATTTACGGAATATATTCCGTATCTTTGCGCGCCAAATTAAAAAGATATGATCAACGTTACGTTCCCCGACGGTTCCGTTCGCTCGTATGAATCAGGAACCACTGCCTATCAGATTGCCGAAAGCATCAGCCCCCGCCTGGCCAAAGACTGCCTGGCTGCCAGTATCAACGGTGAGACCCGCGACTTGTCGCTGCCCATCACCGAGGATGTCAGCCTGCAGCTGCTCAAATGGGACGATGCCGAGGGCAAGCACGCTTTCTGGCACACTTCTTCCCACCTGCTGGCCGAGGCCCTGCAGGCCCTCTACCCCGGCATCCAGTTCGGTATCGGTCCGGCCATCGAAAACGGTTTCTACTACGATGTGGATCCCGGTGAGACGGTCATCAAGGAGACCGACCTGCCTGTGATCGAGGCCAAGATGACCGAGCTGCTGGCCAAGAAGTCGCAGATGATCCGTCGCGAGATCAGCAAGAAGGATGCCCTGAAGTATTTCTCGGAACGTGGCGAAACCTATAAGGTAGAGCTTATCAACAACCTGGAAGACGGCACCATCACCACTTACACCCAGGGGGATTTCACCGACCTGTGCCGCGGTCCCCATCTGCCCGACACGGCCCCCATCAAGGCCGTCAAGCTGCTGAGCATCGCCGGTGCCTACTGGCGTGGCGACGAGACCCGCAAGCAGATGACCCGCATCTACGGCATCACCTTCCCCAAGCGCTCGATGCTCGACGAATACCTTGTCCTGCTCGAAGAAGCCAAGAAACGCGACCACCGCAAGATCGGCAAGGAAATGGAACTGTTCATGTTCACCGACATGGTGGGCAAAGGCCTGCCCATGTGGCTGCCCAAGGGAACGGCCCTGCGCCTGCGCCTGGAAGACTTCCTCAAGCGCATCCAGAAGCACTACGGCTACCAGCAGGTGATGACTCCGCATATCGGCAACAAGCAGCTCTACGTCACCTCCGGCCACTGGGACCACTACGGCAAGGACAGCTTCCAGCCCATCACCACCCCGGAGGAAGGCGAAGTCTATCTGCTCAAGCCGATGAACTGCCCCCACCACTGCATGATCTACAAATGGCAGCCCCGCAGCTACAAGGACCTGCCCCTGCGTCTGGCCGAATTCGGTACGGTCTATCGCTACGAACAGAGCGGCGAACTGCACGGCCTGACGCGCGTGCGTTCCTTCACGCAGGACGATGCCCATATCTTCTGCCGTCCCGACCAGGTGAAGGACGAGTTCATCCGTGTGATGGAAATCATCGAGATCATCTTCAAGTCGCTGAATTTCGACAAGGTAGAAGCTCAGATCTCCCTGCGCGACCCCAACAACAAGACCAAATATGTCGGTAGCGACGAAGTCTGGGCCAAAGCCGAACAGGCCATCGTCGAAGCTTGCCAGGAAAAAGGCCTGCAGGCCACCGTCGAACTGGGCGAAGCCGCTTTCTACGGTCCCAAGCTCGACTTCATGGTACGCGACGCCATCGGCCGCCGTTGGCAGCTGGGCACCATCCAGGTCGACTACAACCTGCCCGAGCGCTTCCAGCTGGAATACACCGGCAGCGACAACCAGAAATACCGTCCGGTGATGATCCACCGCGCCCCCTTCGGCTCGATGGAACGCTTCATCGCCGTGCTCATCGAGCACACCGGCGGCAAGTTTCCCCTGTGGCTCACCCCCGACCAGGTGGTCATCATGCCCATCAGCGAGAAATTCAACGACTACGCCACGGAGGTTTGCGAGCAGCTCAAGGCTCGCGACATCCGCGCCTTTGTCGACGACCGCAACGAAAAAATCGGCAAGAAGATCCGCGACAACGAGCTCAAGCGCATCCCTTACTTGCTGATTGTCGGTGAGAAAGAAAAAGAAAATGGCGAAGTTTCTGTAAGAAAACAGGGCGGAATCGACCTCGGTTCGAAAAAAATTGCTACTTTTGCGGCCGACTTGCTCGAAGAGGTCGAGAAAATGGTCAACGTTATCTAAACAAACAACTGATATTCAATAACAAAACTAACGAGCCGCTAGCTTTTAATGAAGAACGACGATTTAAAGTTTCAGTATCGGATCAACAACAAGATCCGTGAAAGAGAAGTCAGATTGGTAGGCGACAACGTCGAGATGGGCATCTATCGCATCGAAGAGGCCCTGCGCATTGCCGAAGACCAGCAGCTGGACTTGGTGGAGATCTCCCCCAATGCCGTTCCGCCCGTTTGCAGAGTTATTGACTATCAGAAGTTCCTGTACCAGCAGCGCAAGCGTCAGAAGGACCAGAAGGCCAAATCCACCAAGATAGTCATCAAGGAGATCCGCTTCGGCCCCCAGACCGACGACCACGACTACAACTTCAAGCTCAAGCACGCCATCGAGTTCCTCAAGGAAGGTTCCAAGGTGAAAGCCTACGTCTTCTTCCGCGGCCGCTCGATCATGTTCAAGGAACAGGGCGAAGTGCTCCTGCTTCGTTTCGCCAACGATCTGGAGGAATACGGCAAGGTGGAGAGCATGCCCGTGCTCGAAGGCAAACGGATGATCCTGATGCTGGCCCCCCACTCCAAGAAAGGCGGAGAAGGCAAGCCCAAGGCTCCCAAGCCAGAGGCAGATAAGGGAGAAAAAACTAATAACCGTGTGAACGGCATTATAAACAACTAATTATTAAACAACTAAAAGTAAAGCATCATGCCAAAGATGAAAACTAACTCCGGTTCAAAAAAGAGGTTCGCCCTTACCGGAACAGGTAAAATCAAGAGAAAACATGCGTTCAAGAGTCACATCCTGACCAAGAAGACCACCAAGCAGAAACGCAACCTGCAGCACACCGACCTGGTGGACAAGTCCAATGTCGGTTCCGTACGCAGCCTGCTGGCCCTCAAATAAGCCGCTGTTTTTTGAATTACTTTTATTATTAACCGAATGCATTAGCTCCTAAGTTCAATCTGTGAAGTTTTTGACGCTAACATTCATTACACAACACAACACTACAATGCCAAGATCAGTAAACCACGTTGCTTCTAGAGCAAAAAGAAAGAAAATCCTTAACTTGACCAAGGGTTATTTCGGATCGAGAAAGAATGTCTGGACCGTTGCCAAGAATACTTGGGAAAAAGGTCTCACCTATGCATACCGCGACCGTAAGGCCAAAAAGAGAGATTTCCGCGCCCTGTGGATCCAGCGTATCAACGCTGCCGCCCGCCAAGAAGGTTTCTCCTACAGCCGTTTGATGGGTGCCCTGCACAAAGCCGGCATCGAAATCAACCGCAAGGTCCTGGCCGATCTGGCCATGAACGAGCCCCAGGCTTTCAAGGCCATCGTGGAGAAGGCAAAGAACGCCTAAGTGTGATTCATATACAGATAAAAAAACCGGGAATCGAAAGATTTCCGTTTTTTTTTGTACACATCCCGAATTTTTGTCTTATATTTGTTCCGGAAGTCGCGTTGAGCATTTCGGGAAACTCATCAAATTAAACGAAACACCGAGGCTAAGCTTGATTTTCCAATGGCGGGCTACATCCCTTCGGGGATTGTCCTACGGGGCACGGTAGATTACAAAGGGAAATCGGCACTCAAATCTTGTCATACGGAGTTTTCGCGCAACCATCAACGCGGCTTCTTTTTTGTTTGCTTAGCAGCCGCATAGTTTTTCTATTTCTTAGCCAACAATTGCGGACACTCCACCTTTTAAGCCAAATCGTCTGAGAAATAAGACTTTGGCGTCGGACGCAAGTTGTAGTTCGACGACATGGTCTCGCCGTAGGCGCCGGCTGTGCGGATGGCCACCAAGTCGCCTCGCCGGGTCTTGCCCAGTGGCACTTCCTTGCCGAAACAATCTGAAGACTCGCAGATAGGTCCCACCACATCGTATTTCTCCACTTCTCCGTCAGATGAGATGTTCTCAATCTTGTGATAAGCCTGGTAGAGAGCCGGGCGGATGAGTTCGGTCATGCCGGCATCCAGGATGGCAAATTGCTTGACACTACCCTGCTTCACATACAGCACCTTGGATATCAGACTGCCGCACTGGGCCACTACCGAACGGCCAGGCTCCACGTGCAGGCTCTGGTCGGGACGCAGGCGCAGCATCCGACGGATGGTCGAGAAATACTCGGCAAAATCGGGGATGGCCGCCTCGTCGGGATGATGGTAGTCCACGCCCAGACCGCCGCCCAGGTGCTCGACCGAGAGGTTGCGCCGGGCCAGCTGGGCCTGTATCTCGTTGACACGCGAACAAAGGCCGGCAAAGTTGTTCATTTCCAGGATCTGAGAGCCAATATGGAAATGCAGTCCCACGAGCTTGACATGCGGCAAGGCCAGCGTCAAGTCGATGACAGCGTCCACATCGCACAGATTGATGCCGAACTTGTTTTCCTTCAAGCCCGTAGTGATGTAATGATGTGTGTCGGCCTGCACGTCGGGGTTGATGCGCAGGGCCACCGGAGCGGTCACTCCTTTGGCTGCGGCCAGGGCGTCGATCACTTCCAGTTCGGGCACCGATTCGACATTGAAGCAGAAGATGCCGGCCTCCAGGGCCAGGTTGATCTCCCAGTCGCTCTTGCCCACCCCGGCAAAGACTATCTTGTCGGCCGGCACCCCGGCTTTGAGGGCTGCACGGATCTCACCGCCGCTCACGCAGTCGATGCCGAAGCCGTACATCTGTATCATCGACACAATACGCGGGTTGGCGTTGGCCTTGATGGCATAGTGCACATTGACCCGGTTTTTCTGGGCTTCGTTTTTCAAGGTGTCCAAGGTCTGGCGCAATACGTCCAGATCATAATAATAAAAAGGTGTCTCCAGGGAGGTAAAAGCCTTTAAGGGGAAGTTTCCTTTTGTTTCCATATCAGTTGAAAAGGTGGTTACTCAATGCCTGCAGGGTGCGCTGCTTGTCTTCGGCCTTGATGAGCAGCGAGATATTGTAGTTGCTGCCGCCATAGGAAATCATGCGGACAGGGATATCCTTCACAGCATCAATGACTTTTGATTCGAATCCGATGTTGTCCCATTCCAAGTCGCCCACAACGCAGACTATCACCATGTTCTTATCGACGGTGACCGTGCCGATCTTCTTCAGTTCGTCCATGATCTCGCCCAGATGGCGGTCGTTGTCGATGGTCATGGAGATACCCACCTCCGAGGTGCAGATCATGTCGATGGGCGTCTGGTAGCTCTCGAAGATCTCGAACACGCGGCGCAGGAAGCCGTAGGCCAGCAGCATGCGGCCCGATTTGATCTTGATGGCGATGATGTTGTCCTTGGCGGCCACGGCCTTGATCTTGTGACGTTCTGTCTCGTTGGAGATGAGCGTGCCGGGGGCCTGGGGCTCCATGGTGTTGAGCAGGCGCACGGGAATCTTGGCCAACTTGGCAGGCAGGATGCAGGTCGGATGCAGGATCTTGGCCCCGAAATAGGCCAGCTCGGCAGCTTCGTCAAAGCTGAGCATCGACACGGGCGAAGTCTTCTCCACCACCCGGGGGTCGTTGTTGTGCATGCCGTCGATGTCGGTCCAGATCTGGATCTCGTCGGCCTGGACAGCGGCGCCGATCAGGGATGCCGAATAGTCGCTGCCGCCACGGGTCAGGTTATCGACCTCGCCGTAGGCATTCAGGCAGATGAAGCCCTGGGTCACGTAGATGTCGGCACCGGGCTGCTCCTCGAGCAGACGGCTCAGGTTTTCCTTGATATAGAGCGTGTCGGGCTCGGCATTCTTGTTGATGCGCATGAAATCCAGGGCCGGCAGCATCACGGCGTTGACGCCCTTTTCGAGCAGGTAGTTGTGGAACATCATCGTCGAGAGCAGTTCGCCCTGCGAGACGATGGCCTTCTCCTCGAACAGCGTGAAGAGCTTGCGTGTCAGCGAGCGGATGTAGTCGAAATGCTGCTTGATCGATTCCAGGGCCTTGGCCTTGTACTCCTTGGTGTCGTAGAGCTCGTCTATTTCACGGAAGTATTTCAGTTCCAATGCATTGATAAGGTCATTGGCACCATCAGAATTTTTCTTGTAGAGATAGTCAGCTATCTCGAGCAGGCTGTTGGTCGTGCCGGACATAGCCGACAGGACGACGATTTTCTGCTGGCCGTCAGAAATGATCTTGACGACGTTTTTCATACGCTGGGCAGAACCGACCGACGTTCCGCCGAATTTCAATACTCGCATATTCGTTATTTGGTTTCGTTACAAGTCAAATTACCGTTTTCACATTTCATGACACGGCCCGGAAAGCTTTCCAAAAAGCTCAGGTTGTGGGTGGTCATGATCACTGTGGTGCCGCCCTGGCGGATATCGTGCAGCAGTTGCACGATGGCCTGGCTGGTCTCCACGTCCAGGTTGCCCGTCGGCTCGTCGGCCAGGATCACGGCCGGATGGTTGAGCAGGGCGCGGGCGATGACCATACGCTGCTGCTCACCGCCGGAGAGTTCGTGGGGCATCTTGTAGCCTTTGTTCTGCATGCCCACCTGGGTGAGGACTTCCTCGATGCGCTGGGCGATCTCGAGTTTGTCTTTCCAGCCGGTGGCTTTGAGCACAAACTTCAGGTTATCTTCTATTGTCCTGTCTGTCAGAAGTTTGAAATCCTGAAAAACAATACCCAGCTCACGGCGCAGGGCCAGGGCCTTGCGGGCCTTCATGCCGATGAGGTCGTAGTCGAAAATGCGCGCCTCGGCCTCAGGCAGGAGGTCTTTGCGACGCAGGGGCACTTCGGCATAGAGCGTCTTGAGCAGCGTGCTCTTGCCCGATCCCACCTTGCCGATGAGATAGACAAACTCGCCTTTCTGTACTTCAAAAGAGACATCCTTCAGGACAATGTAGTCATCCAGGCAGATATCCACATGCTCGTAACGGATCAATGTATTGTCTTCCATAGGACAGAAAGCTTATTTATGGCGTTTTTTCAGTTCCTTGCCCAGGTCTTCGAGGCGGTAGCCCTTCGACGTGAGCAGCACGATGAGATGATAGACCAGGTCGGAAGCCTCGTAGAGGAAGCGCTCGTCGTTGCCGTCGACAGCCTCGATCACCGTCTCGACGGCCTCCTCGCCCACTTTCTGGGCCATGCGCTTGACACCGTCCCGGAACAGGGAGGTGGTATAGGAGCCGTCGGGCATCTCCTCGTGGCGACGGTCGATGAAATCCTGCAGGTAGCGCAGGAACTCGAAATCGCCCAGGCGGTTCTCCTCGTTGAAGCAGGTCTCGGCACCCGTGTGGCAGACCGGGCCGGTGGGATTGACCTTGATGAGCAGGGTGTCGTGGTCGCAGTCGTCGGTGATGGACACCACATTGAGGAAGTGACCGCTAGTCTCTCCCTTGGTCCACAGACACTTGCGTGTGCGGCTGTAGAAGGTCACCTTGCCCTCACGCTCGGTTTTGGCCAGGGCTTCTTCGTTCATGAATCCCAGCATCAGGACCTTGCCGGTCTTGTTGTCCTGGATGACGGCCGGAATCAGGCCGCCCATTTTTTCAAAATCCAAATTCTTCATTATCTCACTATAATTCCTTCTTGTTTCAAATAGGCCTTCAAATCGGCGATGCGTATCTCCCCGAAATGGAACACGCTGGCGGCCAGGGCTGCGTCGGCATGGCCCAGGGCAAATGCATCGCGAAAATGCGCCATGGTGCCGGCCCCGCCCGAGGCGATGACCGGAATGCCCAGGGAGTCGGCCAGACGAGCCAGGGCCTCGTTGGCATAACCCGTCTTGACACCGTCGTGGTTCATGCTGGTGAACAATATCTCGCCAGCGCCCCGCTCCTGCACCTCGTGCGCCCAGTCAAACAGCTCACGCTGCGTGGGGATGCGGCCGCCGTTGACATAGCATATCCAGCGTCCGTCGGCTTCGAGGCGGGCATCGATGGCGGCCACGCAGATCTGCGAACCGAAATGATGCGCGATCTCGCCGATGAGTTCAGGCCGGCGCAAGGCGGCCGAGTTGACCGAAACCTTGTCGGCCCCGGCATTGAGCATGCGCTCGATGTCGGAGAGTTCGTTGATGCCGCCGCCCACCGTAAAGGGAATGCTCAGGCGTTCGGCCACCCGGCGCACCAGGTCGGTGAAGGTCTTGCGGCCTTCGTGCGAAGCGGTGATGTCGAGATAGACCAGCTCGTCGGCGCCCTGCCGGCTATAATATTCCCCAAGCTCCACGGGATCTCCGGCCTCACGGAGATTCACGAAGTTGACGCCCTTGACGGTCTGCCCGTCCTTAACATCGAGACAGGGGATGATACGTTTGGCTAGCATAGCAGTCGGCTTAATTCACTCAACTTGATACGGCCTTCGTAAATGGCCTTGCCAAAGATCACTGCCGGAAGACCGGCCTCGGAGAGGGCTTCCAGATCGGCCAGGGAACTCACTCCCCCGCTGGCGATGACATACAGCCCAGGCAGGGCCTGCATCATGTCGCGGTACAATGCCACAGAGGGTCCTTGCAGCATGCCGTCCACACTGATGTCCGTGCAGATGGTCATGGTGATGCCCTTTTTCATGTAGCCTTCCAGATATGGCAGCAGGTCCAGGTCGGTGCCGTCCTGCCAGCCGTTCACGGCAATCTTGCCATCGCGCACGTCGCTGCCCAGGATGATGCGGTCGCCGCCGTAGGTCTTGAGCCAGCGCTCGAACACCTCGGGTTCATGCACGGCAATGCTGCCGCCCGTCACCATCCGGGCGCCGCACTCGAAAGCGATGCGCAGGTCGTCGTCGCTTTTCAGGCCGCCGCCGAAGTCGACCACCAGGCCGGTGCCTGCAGCCAGACGCTCCAGCGTCTTCCAATTGACGATGTGCCGGGCTTTGGCGCCGTCCAGATCGACCACATGGAGCCGGCGGATGCCTGCCGCCTCGAAGGCTTTGGCCACCTCGAGCGGATCATCGTGATAGACCCGGGCGCGGGCATAATCGCCCTGCGACAGGCGTACGCACTTGCCCTCGATGACGTCTATGGCGGGTATCAGTTCCATCTGGTCGTTATCTTGTTTGTCCTACAAATCCAAAAAATGCCTCAACAAGCGGGCTCCGTTGTCGCTGCTCTTTTCCGGGTGGAACTGGACAGCGTAGAAATTGTCCTTGTGCAGGGCCGCACTGAAGGGCTGCACATAGTCTGTACGGGCGATGGTCGCAGCACACAGCTCGGCATAGTAGCTGTGCACATAATAGACATAGCTGTCTTCCATCTCCGCATCGAACAGAGGCGTGGAAAGACCGTAGATCGTGTTCCAGCCCATGTGCGGTATCTTGTCGTGGGCCGTGGCCGGCACAAAACGCTTTACCTCCGTATCGAAGATGCCCAGGCAGTCGACGTCGCCCTCTTCGCTGTGACGGCACATCAGCTGCAGGCCGATGCAGATGCCCAGCACCGGCTGACGAAGGCTTACGATGAGCTCGTCGAGGCGGTGTTCGCGCAGGTAGGCAATCGTCGTGGAAGCCTCTCCCACCCCGGGAAATATCACCTTGTCGGCCCGGCGGATCAGGTCGGGCGAGTCGGTCACCACAGGCTCCACACCCAGGCGGCGGAGCGCATGCCCCACAGAGAGGATGTTTCCTGCGTTGTATTTGATGACGGCTACTTCCATTTCGACAAGATTTAAGGCTGCAAAGGTAGGGATTTTTTTGCTATCAGCCAAGCCCCTGGGACAGGTCGTGCTTGGGGGTCAGGCCCTTGTCTGCGGCCAGTTTGAGCATCAGGTCGTAGGCCGGACCATACTCGTTGGGAATGTCTCCGTCGAGGATGGCATCCTTGATGGCGTCCTTGATTTCGCCGATCACGCGGCAAGGGGTCAGCTCAAAGACCTGCATGATGATGTCGCCCGTGATGGGCGGCTGCATGTTGCGGATGCGGTCGCGTTCCTCCAGATCGCGCATTTTATCCCTCACTTCCTGATAGTTGACCATGAAACGGCGCACCTTCTCGGGATTCTTCGAGGTGATGTCGGCCTCGCAGAGGATCATCAGGTCTTCGATGTCGTCGCCGGCGTCGAACAGCAGGCGGCGTACGGCCGAATCGGTCACCGTTTCCTCGACCAGGGCAATGGGCCGCATGTGCAGCGACACCATCTTCTGGACATATTTCATCTTCTCGTTCATCGGCAGCTTGAGCCGACGGAAGATGCGGGGTATCATCTTTTCTCCCAAGAAATTATGATTGTGGAAAGTCCAGCCCAGGCGCGGATCCCAGCGCTTGCACTGGGGCTTGGCGATGTCGTGGAAAACGGCGGCCCAGCGCAGGTAGAGGTTGTCGCTCATGGCCGCCACGTTGTCCAGGACGGTGAGCGTATGCTGGAAATTGTCCTTGTGGCCGCGTCCATCCTTGGTCTCCACCCCCTTCAGGGCCGACAGTTCGGGCAGGATCAGCGGCAGCAGGCCCGTCTCGTCCATCAGGTTGAAGCCTATCGAAGGCCGGGCGGCCATCATCATCTTGTTCATCTCTTCCACCACCCGTTCGCCCGAGACGATCGATATGCGGTCGCGGTCTTTGTAGATGGCGTTGAAGGTGGCAGGATGGATGCGAAACTCGAGCACGGTGGCAAAACGGATGGCCCGCATCATGCGAAGCGGGTCGTCACTGAAGGTGATCTCCGGGTCGGTAGGCGTGCGAAGGATGCGGTTCTCGAGGTCCTTGAGGCCGTTGAAGGGGTCGATGAGTTCACCATAGTCGGCACGGTTCAGGCTGATGGCCATGGCATTGACCGTGAAGTCGCGACGGATCTGGTCATCTTCGAGCGTGCCGTCCTCGACGATGGGCTTGCGGGAATTGCGCTGATACGACTCGCGACGTGCGCCGACAAACTCTATCTCCGTCTGGTGGTACTTGATCTGGGCGGTGCCAAAATTGCGGAACACCACCACCTGGCAGTTCTTGCCCAGCTTTTGGGCCACATGCTCGGCCAGTTCGATGCCCCGGCCGACACAGACCACGTCGATATCCTTGGAAGCCCTGCCCAGGAAGATATCCCTGACATAGCCCCCTACTATACAACATCTTACATTCATTTCTTCGGCCACCTCGGAGAGGACCTTGAAGATGTCGCCTTTCAGATATGCGCTCAGATTCACAGCCGTCAGCCTCTATTTTTCTTGCAAAAGTACGATTTTTCTGATGAACCGTTTTATTTTTGCAGCATGAAAAAGACGATACTCCTTTATTTAAAACAAAGTGTGCTGGCCGCTCTCCTGCTGGCCGGACTGTTTTCCTGCCGTCCCGACAGAAGTGAAGCACTGATGGCCCAGGCCCGGCAGGCCATGGCCGAAAACCGTTTTCAGGCCGCCAAGAGCTATCTGGACACCATCCAGGCGCTCTACCCCAAGGATCTGGTCAAACTCAAGGCTGTGCGCCAGATGTTTTTCGAAGTGGAATTTGCTGAACAGCAGCACAGCCAGGCCGGCAGCGACAGCCTGCTCGCCCTGCGCCGCACCGAACTGCCTGCAAAGATCAAGGACTTCGTCTTGGAAAAAGACGGCGACACGGATGCCCCCGGCTACTATGTGCATCTGCGCCAGCGCTACAGCCAGCGCAGCGGCCAGACCTGGCTGCAATCCTCGGTCGGCCAGCGCGGACAATTGGTCCTGACCAGCTATTACTGCGGCAGCCGAAAACTTGACCACAGCCGCCTGCGCCTGTATGCTCCCGACGGCAGCTATGCCGAGACCGATGCGGTGCTGCCCGACGGTGCCCTCAACTACAGCTTCAACGACGGAGGCCTTTATTATGAAATCGTCCGTTTCAACGCCCGTGCCGCCGCTGCCCTGCCCGACTTCGTGCGTCTGCACAGCGGAGAGACAATCAAAGTGAGTCTTCTGGGCGACAACCGCCGGTACGACTACACCCTGCGCAGCGAAGACCGCGACGTTTTGCTTCAGGCCGCGGAAGCATCGGTCATACTGTCAGACATCGCCCGCCTGGAAGACGAACACCGCCTGGCCGACGCCAAAATGGATTTCCTCAGGAAGAAAATGCAGACCGCTAACGACTTAGAGTAAAACGCAGGCTGAACCCGAAGTCCTGCGTGGTGACCGGGTAGGACGATACCAGCGGAATGCTGGATTCCAAATCATAGTACATTTTGAGATTAAGGTTGCGGCTGATAATATAATCGGCCGTGAGCTCGACCGTACAGGTCTTGTTGCCCGAAGTGGCCTGCGTGTAGTACTCCTCGATCTTGCGCAGCAGGGCCGTCGAGTTCTTCCACGAGAAATCGGCACTGAGCGACAGGTCGTTGCGGGCCTTGGACTCGGCCATGAAACCCCAGGGATGGAAATCGGCGATCTTGTAGCTGCCGCCCACGACATACTGGCTGTTGCCACTCTCGACCAGCTGTCCGCCCGTGACACTCAGGTTGACCGTCCGCGAGGTGCGCACCTCCGACTTGAAGGTCAGGCCGTTGTTCAGCGTGCCCTTGGCGCCCAGCAGCGGGTTGAAGCTCTCGGTCAGCGAGACGGCGGCCACATCGTATTGCGACGAAGGCTGCGGATTGCCCGTGGTCACCTCCTGCACAAAGCCACGGCGGCTGTCGCTGCCGATAAACGAACTGTACGACGAATAGGAAGTGACATTGTAGGTACAGTTGTAGGCATGGTTCAAACTGATGCTGCGGAAATGCTTCTTGAGCAGCGGTATCTTGGACAGACCGTCGTACGACACGCTCCAGTTGGGCAGGATCGATGCCAGCGAGGGGAAGATATCCATCGAAGCCTTGTCGGCCGGACGGCCGGTGTAGGCAGCCAGGAAGGCCGGTACCAGCACTTCGGCCGAATTCTTGTTGACGGCGCCCAGACTCTCGTCGTAAGGCTGGCCGGCCAGGGGCGAACCGGCCAGGAAGCCGGCGTCGGGATAGCTCATGCCGGCATACTGGGCCGTCAGGCGGGCGGCCATCACGTCGCGGTTGGCCACAAAGCGGTCGAACGCCTTGGAATAATACGACTTCTTGGCATTGAGCGGCGCGAAGGCTGTCTTCAAGGCGATGGACGACTGTGAGAAGCTGCCCGTGCGGGTCTCGGGCCGGTCGGCAATCATGAACTGGATCTGCCGGTTGTCGTTTTCGTTGCGCAAGGCGGCCAGCTTGATATTGAAGCCCTTGAAAGGCAGCACGGTCGATTCTATCCTGAGGTTCTTGGTCGAGGCAAACACCGCCGGACTGACCACCGAGTCGGACATCACCAGCCAATCCTTGTCGATGGCCTTGTCCAGGTAGCGGTCGCTGTTGTACAGACCGCTGGCAAAATCCCAACCGGGCGCGCGGCCGAAATCTTCTGTAGCGAAAATCAAGCCGTTCTCTGGCTTGAATCCCGGCAGCGACAGGTTGTCGGTCTGCTGGTAGCTGACCGAAACGTTGCGCACCGACATCAGGGCACGGGCGGCCACTTGCAGGCCTTTGTACCACGATTCGTCCTCGAGCTTGGGCCTGGAATTGATGATGGCCTTCACCTTCATCGAGTCACGGGCATTGATTTGGATGGATTTGCCGTTCTGTTTGTATTTCAACTTGATATCCTTTCCCTTGGCATCCACAAAACGAACGCTGATACGGTCGGTCTTCAGATCGAATTTCAGTTCGTTGGGCTTGTCCGGCACCAGGGTGAGCTGCTGCTCCATACGGGTGGGTTTCTCCTTGGTGGCGGCCGGACGGTTGTTATTGCTGTTGGGGGCACGCAATACCGGACGACGCGATCCCGTGGCAGGAGTCGTGGCCGATGAGGTGGAACGCCCCGAGAAGCGCTGGTCGGCCGCCTTGAGGAATTTCGACTTGCCATAGAGCGTCTCCAGGTTGATGGCCGGGTTGAAGCTGAAACTGCGCTGGTTGGCAACCGTGTTGCCCATGTCCACGTCGGCAATCAGGGCGCTGCGGTCCCAATTGTAGTTGGTGCTGTACTGGAAGCCGGCCGTGATGAAGTTCAGGGCCGGGATGCTGCTGAAGGGCAGCTGCCAGTTATAGGTTAATTGCTGCTTGTACGACATGGGCGTACCGAAAGTCTTGATACTCTGCATCACCGTATCCTTCCAGTTTTGGTATTCCGTAGGATAGAGTTCTTTGTTGACGGGCGAATTGAGCGTTTCCTCAACGCGGGCGATGTTGTCGGTCGAGAAGGTCAGCTTCATGTTCTTGGTCAGGTTCCAGTTCAGGTTCAGGCCGCTGTTCCACATGAAGTTCTTGCTGAAGGTCAGCGGCAGCGGCAGGCTCACGTCGGCCGAGGCGTTCAGGTCGCGGTTCTGCAACTCATAGTAGTAACGGCTCAAGTTGGTGTTGAAAGCCAAAGAGTTGGGCAGGAAATTCAGCGACAGATCCTTGAGCAGCATGGTCCAGGGCGACTGGAAGAACTTGGCCTCCGACTTGGCGAAAGGCTCAAAGGCAGGCAGCGGCGAACTGTAGCCATAGCTCAGGCCGGCATTGTAGTTGCGGGTGATCTCATAGGCCGTGGTGGCATCCCGCTCGAAGGTCTCGCTGAAGCTATAGTTGGCGTTGAAGTTGGCCGGATCGAAAGGCAGCGGTGTCTTGCTGCGGACATTCAGGCGGATGTTCGACACGTTCAGGCTGCGGTAGCGCTTGAGCTGCTGGCTGTAGTTGCGGATGGAATCCTTCTCGGCACGGGTCTGGGCGGCATCCAGCACATCGGACAGCAGCAGGTCCTCGTTGAGCGGATCATACTTGGGCGTGTTCAGCTGGCGCGAAATGGAATAATAGACGGGCAGGCTCAACAATCCGCTCTTGGGCAGGAGTTTGCCCAGGTCGAAGTTCATCGACAGGTTCATGGTGTTGTAGCTGTCCAGGCGACGCTGCGACACACGCTGCTCGATGCCGCCGAAGCCGGCCGTCTCGTAGCGTCCGGCAAAGGTCACCGACCCCAGGTCGGACAGTGCCAGCGAGGCATTGGTCATGGCTGCCCAGCCGCCCTCGTCGTTGAAGCCCTTCAGACGCAGTTCGTTGGCCCAGATCTCGACAGCCTTGACCGTGGTGCCGTTGTTGCGCACGCCGATCATCATGGTCTTGACACTCGACAGGCTGGGATTGCCCCGCACGGTCACCTTGTGGTTCTCATTGTCGGGATCGTATTCCGAATAGGCACGTACATAGCTGCTGTGCGAGGCGTTGCGGTGCTCCTTGACCGATGTGAGCAAGTCGAAGGGGATGTCCAGGAAATTCTCCACGGGCCAAACCGACTGGTCGCTGTTGATGAAATGCGGCGACAGGCGCAAGGGAATCTCGTATTCGTAGTAGTTGCTCTGATAGTCGCTACCGATGCGCAGGAAGACCGACATTTCGTAGTCGGCCGGCGGATTGGCGTCGCCCAGCAAGCTCTCGCCGTGGACAAACATCTGCAGGCGTTCGTACTGGCGGAAGTCGAGCGAGACATTCTTATAGACGGCCCGGGCATCACCGGGTGAGAGGTTCTGTATCCTCAGGGCCAGCGACTGCTCGTTTTCCTCGTAGATGCCCGGCTGACCGGGATCGCTCTCCCGCTCCACCCCCGGGGGCAGCATGTAATGGATAGGCTCGCGCGAGGAATTCTCTTCCAGGCCGACGGTATAGACCTCCATGAAGGCATTGGTGGCCGGGGCCGTTTCGTAAAGCTCACGGGTATAGGCCCGCCAGTCACCGCGTACCAGTTCTAGCGTGGCAAAACGCAGCACGATGCTGTCCTGGAAGCCCGTCAGGTACATACGCATGAAGCGGATGCTGTTGAATCCGTTGATCGTGCCCACCTTCTTCTCATAATCGCGTACGGGAATCTTGAACTGATACCACGACACCTGCTCCACGTTGCCGTTGCGCAGCTTGACGGAGGCGTCGCGCCGGTCGCTGATGTAGTTGCGCCCCACCACCATGTCGGCCGGACGCAGGGAGATGCGGTACTGGTAGTAGCGCTCGCTCTCGCTCAGGGTGAAGTCTTCGTTGATGTCCTCGATGTCGGGGAAGGTCGTGGCAGCCGTCTCGTAGCTTTCTTCCGTATCGACCCGGGCCTGGGAGTTGCCCTGCGTACCATTATAATATTTATAGCGCGAGATGATGGGCAGCTTGGCACGGTCGTAGTCGGTG
>Ga0208297_1000370_pt1 | contig 100076 bp, 87 predicted proteins | sample LMS_cellobiose_e_FD_187367 | JGI IMG/M metagenome (GOLD analysis project Ga0208297, IMG submission 187367) | Rumen-fistulated moose microbial communities from Alaska, USA - LMS_cellobiose_enrichment (SPAdes) (version 2) | ecosystem: Host-associated > Mammals > Digestive system > Stomach > Rumen... | reverse complement strand
CTACGTGGTACTTACACACCCATTTGGTATGCGCCAGACTATTTGTTTGGTTTGCCATACATCTCACTCATCCTTCCTGCAATAGGCCTGAACAACTCTATTGTACAGGATGAGTGCTCTTTTTTGTGTAACTTCTTTTTTCTCCACCCGCATAGCGGGTGGTTTTCTGTTTCGCTTCGCTCAACTGCCTAAAGGCACTAAATAACCCCGCCGCGGATTGCGCTCCGCGGCGGGGTTTCTGCTGCTCTGCGATCAGGCAGCCGCTTCGTTGGTCTTTCTGCCATACTGGCTGAAGTAGTAGTACTTGTCGCCGACCTTGATCCAGCGGTAGGTTCTCACCTTGCTGTTCTTCACGTAGAACCAGTCGTTCGCGATCTGCCTCCAGCCGTCCTTCGTGCCGGAATCGGTCGCAACGCCGCTGGCGTTCATCGTGTAGTTGCTGCCGTGGTAGTTCAGCATGCCGTTGGTGATCATGCGGCCGTTGCTGTCGAAGCCGTAGACCTTGCCGGCCACGGTCTTGATGCCGGTCAGGGCCTTGCCGGTCGCCGTGAAATAATACCAGTAGTCCTTCGGCACGTCGTTCTCATCGTAATAGCTCACCTTGTACCAGCCCTTGGTATACAGCGTGCCGTCGGACTCGGTGTGGAAGTAGCCCCAGTCGGTGCTGCTGCCACGGTAGTCGGTGGCGCTGAAGATTCCATTCCTGTACAGCACGCCGTAGCTGCCGAAGCCGTAGTCCTTGCCGGCGATGGTGAGGATGGCGCTGGTCATCAGGCGGCCGTCCTTCACATACAGCCAGTTGCTGTCATACTGCTTCCAGCCGTCGCCCGCGGAGATCTTGGCGGCGATGCCGCTGGCGTTCATGTAGTACGGCACGTTGTCATAGTTCTGGCCGCCGTTGGTGATCATCATGCCGTTCCTGCCCGTCGTGAAGCCGTACGTCTTGCCGCCGATGGTCGTCAGGCCGCTGGCGGGGCGGGCCTTGGCGCCGTAGTAATACCAGCTGCCGCCCGTGCCGTTCTGATACCAGCTGTTCGCATACAGCTTGCCGCTGGTGTCCTTCACGCGATACAGGTAGTCGCGTCCCTCATCGTCGTCGTACATCCAGAAGGTCTCGCCCGCATAATCGTACAGCCTGCCGTCGTACTCAAAGCCGTAGAAGTCGCTGCCGATCTGGGCGACCGTATCGCGGAGCAGTTCGCCGTTGCGCACATAGTACCAGTTGCTCTTGAGCTGCTTCCAGCCGTCGCCGGGCGAGAGCTTGGCAAATGTCGCCACGCCGTTCGCGTCGGTGGTGTACAGCGCGTCTTCCCAGTACAGCACGCTGTTGATGGCCAGCTGGCCGTCGCCGTAGAAGCCGTACTGCGTGCCGCCCACAGTCTGGATGCCCTCGGCCGCGCGGGCGTCCGCGTTGTAGTAGTACCAGGTGCCGTCGAAGTACTTGAACCAGGTGTTCGCATAAAGCGTGCCGTCGTCCTTCGCGCGGAACCAGCCCCACATATCGGAATCCTCGTTGTAGGCATCGAAATCCCAGGCGGTGTACATCATGCCCAGATCGTCGAAGCCGTAGTAGGCGCTGCCGATCTTGATAACCTGATCGGTTACCACCACGCCGTCCTGGATGTAGTACCAGCGGTCGTCGTACTTCACCCAGCCGTCCGTGCTGCCGATCGAATGCGGAACGCCGTCCTTATCCACGACGTAGTTGATGTTGTCGCTTTCGTTGTAGACCGCGCCCTCATACATCAGCCTGCCTTCGCTGTTGAACACGTAGGTCTTGCCGTCGAGCTTCTGGATGCCGTTCAGCGCGGCGCCGTTCGCGCCGTAATAATACCAGTAGTCGTTGCTGCCCGAGTTCTCCTGATACCATGCGCTGGTGTACAGCGTGCCGTCCGCCTTCGCGCGGAAATGACGCCAGTACCACTCGCCGTTCTCATAGATATCGGCGGTGAAGGTCGCGTCCGTGTACATCCTGCCGTTGTAGTTGAAGCCGTAATACTTGCCGCCGATGCTGATGACCTCGTCATTGACGAAAACTCCGTCCTTGAGGTACGCCCAGAAATCGCCGTTGGACTTCCAGCCATCCGTGCCGGTCACTTCCTTGGCGATGCCGTCGTTGTCGGCAATGTAGAACTTGCCGTCCAACTCGACCGCGCGATCGCGCCTGAGCTGACCGTCGCTGTAGAAGATGTACGTCTTGCCGCCGATGGTCTGCACGTCCCTGGCGCTAAGGCCATCCGCGCCGTAGTAGAACCAGGTGCTGCCATCCTGATACCAGGCGCCGCGATACAGCTCGCCGCCCGCCTTGGCGCGCGCGTAGCCGTACTTGTTTTCCGTTCCCTTGACATAGCCGCTCTCGTTGTTGTCGAGCATCTTGCCGTTGTCGTTGAACGCGTAGTACTTGCCGCCGATCACCTTGATGGCGGTCTGCACATAGGTGCCGCCCTCAAAGTAGTAGTAGTTCTTGCCGGCGGTCTTCCAGCCGTCGGTGGTGGTGACCTTGGTGGCGATGCCGTTTTCATCGGCCACGTAGTAGTCTCCGCCGTCGCTGACCGCGCCGCCGCTCAGCAGCCGGCCGTTGTAATTGAACAGATACGTCTTGTCCTTGATGGTCATGAGGCCGCTCACGGCCTTGCCGCCCTCGCCGTAGTAATACCAGACGTCGCGGTTGCTTCCGTCAACCCACTCTCTGCCCTGATACCACTCGTTGATGTACAGCGCGCCCGAGGTGTCCTTGGCGCGGAAATAACCGGAGGTATAGCCTTCGTCGCCAAAGTAGGCGGAGAAGGAGCCGTTCCGGCTCGTGTACATCTCGCCGTCGTAGTCGAAGCCGTAGTACGTGCCGCCGATCTTGATGACGCGGTGCGTCACCAGCTGGCCGTCCTTCGCGTAATAGAACGAGCTGTCGACCCGAATCCAGCCGGTCCCGGTCACCGCATGCGCGACGCCCTTGGCGTCGGCGATGTAGGTCGTGCCGTCCATCGTCATCGAGCCGCTCGTCCGCAGCTCGCCGGCATACCCAAAGATGTACTTCGTGCCGCCGATTTCCACGATGGTTTCGTTCGGCGCGACGCCCTGCGCGTCGGCGTAGTACCAGCGGCTGCCGATCTGATACCAGCCGCCCTTGTAGATCGAGCCGTCCTTGGCCGCGCGGTAATACTTGGTCTGGCCGGCCACGCTGTCATAAATGCCGAAGTCCTGGTAGGCGTACATCATGCCGTCGTCGCCGAAGCCGTACAACTTGCCGCCGATGGTCAGCACCTGTTCGATCACCAGCGCGCCGTCCTTCACATAGTAGAAGTTGCCGTCGATGTTCATCCAGCCGTTGCCGGAAACCGTGTGCGCGATGCCCTTGGAATCGGCGATGTAGCGCACGCCGTCCACTTCGACCGAGCCGCTGGTCTTCAGCCGGCCGTAATATCCGAAGACATACTTCGTGCCGCCGATGGTCACCACGGTATTGGTCAACGGGGCCGCGCCCTTCGCGCCGTAGTAATACCAGTCGGCGTAGTCCTCAAACCACTGGTTCACATACAGCGAACCGTCGCCGGACGCGCGGTAATACCTGCTTTCACCGGCCTCGTCGTCATACAGGCTGAAGGAGATGTCCTTCCGCATGACATGGTCGCTGCCAAAGTAGTAGTACTTGCCGCCGACCTCGATGATCTCGTTGCTCACCAGTTCGCCGTCCTTGACGTAGTACCAATTGCCAAAGCCCTGGATCCAGCCGTCCTTGCTCGTATCGAGCATCTTGGCCTTGCCGTCGGCGTCCGTCACGAAGACCTTGCCGTCGTTCGTCTCGACCGTCTTGCTGATCGCCAGCCTGCCGACGTTCTCAAAGCCGTACAGCACGCCCTTGATGGTGAGCGTCTCGTAGTTCGGCGCAACGCCCTTGGCGCCGTAGTAACACCAGGTGCTGCCGTCCTGATACCACTCGTTCACATACAGCGTGCCGTCTGGCCTGGCCCTGTAGTAGCAGGTCTTGTCGTACTCTTCGTTATACAGGCCGAAGGTCCTGCCCTTGTACATGCGGCCGTCGTAATTGAAGCCGTAGATCTTGCCGCCGATGGTCGCAATGCCCTGAGGCTGCGCGCGGCCGTCGGTGCCGTAGTAATACCAGTTGTCGTATTCGTCCTTATACCAGCCGGTCGCCAGCGCGCCGCCGGGCAGGGCGCGGTAATAGACAGACGCGCCGATTTCGCTGTCGTAGATGTTGAACGACGTGTCGTCATACATCTTACCGTTGTAATTGAAGCCGTAGTTCTTGCCGCCGATGGTCACGATGGCGCTTCTGGGCGAGTAGCCGTTGGCGTCGCCGTAGTAGTAGTCGCCGTTGGCGTCCTTAAACCAGCCGACGACGATCTCGCCGCTCTCCTTGGCGCGGAAGTAACGGGTCTCTCCATCGATCGTCAGGTTGAACGTGGTGTCCGAATACATCTTGCCGTTGTAATCGAAGCCGTACTTCTTGCCGCCGATGGTCACGACGGCGCTTCTGGGCGAGTAGCCGTTGGCGTCGCCGTAGTAGTAATTGCCGTTGGCGTCCTTAAACCAGCCGACGACGATCTCGCCGCTCTCCTTGGCGCGGAAGTAATGGGACTCCCCGTCCACCGTCATGTTGAACGTGGTGTTCTTGTACATGGCGCCGCTGGAACTGAAGCCGTACTTCTTGCCGCCGATCGTGAAGATTCCGCCCCTCGCGCTGTGGCCGTCCGCGTCGTAGTAGTAGTACGTGCCGCTCTGGTTATACCACTGGCCCGCGTACAGCGCGCCGCCGGCCTGCGCGCGATAATAGTAGGTCATGCCGGCTTCGCTGTCGTAGATGCTGAACGTCGTGTCGTCATACATCCGGCCGCTGCTGTTGAAGCCGTACTTCTTGCCGCCGACCGTGAGGATCCCGTTGGTCGCGCGGTAGCCGTTGCCGTCGTAATAATAGTAGCTGCCATTGTCGTTGTACCACTTGGCAGTATACAGCACGCCGTCCGCGTCAGCGCGGAAATACCTCGTGACGCCGTCAATATAACGGCTGAAGGTGGTGTCGACATACAGCTGGCCGCCGCTCATGAAGCCATACAGCTTGCCGTTGACCCAGCTGTTCGCGTTCCGCACCTGCGCGGCGTCGGCGCCGTAGAAATACTTGTAGCCGCTCTCTTCATACCAGCGGCTCGTATACAGCTTGCCGTCGTCGTTGGCCCTGTAATACTTGGCGTTGAGGCTGAACGTCGTGGCCTTGTACATACGGCCGCTGGAATCGAAGCCATAGTACGCGCCGTCGATCTCGATCACCTTGCTGGTGACCTTCGCGCCGTTCTCAATATAATACCAGTAGCCGCTCTCCTGCTGCCAGCCGTTCTTCGTCAGATCGAGCGCGTTCTTGTCGATGACGATGTTGTCGTCGGCGGCCTTCGCCGTGAGATCCTCGGGCTCTTCGACCGCAGGCTCTTCGGCCGCGGGCTCTTCGACCGCAGGTTCTTCGGCCGCGGGCTCTTCGACCACAGGCTCTTCAACCGCGGGCTCTTCGACCACAGGCTCTTCAACCGCGGGTTCCTCAGCCACGGGCTCTTCGACCGCGGGCTCTTCAACCGCGGGCTCTTCGACCGCAGGCTCCTCAGCCGCAGGCTCTTCGGCCGCGGGCTCTTCGACCGCGGGCTCTTCAACCACGGGCTCTTCGGCCGCAGGCTCTTCAACCGCAGGCTCTTCGACCGCGGGCTCTTCAACCGCAGGCTCCTCAGCCGCGGGCTCTTCGGCCGCGGGCTCTTCAACCGCGGGTTCCTCAGCCGCAGGCTCTTCAACCGCGGGCTCTTCGGCCGCGGGTTCCTCGACCGCAGGCTCTTCGGCCGCGGGCTCTTCGGCCGCAGGTTCTTCAGCCGCGGGCTCTTCAACCACGGGCTCTTCGGCCGCAGGTTCCTCGACCGCGGGCTCTTCGACCACGGGCTCTTCGACCGCAGGCTCTTCAACCGCGGGCTCCTCAGCCATGGGCTCTTCGACCGCGGGTTCTTCAGCCGCGGGCTCTTCGGCCGCAGGCTCTTCAACCGCGGGCTCTTCGACCGCAGGCTCTTCAGTCGCGGGCTCCTCAGCCGCGGGCTCTTCAGCCGCGGGCTCTTCGGCCGCGGGCTCTTCAGCCGCGGGTTCTTCAGCCGCAGGCTCTTCAACCGCGGGCTCCTCAGCCGCGGGCTCTTCAGCCGCGGGCTCTTCAGCCGCGGGCTCTTCGACCGCGGGCTCTTCAGCCGCGGGTTCTTCAGCCGCAGGCTCTTCAACCGCGGGTTCCTCGGCCGCAGGCGCCTCGGTTGTTTCAGTCAATTCTTCTTCCGTTGTTGTTTCAGCAGCCAGTTCTTCCACGATGGCGTTGTCCGAATTGACGGCATCCGTCGTCAGTTCATCGGCGAGGCCTTCCAACGGGGCCAGCACCATGACAGCGCACAGAAGAAGGCTGAGCAGCTTCGACAGCTTCTTCATTCCTGTTTCCCTCCCATTCTTTGTTATCCGATTTATTCTACTTCTTCCTGTTACTAATGTCAAGCCAGATTATTGAGTTATAATGGAATTTTTTTACTAACGTAAAACAAGCGCCGCGAATGGCGCAGCGGCCCCTACCCGTCCGGTCCGGCCTGATCGCCTGCCGCAGCCGCTCCTGAGGCCGAACCGGTTTTCCCCCATCTTCTGCATGTCCCGGCGCGCAAAGCGGGAGCGCCCACGCGTTCCCGCGCGGACGCTCCCGCCCTTTTCTCCTGAACGAACGCCAGCGTGTGTTTCTAAACCCAGGAGGATGCCGTTTCGAGCGGATCGGGATTTTGGAAACACACTCTAATAGCCCACAAACAGCGCGTACAGGCACACGGCCAGCACGATAAACGCCGCGTAGAACGCCGCGGCCTGCAGCGCCATCGTGCCGCTGCCCAGCCACCGCGCGGCAACGTGAATCGTGGCCAGCACGGCGAACGCCGTCAGCAGCAGCCAAAGCAGCAGCCCCGTCCCGCTGTTCTTGTAAAGCACGTTGAAAAGCAGATGCTGTCCCTCAATGATTTCATCGCCCTGGCGCATGATGTGCAGGAACATCGACTCCGACACGCCCGTGCGCAGCTGGTACTCTCCGAGGCTGCCCTTCTGGCGATCCGCCCGCGCCACGGTGAAGTAGTAGCGCTTGCCTTCCTCCAGGTGATAGCCCGAAAACGGCACGTCGACAAACTTATTGCTCGCGATCTTCTCGTAGGGCACCGTCTCGACGCCGAGCACCTCGTCCGTGGAGGCGTCGGCGATCATCACCTTCAGATCGGCAATCGGCTTCAGGTTGGATATGTGGGGACAAATCTGGAGGCCGTCCACCCTGAGCGGCGTGAAAAAATACTCCTTGTAGACGTAATCGGCCGTGAGATTCTGCGTCATGCCTTCGTCGCTCAGAACCTGCATGTCATACACCGACCAGGAGGCCGAATTCAGGTCGACACCCAGCAGCAGCAGCGACGCGACCGCGTAGACGCCCAGAAAAATGCCAGCCGCCAGCCGCCGCCCGCCGGGTTTTTTCGCCCGCCAGAGCTCCCGCCACCGCGCAAAGATGGGCGCGTCCTCCTTCTCCTCCGGCGTTTCGAACAGCCGGGAGGCAAGCAGCATGATGAAGGGGCTGTAGTTGATCTCCATCATGTGGTGCTCGATCATGCCGTTGACGGCCAGCAGCGCCACGATATACGCGGCGCAGTACCGCCTCGCCCTCGCCGCCTGAGCCGCCAGGGCCGTGTAGCCCGCCAGCACGATCAGCAGAACCATCGTGCCGTAGCGCAGCGCCACCGACACAAAGGAGGAATCCAGGAAGAAATAGTCCTGATACCAGAGGAACGTCAGCGACGAGCCGCCGTTGCCCACCATCTGGATGGGCTGGCCCCACGCGCTGAAGCCGTATTGGCTGATGCCGACGCTGGACTGCTGCAGGCGGTTGCTCAGGATCCCGTTCACGACGGCCATGAAGCCGCCGTCATGATACCTCGCCGAGGCGAGCAGAAACAGGCCGGCGCACAGCGGCATGGCCAGAACGCACAGCCAGGCCGCCGCGCGGCGAAGCAGCGCAACGCCCTTCACCCGCTCATGATCGCGGCAGAACTTGTCCGCCATGAACACGACCATCGCCATCAGCTGACAGACGGTCGTCAGCCGGGCGTGCGCCAGAAGCATCACGCCGACGCCCGTCGCCCCGATCAGCAGCAGCTCCGGGTAGGTGATGCGGTCCTCGCGGAGGAAGATCCAGGCCAGGCCCAGATAAAAGAAATTCGCGGCGAAGTCGGTCGGATAGCAGATGCCCAGCGAATAGCGCGTCACGTCGTCCTGCGTGTAGACGAGATTGACGATCACGCCCGTCAGCGACATCGCCACCGTGGCGAAGAGCAGCGTCGAGACGGTCGCAAAATAGACCTTGACGATCTTTCGCGCCGGCACGTCCAGCATGCCCGCCATCAGCACGGCGAGATCCAGCAGATCCTCGTACCGGTTGTTGAACCAGGCCGTTATGAAAACCGCCAGCAGCGCGACGGCGTACAGCGCCTTCACGCGGCCCGGCCGCTCGCCGAGCATCAGCCGCGCAAACGCCGTCACAATGGCGACCGAGCGCAGCGCGGCCGTGAGGTCCTCCGGCCAGGCGACGCGCAGGGTCGTCGTCATCATAAAATTCCGACACAGCAGCAGCACATACACGGCCAGAAACACGGTGGTCGTGATCCGGCTCCACCTGCGCAGGGCCGTCATCTCCCGCGCCCTGCGCCGGCCGTCACCGCGATGGCCATATGTGATTTCCCCGTCCATCGGCGCTCCCTCCCGTCACGCTTCCTCCTGACGCCGGCCTGCGGGTCAGAACCTGAACGCGTCCTTCAGCGTGGGCCACTTCTGGTCCTTGTCGCTCAGGCTCAGCCCTGTGCCGTCTGCGAGCGCATAGCCCGCGGCGCTGGCCGTGCCGTCATACGCGCCGCTCACCTGCGGCCAGGCGATGCCGATGTCCGGGTCGTTCCAGGCCAGGCCGTCCTCGTCGCCGGGATGGTAGAAATCCGTCACCTTGTAGCAGAACTCGGCCATGTCGCTCAACACGAGAAAGCCGTGCGCGAAGCCCTCGGAGATGTAGAACTGCTTCTTGTTTTCCTCCGTCAGCTCGGCGCCAAACCACTGGCCGAAGGTGGGGCTGTCCGCGCGCAGGTCAACCGCCACGTCAAACACCGCGCCCCGGATGACGCGCACCAGCTTGCCCTGCGGAAACTGCTTCTGAAAGTGCAGCCCCCGCAGCACGCCCTTCTTGGACTGGCTCTGGTTGTCCTGCACGAACACCATGTTCAGCCCGGCCTCGCTCATATCGCGCTGATTATAGGTTTCCATAAAATAGCCGCGCTCGTCGCCGTGCACCGTCGGTTCAAGCACGTACAGGCCTTCAATGGAGCCCTTCGTCACCCTGATCTGTCCCATGCGTCACAACACCTCGATTTCCTTCAGATAGCGGCCGAGCGCGTCCTGCCAGGAGGGCAGCGGCGTGAAGCCGTTCTCCGCGAGCTTGCTCCTGTCCAGCCGGCTGTTGAAGGGCCGCGCCGCCCTGCTCAGTCCATATTCGGCCGTGGTCACCGGCACCACCTTCACGTTCAGGCCCGCCTGCCGGTAGATCTCGCACGCGAAATCATACCAGGAGATGTAGCCGCCCTCGTTTGTCGCGTGGTAATAGCCGTATTTTTCCGTTCCGATCATGTCCACGAGCAGCCGCGCCAGGTCGTAGGTGTATGTCGGCGTGCCGATCTGATCGTCGACCACGCGCACGGTGTCGTGCTTCCTGCCGACGTCCAGCATGGTCCTGATGAAATTCTTTCCATTGACGCCAAACACCCAGGCGATGCGCACGATAAAGTACTTTCCGAGCGTCCCGGACACGGCGAGCTCGCCCTCCAGCTTGGTCTGACCGTACACGTTCAGGGGCGCATAATCCCGGCAGTCCGGCTGCCACGGCGCCGTGCCCTGGCCGCTGAACACATAGTCCGTGCTGATGTACATCATCGCGCAGTCCTGCGCTTTGCAGGCGGCGGCGATGTGCGCCGTGCCGTCCGCGTTGATGGCGCGCACCCTGGCAATCTTGTCCTCGTCCTCCGCCAGATCGACCGCCGTCCATGCCGCGCAGTGGATCACGGCGTCCGGCCGGACCTCCGCCACGACGCGCGCCACGGCGTCCGCGTCGGTGATATCCATCTGCACATACGGCATTTCTGTCACCGGCGTGCCGTCCGGAATCCCGCTGTAGGAAGGCGCGATGTCGCTGCCGACGCCCTCGTACCCGCGCTTTGCGATCTCATTCATGACGTCGTGGCCCAGCTGGCCCGCGACGCCTGTCACCAGAATTTTCATGAACGCATACTCCCCCGGCCATATTATGTCCGATTGCCGTACATCTTTTCATAGTAGTGCTGATATTCGCCCGAAATAATGGTTTCCCACCATTCGCGGTGCTCCAGATACCACCGGATGGTCTTGCGGATGCCGTCCTCGAATTTGGTCTCCGGCAGCCAGCCCAGCTCGCTGTGGATCTTGGTGGGATCGATGGCGTAGCGCATGTCGTGGCCCTTGCGGTCCGCCACATGGGTGATGAGGCTCTCCGGCTTGCCCAGCTCCCTGCAGATGAGCTTCACGATGTCGATGTTGCGCATCTCGTTGTGGCCGCCGATGTTGTACACCTCGCCCACGCGGCCCCTGTGGATGATCAGGTCAATCGCCTTGCAGTGATCCTCCACATACAGCCAGTCGCGCACGTTCAGCCCCTCGCCGTACACCGGCAGCGGCTTGTCGTTCAGGGCGTTGGCGATCATCAGCGGAATCAGCTTCTCCGGGAAGTGATACGGGCCGTAGTTGTTCGAGCACCGGCTGATGGTCACGGGCAGGCCAAAGGTGCGGTGATACGCCAGCGTCAGCAAATCCGCGCCCGCCTTGGAGGCGGAATAGGGGCTGCTGGTATGGATCGGCGTCGTCTCGGTGAAGAACAGGTCCGGCCGGTCGAGCGGCAGGTCGCCGTAAACCTCGTCGGTCGACACCTGGTGATAGCGCGCGATGCCGTATTTGCGGCAGGCGTCCATCAGCGTGGCCGTGCCCATGATGTTCGTCTGCAGGAACACGCCGGGGTTGTCGATGGAACGGTCCACATGGCTCTCCGCCGCGAAGTTGACCACCACGTCCGGATGCTCCTCCTCGAACAGGCGGTTGACCGCCTCCCGGTCGCAGATATCCGCCTTCACGAAGCGGAAGTTCGGCTTGTCCATCACGGAGGCCAGCGTGGACAGGTTGCCCGCGTAGGTCAGCTTGTCGAGGCAGATGATGCGATAAGCCGGATGCTGCTCCAGCATGTGGAATATGAAATTGCTCCCGATGAATCCGGCGCCGCCTGTCACGATAATTGTCATGGCTCTACTCTCCTTATTTTCTCTCCCGCGTGTCCGTCGGTCAGCTCTGCACGTCGATGTACTTGCCGTCCAGCACGTCCTTCAGATACTGGCCGTACTGGTTTTTCTTCAGCTCTTCATAGATGGTTAGCACCTCTGCGCGGCTGATCCAGCCGTTCAGATAGGCGATCTCCTCCAGGCAGGCGATCTTCCTGTGCTGGTGCGTCTCCACCGTCTTCACGAAATTCGTCGCGTCCACCAGGCTCTCGTGCGTGCCGGTATCCAGCCAGGTAAAGCCCTGACCCAGCAGCTCCACGTTCAGCGCGTTCTGCTCCAGGTAGATCCGGTTCAGGTCGGTGATCTCAAGCTCCCCGCGCGCCGACGGCTGCAAGCCCTGCGCATAGGCCACCACGCGGTTGTCATAGAAATACAGGCCCGTCACGCAGTAGTTGCTCTTCGGCTTCGCCGGCTTTTCCTCGATGGATACCGCGCGGCCGTTCCGGTCGAATTCCACGATGCCGAAGCGCTCGGGATCATCCACATAATAGCCGAATATGGTCGCGCCGCGGCCTTCCTCCGCGTTGCTCACGGCGGCGCGGAGCCGCTGCGTCAGTCCGTGGCCCGCGAAGATGTTGTCGCCCAGCACCATGGCCACGGTGTCCTTTCCGATGAAGTCCGCGCCGATGATAAACGCCTGCGCCAGTCCGTCCGGCGAGGGCTGGACCGCGTAGGTAAGGCGCACGCCAAACTGAGCGCCGCCGCCCAGCAGCGCCTCGAAGCGCGGCGTGTCCTGCGGCGTGGAGATGATGAGTATATCCCGGATGCCCGCCTGCATCAGCACGGAGAGCGGATAATAGATCATCGGTTTATCGTAAACCGGGAGAAGCTGCTTGGATGTGACCTTCGTCAGCGGATACAGCCGCGTGCCCGATCCGCCGGCCAGTATGATCCCCTTCATAAAGCGGTGTCCTCCTGTCCGTATACTTTCACAGCTAGATTGTATCACATATCCCCCTTCCGCGCAAGGGATGCCCGCGGAGAAAGGCAAAGTTTCCGCGCGACGAAGGACAGCATGCGCCCCGTCAGGCTTTGCCGGGGCAGGGCATCGCGCCAAAAAAGGGCTTGACAGCGGAACGCCGACATGCTATTATTGTATCAGTGTAGTGATACAATAATACAATGTGAGGCGTCATTTATGGACAGTGCATTTCGCAGCGACACGCCGCTTTACCGACAGATTGCCGACTGGCTGAAGCGCTCCATCGTGAGCGGCGCGTTCAGGCCCGGCGATCGACTGCCCTCAATCCGCGACCTGGCTCTGCGGCTGGAGGTCACGCCGAACACGCTCCAGCGGGCGCTGCAGATTCTGGAGGACGAGGGCCTCCTCCACACCGAACGCACCAGCGGCAAATTCGTCACAACGGACGCGGTCCGCCTCCGCACGCTGCGCGACGAGCTGCTCAGAGACCGGATCCGCGCGCTGATATCGGATCTCCGGCAGCACGGCTACGGCCGGGAGGAAATTCTGACATGCTTTGAAAGGGAGTGGTATTGACATGATGGAAACTGATGCGGTACGAATCCAGCATCTGTCCATGGCCTACGGACGGCACGACGCGCTCCGCGATGTGTCGCTCTGTGTGCCGGCGGGCACGATGACCGCCCTGTGCGGCGCAAACGGCAGCGGCAAGACCACGCTGCTCAAAATAGCGGGCGGCCTGATACAGCCCTGGCGCGGCGCCGTTCACATCCTGTCCCACGGGGACACCTGGGCCGCCAAGGCGGACATATGCTATCATTCCGCTTTTCCCTGGTTTGAGCCGCAGCAGACGGTTTCCGGCGCCGCGCGCCGCGCCGCCCGTTTTCACGCGCGCTACGACATGACGCGCCTGAACGGAATGCTGGCCAGCTTTGATCTCGATCCATCGGCGAGGCTGGGCGCCCTCTCCAAGGGACGATGCGCGCTGGCGCTGTTTCTCATCAGCCTGGGTGCGGACGAGCGGCTCTACCTCATGGACGAGCCGTTTGGCGGCATCGACGTCAAGACGCGCGCGCAGATGAAAACGGCTCTGCTCCGCTGCATGTCCCCGGACCGGACCTTCATCATTTCCACGCATGAGTTGAGCGACCTGGAGGGGCTGTTCGACCGCCTGATCCTGCTCGACGGCGGCCGCGTGCGGCTCAGCGACTGGACGGACGATCTGCGCGAGCAGAATGGATGCTCGCTGTCCGAGCTTGTCAGGAGGATGATCTGATGTTCAAACACATGTTATGCTATGAACTGGGCCGGTCCGCCCATCCCTTTGCCGCGGGGACGCTCGTCGCGGCCGCGCTGGCACTGAGCGCACGCCTGAAGTGGTTTTCCCTCACCGACATGCCGCTCTTTTACCTGATGTTTGGAGCCGCCGCCGCGCTCATGATGCTGCGCTTCTGGCGCACGAACGCCGGCGCTGAAGCGGAGATGCTGTATGCCGTGCCGCTGTCGCCCGCCGGACAAATGGCTTTCCGGGCCGCGGCCGTGTTCGTGCTGTCCGCCGCGTCGGCCTTGGTGATGCTTGCCGCGCTTCTGCTGCAGGGCGAAGCCATGGGAACGCTGATTCTCTCGCTCTCTCCGGGCGCGGCGCTGCTGCTGTACCTGATGATCGTGTGGTCCATGCTGAGTCTGACCATTCGCGCGGCGTTTGCCATGCTGCTTTCCGGCCTGCCGCCCTTCCGCACTAGGCGCCTCCTGTGGGTCTTCATCTGGGCCGCGGTCGTCTTCGTCGGGGGCGCGCTCCTGCCCCATCTCACCGCCGGGCTTCTGCCGCAGCATATCGTTCTCCCGCTTTCCGGCGAGATCCTGTGGAGCGCTCAGAACAACCTGCCCGCCAGCTTTGCCTTTTCGCTGAACGAGCTGGCCTGGGATGCCGCGCTGCTTCCCGTCATGCTGCTGCTCACGGTCCGCCTCACACGCCGGTATCTGCTTCTCGCCTGAGGCGGCGCTGTTTCTTCGTCCGGTCCATCCACAAAAGCGCCGGGGCGCGCTTCTTGCCGCCCCGGCGCCTGTCGCTTTGTCCTCCCGGTTTTACGCCTCGCCCGCCAGCTTTTCGATGGCGTGCGCGAAGATCTTCACGCTGAGGATGAACTTCTCCCAGTCGATGAACTCATCCGGCATATGGCAGGTGTCCACGTCGCCGGGGAAGCAGATGCCGAACGCCACGGTGTTGGGCATCATGCGCGAATACGTGCCGCCGCCGATGGCGATGGGATAGGCCGGCAGGCCGGTCACGTCATGATACACCTCGAGCAGGCCCCTGACCACCTTGTGATCCTTCGGCACGTAATGGACGCCGTGACCGCCCAGCCGGCGCAGCGACAGCGGCGTGCCGGAGAGCGCCATGCCCATCTGGCCGAGGATTTTCTCCTCGCTCGTGGCCAGCGGCCAGCGAATGTCCAGCGTCACCTCGAGGCGGCGTCCGTCAAAGCGCAGAAGCCCCACGTTGCAGGTGAGCGGGCCGCATTCCGCGTCGTCCGTTTTGATGCCCGCGGAAGCGCCGTCTCCCTCGGTGCCGAACTTCTCCGCCAGCGCCGCCACGGCCGGGGCAATGCCGCCGCCCGCGCCGATGGCCGCGAGCGCCCTGAACAGCAGCCCCGCGGCGTTTACGCCCAGATGCGGCAGCGACGCGTGCGCCGAGACGCCCACCGCCTCGATGCGCGCGCGGCCTTCGCCCGCCGGCGTCACATGCGTTTCAAAGTCCAGCGCGCCCAGCCGCCTTTCCAGCTCGGCCGCGCTCACCTTTTCCGTCCCGACAACGGCGCAGGCCGTGCCGGGCACCACGTTCACGCGCTGGCCCGCGCGCATCTCGTAAATCGGAATATCGGAGTCCGCCTCGCCGTCGCTGAAGGCGCTCAGCAGGATGTTGATGCCGCCCTTTTCGATGTTGATGAGCGGGTAGTCGGCATCCGGCGAGAAGCCGTAGTCGGGCATCTTCACCTTTTCCCGGTAGTATTTGAGGCCGCGCATGCCGGATTCCTCATCCGTGCCCAGGATGAGGCGCACGCCGTCCTTCAGGGGGATGCCCGCCTCCTTTACCGCGCGCATGGCGTACAGCGCCGCCACCGCCGGGCCCTTGTCATCCTGCACGCCCCGGCCGTAAACCCGGCCGTTTTCCCGCTCGCAGCCGAAGGGGTCGTGCGTCCAGCCGTCGCCCGCGGGCACGATGTCCAGGTGCGCCAGCATGCCCATGGTCTGCTCGCCCCGCCCCAGGCTGATTTCGCCCGCGTAGCCGTCCACGTTGCGTGTCTCAAAGCCCATCCGCGCGGCGTCGCTCAGCGCCAGGTCCAGCGCCCGCCTCACGTTCTCGCCGAACGGCATGCCCTCGCCCGCCGGCGCGGACGACGGCGAATCAATGGCGATCCAGCCCTTCAGCGTCTGGTATATTTCCTCCCTCCAGCCCTCGATCAGGGCGTCGATTTTCGGATTGTACATGCTCTTCCTCCTCCTTTTCATCCGTCGCGCCGGTCTTCGCCGCCTCTTCCGACCGTGCCGCGCGCAGGTGGTCGTATATCGTCTGCGCCGTCTGCTTTGAAATGCCCGGCACCTCGCAAATGGCCTCCACAGACGCCTCTTCCAGCGCCTCCATGGTCTCAAAATGCTTGAGGATCGCCTTTTTGCGCACCGGCCCCACGCCCGGAATCTCGTCCAGCCGCGATTTCAGCGCCGCCGCGCCGCGCAGCGAGCGGTGATGCGATATGGCGAAGCGGTGCGCCTCGTCGCGCAGGCGCTGGATCAGATGCAGCGCCGGGCTGTGCCTGTCCAGCAGAATTGACTGCTCCTCGCCCGGCAGCACGATCTCCTCCAGCCGCTTGGCCAGGCCGAACATGGAGATGTTCAGCCCCAGCTCGTCCCGCGCCGCGACGGCGGCGTCCAGCTGACCGCGTCCGCCGTCGATGAGAATCAGCTCAGGCAGGTCGGAAAACCTGCCGCTCTCCGGATCAAGCCCCTGAGACAGCCGTTCCTCGCGCTCGGTGAGGCCGTGCCTGAGCCGCCGCAGCAGCACCTCGTGAATGGAGGCAAAGTCGTTCGCCCCCTCCACGGTCCTGATGCGGAAATAGCGGTAGTCCCGATTGGCCGGCCGGCCGTTCTTCATGACCACCATCGAGCCGACCGACTGCGCGCCCTGCGTGTTGGATATATCGTAGCCCTCAATGCGGCGGGGGAACACGTCCAGCCCCAGCGCCTCCCTGAGCTCCTCCAGCGCGCCGATGGTGCGCAGCCGGCTGTTGGTAAGCTGCTTCTCGCGCTTGGCCGCCGCGTCGTTGGCGTTCTTGACGGCCATTTCCACCATCTGCCGCTTCTCGCCGCGCCGGGGCTGAGACACCGTCACCTTCGATCCCCGCCGCTCGCTGAGCAGCTGCGAGAGCACGTCGGCGTCCTCCATGAGGTGGCTCACCAGGATCTCCCGCGGCGGCACGCTCTCCTCCGAGTAATACTGCAGCATGAACGAGGTGAGAACCTCCTCCGGCGGCTCGTCGCCCGCCCGCTCGAGCGCGTGGCTCTCCGAGCCGATCATCTTGCCGCCGCGCACCATCACCATCTGGACGATGGCGTCGTCGCCGCTGCTCACCACGGCCAGCACGTCCTGGTCGCCGCCGCCGGTCACGATGGCCTTCTGCTTCTGCATCACCGACTCGACGGCCTGCAGCCGGTCGCGGTAGACCGCCGCGCGCTCATAGTTGAACGAGGCGGCCGCCTCGCGCATCTTCGCCGTCAGCTCCGCGCGCACGGGCTGGTCGTTGCCGTTCAGAAATTCCAGCACGCGCTTCATGATCTCGTGGTAATCCGCCTCGCTGATGTGGCCCGCGCAGGGCGCATGGCACTGGCCGATCTCATAGTGCACGCACGGGCGGTATTTCCTGCCGTCGCCGATCTTCCGCGTGCAGGTGCGGATGGGAAACACCGTGCGCACCACGTCCAGCATCTCGCGCACCACCGTGGCGCTCATAAACGGGCCGAAATACCGGGCGCCGTCCTTCGCAGACCGGCGCGTCAGGTCGACCGTGGGAAACGGCTCGCGCATGTCGACGCGGATGTATGGATAGTGCTTGTCGTCCTTCAGCAGGATGTTGTACCACGGCTTGTGCAGCTTGATGAGGTTGCACTCGAGAATGAGCGCCTCCAGCTCGCCGTCAACCAGCACGATGTCGAAGTCGTCCACCTTCTCCACCATCGCGCGCACCTTGGGCGTGTGGCTGCGGCTCTCGTGGAAGTACTGCCGCACGCGGTTTTTCAGATTCTTCGCCTTGCCGACGTAAATGATCTGACCGTCCGATTTCATCAGATAGCAGCCGGGCGAATCGGGCAGGTTGTCGATTTTCAGCTGAAGCGCCTCGGTCATGCCCGCACGTCCCTTCTGAGCTTTTCGAGCGCGGCCGCGTCCGGGTCGCGGTCGGCGTAGCGCGCCAGCTCGTAGGTCTCGGCGAGCAGCTGCGAATCGGCCGCCGCGAGCTCCGGCAGCGTCTCGCGCAGCGTGCGGCCGTCCGGCTTCAGCTTCGCACGGCGATAGAGCACGCGCACGATGTGCCGCGCCCGCTCGCGCGCATCCATGTCGTCCCACTTCCTGTCCCGCTGGAACAGCGCCGTAAAGCGCTTCCTCAGCGCCGCGCCCATGTCGCGCTGCACTTCGCCCCAGTCGAGCAGGCTCTCCTGCTCGTCGTGATAGTCCTCGCTCACCGCCTGGGCGAAGCGGCTCAGATAATCCTTCAGCTTCCGATACAGCCTGCGCAGCAGCTGGGCCATCTTGCGCACGAACAGATACAGCAGCAAAAGCAGCAAAACGGCCGCGAGCACATAGGCGAAATACGTCATGATCTCCCAGAAGCGCGACGGCTTCGCGTCGCCGTCCATCAGCCCGGAGAAGTCCATGCCGCCGCCGCCCCCGCCGCCGGCGCTGTCCTGGCCGGGCATCATGTGATCGCTGATCCACATGATGACCCGCCACAGCAAAACCGCCGCCCGCCGGGCCAGCCAGGCCGTCTTTTCCTTAAGCCAGCTGAACCCGGCCACCAGCGCGGAGAGCGCCATCAGCACGATGAGCAGCGCGCGGTTGCGCCGGCGCATGGTCGCGGGCGGCTTCACGCCGATGCGCGAGGCCGCGCCCGTGAGCATCGCGCGGTCGTTCAGCAGCCACAGCGACGCGGCCAGAAACACCGAGCCGCCCGCCGCCAGCAGCGCGTTCAGCGCGTCCGAGCGGATCACGAACGCCGCGATGCCCGCCACGGCGTAGATCGCCGCCCCGATGCCGATGTTGCGCGTGTCGGTGCTCGAGCCGTTCGTGCAGAAACGCAGCGCCGCCGGCAGCATCGCCGCCGCCACCACGCACATCACCGCGCGCGTGAGCGGCTCCCGCTGGGCCCCGTACAGATCCGCCGACCCGCCCGAAACGGTTTCCGGCGCGAAAATCGGAGAATTCGGCGCGAAAAACAGCGCCAGGCCCGCAGCGACCATCAGCACCGCGCAGACCGCCGCGCGCAGCGGAAAGCGAACGCGCCGGCCGGCCACATCCTCATGGGTGTCGCGCCTCAGGCCCCGGTCCGGATCCGGGTCGCCGTGCGACGCGGTGCGCTCCACGAACGCCTCCTGCTTTTTCTGCGCGCCGCCCACGTACCCGGGCAGCAGGGAAATCACAAAGGCGGCCGGCACCATCGCCGCGGAAACCGTCAGCAGCGAAAAGCCGTCGCCGGTCAGCGCAAACCCCACGATGAGCGGAATGGGCCCGAAGCACAGCAGGAAAAACGCCGCCTCAAGCAGTTTTCTCACGATCCGCTTCACGCCGCCGCCCCCTTTCCAGCTTCATCATGGTCACGGAATTGCCCGCGCCGCGCAGCATGTCGGCGCGCGCCTGAATCTGCTCGCTGTCGTACACCGACAGGATGAGGATATCCGCGCCCTGCAGGTCGCACAGCGTCTCCAGCAGCGTCGGAAAGGTGATCTCCCGGTGAATTTCCATGCGCGCCATGGCGGTGAGCAGGATCTCCATCTGGTCGTTCGCGCGCCGCGCGGGAATGAATATGGTTTTGCCGGTGCCCTTTTCGCCGACAACGCACGCGTTTGTCGCGAAGCCGGCCTCCACGCCCGCGTCCAGCGCGCGGCGGCACAGCGTCGCCGCAATGCGTATGCCCTGCTCGATGCCCTCCTGCTCGTAGTCCATCAGGTCGCCCCACTGCTCCTCGGAGCCCTGCACGTTCAGCACCACCAGCATGCGCGGGTCGGCTGTGTAGTCGCGCGTCTTCACCTGCAGGGTGCCCGTGCGCGCGCTGGCCCGCCAGTGCACGTCGCGCAGCGGGTCGCCGGCCCGGTAATCGCGTATGCCGGACACCAGGAACGGGTCGGGCATGATCCAGCGCTTCACGACCAGCTCGCCCTGCCAGCGCGTGGAGGGCGTGTCCAGCTCGTCCTCGCCGAGCAGCCGGGGATAGACGTCCAGCGCGCAGTCAAGCGTCATCTGCCGGGTCTTCATTGACATCGCCACCAGATCGCCCGCGGTCAGGGCCACCGAGCCGGCCTCATAATGGCCGCGCTTGAGGCAGGTCACGTCGTGCCGGCGCGTGATCTGGCTGAACGGCCCCAGATAGAACACCGACTTGTGGTACTGATCGGCGCTGATCTCGCGCTCCTCGCTCTGGCCGCCGTGTCCGAAGCGCAGAAACGGCGAAATGCGCGATTCCACGCGGATCCACGGCACCGGCAGCAGCTTGCGGTTCCGGATGACCTCCACCAGCTCCACCCGCTCGCCCTCGTAGACGCTGCGGCGGCTGAAGCGGCGGTCATAGCCGATGGCCTTCATGCCGAACAGCGCCACCAGAAGGCCCTGCAGCGCGATCACGATCCCGACGGAAACCAGGATCCAGACGATGCTCATGCCGTCACGCCCTTTCGCCGGACTCGACCGGCGCCGTAATCTGGCTGAGCGCCTCCTTCACCAGTTCCTCGCTCTTCACGCTGCGCCCGTACAGGCCGCTCAGGATGATCCTGTGGGCCAGCACCGGCACGGCCAGCTCCTTCACGTCGTCGGGCGTGACGAAATCGCGCCCGCGGATGAGCGAGAGCGCCTGGCAGGCGCGCAGCAGCGCCAGCAGGCCGCGGGGGCTGACGCCCGTCTGCACCTGCGGCAGCTCGCGCGTCTTCTCGCACAGGTCGACCATGTAGCGCCTGACCGGCTCGGACACGTGCGCGCCCGAGAACAACGCCTGCGCGGCGCGGATGTCGTCGCCCGTCGCGCAGGGCGTCAGCTCCTCCAGCGGATCGTCCTGAATGAATCGATTGAGGATGGCCATGGCCTCCTCCGTGGTGGGATAGCCCGGGCGGAGCTTCATCAGGAAGCGGTCCAGCTGCGCCTCGGGCAGCGGGAAGGTGCCCTGCGTCTCAACCGGATTCTGCGTGGCGATGACCAGGAAGGGCTCGTCGAGCCGGCGCGTCACGCCGTCGCTGGTCACCTGGCGCTCCTCCATGCATTCCAGCAGCGCCGACTGCGTGCGGGGCGTCGCGCGGTTGATCTCGTCCGCCAGCAGGATATTCGTAAACACCGGGCCGGGCTTGAACTCAAAATCGCCCTTCTGCGCGTTGAAAACACTCAGGCCGGTCACATCGGAGGGCAGCAGGTCCGGCGTAAACTGGATGCGCGCGAAATGGCATGTGAGCGATTTCGCCAGCGACTTCGCCATCATCGTCTTGCCCGTGCCCGGCACGTCCTCCAGCAGCACGTGCCCGCGCGCGATCATCGCGCACAGCATCAGCTCGACCGTTTCGCCCTTCCCCACAATGACCTTCTGGATCCGTTCCCTGACCTGCGCCGCCAGCGCCTGAATATCCCTGCGTTCCATGCGACCCTCTCCTTCGTTCTCTCCCTTTTTATCCAGACAGTTCCCCGATTCCCCATGGCGGTCAGCCCGCCAGCTCAATCGCCTCGCTCAGCGCCTTGGCCGCCAGCGTCGCGGCGAGGTTGCCGCCGGAGCCGGCCTGCTCCAGCACCACGGCCACGGCGTAGGGGTGCGCGCCGTCCTCCAGATAGCCCACGAACCAGGCGTTCGTCTCCACCGACTTGTCGTCGCTGATCTCCGCCGAGCCCGTCTTGCCGCACACCGTATAGCCCGACAGGCGCGCCCGCGTGCCCGTGCCCGATTCGACCACGCCGCGCATGTAATCGCCCACGATCGACGCGGTCGACGCGCTCATGATGCGCCGGTAGGCGCCCGGCGTCGCCCGGAGGCGCGGAATGCCCGTGGAGCCCGTGATCTGCCGGATGAGCCGCGGCTCCATCACGACGCCGCCGTTCGCCACGCCGCCGGCGATCATCGCCATGTGCAGCGGCGTCGCCAGCACGCGGCCCTGCCCCACGCCCGACCAGGCCAGCTCGCTCACCGAGCCGATGTCCTTCGGAAAGCTCGACGCGTACAGCACGACGTCTGAAAACGTGAAGTTGTCGTTGAAGCCGAACGCCTCCGCCGTTCGCAGCAGCGCGCTCTGCCCCAGCTCGTAGCTGAGCGTGGCGAACGCCACGTTGCAGCTCTCCACAAACGCGCCCCGCAGATCGAGCTGCCCGTGCGCCTTTGTGCCGGACAGGCAGGTCACCATGCCGTTTCCGAACTCATGCGAGCCCGTGCAGGTGAACGCGTGCCCCAGCGCGCCCGGCAGGTTCTCCAGCGCCGAGGCCAGCGTGACGATCTTGAACGTCGAGCCGGGCGCATACTGCCCCTGCAGGCAGCGGTTGAAATACGCCGTATCCGCCACGTCCGTGTCCATGTTGGCCGGGTCATACGCCGGCACAGACACCATCGCCAGGATCTCCCCGGTCTTGTAGTTGATCACCACCACGGCGCCGTCATAGCCCGAGGGGAAATTCTGCGCGATGACGCCGCTCAGCCGGGCGTCCACGGTGAGCTGGATGTCGTCGCCGCGCGTGGTCTCGCCGCTCAGCCACTGCCACGTCCTGTCGATGATCGAGCCGGACATGCCCACCAGCGTGCTGGCGAAGAAGGTCTGCACGCCCGTGCCGGACATGCTCATGGTGTCGCCCACCGTCTGCGACAGCGCCAGGCGGATTGCGAAGTCGTTCGAATAGCGCCTCACGCCGTCCGCGTCGGTCCAGGCCAGCATATAACCGTCGCGGTCGGTGATCGAGCCCATGACGACGGTGTTCCTGGCCGTGCTCAGCCGGGTGTTCCGGCTGCTCATCGCCCAGCGCGAGCCCTGCGTCCAGGTGGTGTAGCCGAACCAGCCGCCCGCGCCCACGAACAGGCACAGCAGCAGCGTGCCGATCAGGCGCATGTTCCGCCTCAGCTCCTTCATGCGCGCTCACCCTCCTGCCACTCCGCGCGCCGCACGTCGTCCTCGTCCCGGTCGGCGTTCAGCGAGGAAATGCCCAGCAGCAGCCCGATGCCGGCGAGGCAGCTCACCATGGAGGATCCGCCCGCCGCGATGAACGGCAGCGTGACGCCGGTCAGCGGGATCAGGCGGATGTTGCCGCCCACGATCAGCAGCGTCTGCAGGCCCAGAATCGTCACGATGCCGAAGGACAGCAGCGCGTGGAAGCCGTCGCGGCAGCTCATGGCGATGGATACGCCGCGCATGATGATGAGCACGTACACGGCCAGCAGGCACAGCGCAAAGATCATGCCGAACTGCTCGCAGATGGCCGCGAACACGAAATCCGAATGATACAGCGGGATCATGCGGGGCATGCCCAGCCCCAGGCCCATGCCGATCAGCCCGCCGCTGCCGATGGCGATGAGGGACTGGATCACCTGATAGCCGCCGCCCGAGGCGTCCGCCCAGGGGTTGCGCCAGTCCACCACGCGCTTCTTCACGTAGGGCAGCGCGAAATACGCGGCCACCGCGCCCGCCGCGCCCGCGCCCAGTCCGGCCAGGGAGAGCCAGCCGTTGCTGGTGGCGATGAAATACAGGATGACCGTGGCCAGAAAATACAGCAGCAGCGCGCCCAGGTCGCGCTCCAGCAGCAGCACGACGCACAGCGCCGCGCCGAACAGGATGGACAGCGCCTTCATCACCCGGCTCTGGCGCTCCGCGAGGCAGGCGGCCAGCACCACCATGAGCGACACCTTCACGAACTCGGAGGGCTGGACGCCCACCACGTCCTTCACCAGCTCAATCCAGTTCTTCGCGCCGTTTTTCGTCTCGCCGATCAGCAGCGGCAGCGCGATGAAGCCCAGCGACAGCAGCATAAAAACGATCTTCCAGCGGTTCCAGTGTCTGAAAAGCCGGATGAACACGATGGCGGCCAGCATGCCGACCAGCCCCGCGCCGATGTACACGGCCTGCGTGAGCGGCGTAATCGGGGCGCGGGCGATGGCGGTCAGCGTCACCACGCTCACCGAGCACAGAAACAGCACCAGCGCGAGAATCACGCGGTCGATTTTCCAGATTCTGGGCAGGCCCTTCACGCACAGCAGCGTCACCGCGGGCATCACGCCGGCGAGGATGAGCGACTGCGTGTCAATCGGGTCCGTCCTGAGCGTCAGAAGCAGCATGGCCGACGCCTGAAACAGCACGATGGCATACAGCAAAAGCGATGTGTCCGCGCGCCTGAGCGCGCGCCGCATCGTGCCGATCGCAACGGTTTTCTTCGTCATAGGCTACTCCCATACATCTTCAAATTCGTCGTCCGACGCGTCTTCGGGCAGAACCTGCGCCGCCTTTCTGCGCGGCTTTCCCGCCGCCTCGCGCTCCGCGTCCTCTGCGTCGAAGAACACCATCATCAGCTTCATTTTTCCCACGCGCAGCGTATCGCCGTCGCGCAGCACCTGCGTGCCGTCAGGCAGCCCGCGCCCTTCGAACGGCGCGCCGTTCACGCTGTGCAGCACCATTTCGCCGGGCCGATAGGTCATGAAAATGTGCCTTTTCCTGATGTCGCGACCCCGCAGCCGGATATCCGCCGCCGCCCCGGAGCCCAGCACGGCTTCCGCGGGCACCTGCCACTTCACCGGCTTCTTCCGCCTGCGCCGCGTGCCGTCGTCCGTGAGCACCAGCTCGCCCACGCAGCCCGCGCCGCCTTCCCATTCGCGCAGCAGCCTGGCCTTGCGGTTGTCCTGTATGCAGGCCAGCCAGCCGCGGAACACAACCGCCAGCGCCAGAACCGCAAACCAGTATCGGGCGACGAGCGCCAGCAGCTCATAGGTCTCCCGGCTCATCGCCGACCCTCCCTTCGGGGCGCGCCCCGTCCATGCAGCATATCATGATGTTCAGCATACCATAATTATATGTCACTTTGGTTAAAAAATGGGGCATATCCGGCAAAAGAGATGCTTTGTGCAAAAAACAGACCGCAATCATAGCAAAAACCGGACGCCGCGCGCGGCTTCCGGTTTTCCATTTGTTGTTTCGTTCAGCGCCCCAGCCAGATCGCCTGCAGGGGATTGCCCGCCTCGTCCAGAAAGACCACGCCCCAGTTCACGGGATCGCGGGTCACGGCGCCGGTGACGACGCCCGATTCGGTGTATTCCGGCTGGTCGAACGCCACGGAATCATTTTCGCTGAAGATCACGGCGACCGCCGCGTCTCCGCCCAGCACCAGCTCGAAGCTGATCTGATCGCCGGCCCGGGGATGCACCCGGTATTCGCCGGAAGCGGCCTCTTCGCCCTCTTCCGCGGCGGCGGTATACGCCAGCTCGCTGACGCCGTAGTCGCCGTTCACCACGGGGACCCACGCGTCGTGGCTGGTGATGGAGCGGCTGCGGAGGCCGCCGTCCTCCGTGGTGAAGCAGGCGGGATCCATCAGCACATAATAGTCGCCGCCCAGCTTCAGCGAGACAGTCAGCCAGATTTCAATGCACGTGCCGCCGCCCCACATGAGGCCGTTCAGCTCGCTCTCGCTCATTTTGCGAAGCGCGACGCGCTCCCCGTCCGCGAAGCTGATGCTCTCTATCTCTTCCCGGCCGCTGTACAGGTGAACGCTGCCTTCGCCCAGCCTGAGATCCTCCCGCGGCAGGTAAACCCTGAGCACGTCGCAGAAGTTGTTCGCGGGTATTTTCGTTCTGGGATAGAGCACAATATATCCCATCGTCTCGGCCAGATTCACCTCGGGCACGTTCGCGTAGGGCTGAGACGGGCCGAGCCCTTCAGGCCATTCCGCCGCCCATGCGGACGACGCGAACAGCAGGCCAATCAAAACAAGGCATACGATCTTTTTCATCAGAAGCTCTCCCCTTCCCGGATTTTTCTGCATATCAGGACGAACCGGCCGTCGCTGCGGCGCAGCTTGGAGCAGGTGGTCAGCGTGAGGAATTCGTCGCCGAACTCCGCGTCGATGCCCGTGTCGTAGAGCTGGTTTTCCCGGATCTCCGCCAGCCACTGCTCGGCGTCCTGGCGATACTGGATATCCGCGTTGTAACGGAAGCCCTCCTCGTCGTCGTCATAAGCGGCCGAGAAGAACGCCGCGATGATCACATACTGCTTCCGCTCCATCAGCGTGTCGAACTCCACAAGCCTGTGCCATTGCCAGAAGCTCTGACCGCTGTAATACACCAGCCCGGCGAACATGCTGCCGTTGAGCATGTTATGCCCGCTGATCACCAGGTTATAGCTCGGCGTGTAGGGATCGCAGAGCGCCTCCAGGATGATTTGGCCGTTCCGGTTGCTCTCCCTGTAAAAATCATGGGTCAGATAGAAATCGCTGTCCTCGCACTGCACCACGGGATAATCGATATCGGTGCCCGGAATGCTGAGCCAGCCCACGAGGTCGCTGTTGATGGCGTATATCTCCTTCAGCTCGGGCAGGATCCGCGACTCGTCCAGCGTCACCTTTTCCCTGAGCGGATACGCCAGCGCGCTCGTCCGCTGATAACGGTCGGGCGTCGGAGACGGCGCGGGTGTCGGAGACGGCTCCGCGGTCGCCTCGTGCGTCGGCAGAACGGGCGTCACGTCGAGGATGTACTTCATGATGTCATCCTCATCGTCCGGCGCGCCCGCTTCCGTGGCGGCCGGCCGATCCGTGGACGCCGGGCCGGAGGTCGCGAAGGCGGGCGGCGTCTCCGTCGCGGCATCCGCCGCGACGGGCGGCGCGGCGGTCTCCCCGCCGGCCGACTGCGACGGCGCCGCGGCGGCGTCCTGCCGGGAAAGCGCCTCCAGGCGCATGGCCGAAAGCGCCTCCAGGCTGTTCCGGTTGCTCCGCTCGGCCAGACGGTAGCGTATGGGATAGGACAGCGCGACGCCGAAACACGCGACGGCGATGAGAATCAGCGCCAGCCGCCAGCCGCGCTTCATCCCTTACCCTCGCTCTTCCTGCGCTTCGCGCCAAACACCAGCAGCACCGTGACGGCCGCCAGGCCGATGCCCGCGAACACGAACGGATAGACCGGATAGTCGTCGCCCGTTGCCAGCGGCATGCCGAACAGAGGCGTGCCGTAGTCGAACAGGTCGGTCAGCTCCTCCAGCTCCTCCTCCGTCAGCTCGACGAAGGGCGGCGGCATGCGCGGCGGCGGATTGTCGTCCGGCGGGTTGTCGGGCGGGTTATCCGGCGGAATGTTCGGAATGCGTCCGTTCGTCACGTCGTATCCGCTGATGCGGGTGAAGTAGCCGCTCACAGGATCCTCCGTCACCGTATACGTGTAGACGTAGCCGTAGCCGTCGTCGACGGGAATGTGGCTGAAGGTGTACTGCCACTCGCTGGCGGCCGTCACCGTGCGCTGCTCAATCGGGACGCCGTCCTGCAGCAGCCGCACCGTGATGTAGTTCGGGCGCACGCCGTCCGCGTTGCCGTTGTCGTTCCATGTCTTCACGCCCGAGATGTCGATATACTCCTTGGGCGTCTGCGGAATCAGGGTATTCGTGATGGTCGTGCCGGAGACGCTCTTCTCATAGCCTTCCGGCGCCACCTCGTCCACGGTGTAGGTGATGACCTTCTCCTCCGAATCCACCAGCGGCAGGCCGTTGAACGCATAGCTCCAGCCGTTGGCCGAGGTCACGCTCCACTCGGGATAGGCGTTCACCAGCGCGCCGTCGGCATACAGCAGCACGACAATGCTGTCCGGCCGCCAGCCGTGTTTATCGTCCTCGTCGATCCAAATCTTTTCGCCGCTCACCGAGGTGGTCGGTACCGGCGTGGGCGTGGGCTCCGGCGTCGCCGTGGGCACGGGGGTGGCCGTGGGCACGGGCGTGGCCGTGGGCACGGGGGTGGCCGTCGGCACCGGCGTGGGCTCCGGCGTGGGCTCGGGCGTCACAAGCGGCGTGGGCGTCGGCTCAATGTCTATGTTGTTTTCAAATGCGGCGGTGGGAATATCCGCCTCGTTGCCTGCCGTCACCACGACGGTCCTGCCGTTCCCGCCCACGAGCGTCATGCCGTCCGGCACGGTCTCGGTGACCGTGTATTCGCCCGGCGCGAGGTCGTTGACCGTCGCCGAATTGCTCTTGCCGTCCACGATGGCGATCTCAAGGGTGCTCGTGCCGCCCGGTCCGGCGATGGTAAAGGTATACCGGCCGTCGGCCAGTCTGGTCGTCGTGGGCTCGCCGTTCACCGTCACGCTCTTGGTGATCCGCAGGCTGCCGGCCTGCGGGGTATGCGTGTTGCGGATGATGAAGCCATACGCCGCGCTGCCCGTGACGGTGGCCGTATAGCCGTCGGGCACGCTGACCTCGGCGACCGTGTAGGCGATGTCCGCGCCGGTCGAATCCCTGCGGTCGAGATCCTCCCAGGCGTACGTCCATTCGTTCCCGCTGTTCAGCGCGACGCGCCGGCCGGTGGCCTGGCCGTTGGCCAGCAGCGCCACTTCGACGCTCTCCGGGCGGATGCCGTCCCTGTTTTCGACGTCGTCCCACACCTTCGATACACTCACGCGCACCGTCTCCGGGGCGTGCGCGTTGGTGATGGTAAAGCCCTCCGCGGCGCTGCCCGAAACGGTCCTGACGTAGCCCTCGGGCACGTTCACCTCGTCCACCGTATAGGCGATATCCGCGTCGCCCGCCTTCTTGTCGAGCCCGGTCCAGGTATGGCGCCAGCCGTTCTGTGCGTTCAGCGTCACGGGGCTGCCCGCGGCCTTGCCGTCCGCGTACAGCTGCACCTGGATGCCGTCCGGCCGCAGGGCGTCCTGATTGTCGCGGTCGTCCCAGGCCTTGCTCACGGAAACGCTCGTCTTGCCGGGCGTGTAGGTATTGACGATTTTGTAGCCGGCCACGGACGAGACGTAGTCGTCGACCGCCGCCGCCTCGCTGACCGTATAGCTGATGGCCTTGCCGCCCTTATTGACCGGCAGGTCCTTCCAGGTATGGCTCCAGCCGGGCGCGCTGAGTGTCACGGCCTCGCCCTGCGCGACGCCGTCCGCGTACAGCTGGACGGTGATGCTCGCCGGGCGCAGCGCAAGGGCGTCGTCGTCGCCGCGCCACTCCTTGCTCGCGGTGATGTCCTTCGTCTCGGGCGTGTGCGTATTCACAATGGCAAAGCCGCCCGCGCCGTCCGGAGCGACGCTCGCCCCGTAGCCGTCGACGGGGGCTTCACCGACGGTATACACGATGTCCCGGCCGCCGCTCTTCTTCGGCAGCTCCGTCCATCCGGCGGTCCAGTCCGGCGCGGTCAGCGCGGCGGATTTCACCGCCACGCCGTTGGCATACAGCGTCACGGTCACGCTTTCGGGGCGGACGCCGTCCTGATCGCCGCCGTCGTCCCAGGTCTTACCGACGGAGACGGACGTGGTCTCGGGCGCGTGGGTGTTCGTGATGTAGACGCCGTTTTCGATGGCCTGATAGCTGGCCGTATAGCCGTCGACGGCCTTCTCCACGGCGGAATACACGATCTCGCGGCCGCCGTCCAGCTTGTCCAGATCGGTCCATTCATGCGTCCATCCGCTGTCCGCGTCCAGCGTCACGGTGTCGCAGACGCTGCCGTCCCTGAGCAGCTGCACCTCGATGCGCTCGGGCCGGACGCCGTCCTGATTGTCCGAGTCGGACCAGAGCTTGGTGACAACGAAGCTGGTTTTGGCCGGCTCGTGGACGTTGGTCACGACGAAGGTCCCGTCGCTCCCGGTTTTATAGCCGGCCTTGTAATCCTTAGGCACACTGACCTCGCGCACGGTGTAGACGATGTCGACGCCCCCGGCGCGCAGGTACAGATTGTCCCATGTATGGGCCCACCGGTTCTCCCCGTTCAGCGTCACCGGCTCTCCGACGGCCTGATCGCCGGCGTACAGCTGCACGGTCACGCTCTCCGGACGCGCTTTATCCTGATCGTCCGCGTCATCCCATTCCTTGCGCACGCTCACCGCAGTGGTCATCGGCTCATGGACGTTCTCGATGGTGACGTAGGACGTGCCCTCCCTGACCACGGCCGGCAGCGCCTTGTAGCCGATGTCCTCCAGCCTGTCGGTGATTTCCGTCCAGACGTATGTGATTTCCCCGCCCTTGTCATATTTGGGCAGGCCGCTGACGGTCACGCTCCATTCATTGGCCTTGTTCAGCTCGAACGTCTGGCCGTTGGACAGCTTCACCGTGACCGCGCCCGGCCGCAGGCCGTCCCGGTCGTCGTCGTCGGTCCACAGCTTGACGACCTTCGTCTCAACCGTTTCGGGCGTGTGCGTGTTCGTGATGGTCGTGACGGTGCCGTCCGTCCGCGCGGCCGACGTGTACTTCCCGCTGCCGGTTCCCTTTTCAAAGTCCACCTCCGACCAGGTGTACCGGTTGAGCGCGCCGTCCGTGTATTCGTCCAGATTGTCGACGGTCCTGCACCAGCCGTTTGACTCGTCCAGCACAACGCCGGTCAGGATCTCGCCGTTTTTCAGCAGGTTGACGGCGATGCTCTCCGGGCGGAATCCATCCTGGTTATCGCCGTCGTCCCACACCTTTTTGACCGTGGCGGACACCTTGCCGGGATTATGGCGGTTCGTCAGCCTGACCAGCGTCTTTCCCCGTTCTCCTCGTATGCGCTCAGGGTGTAGTCCGCGGATATTTCGTTTGTATTCTCCACCCAGGTGTACTCGACGTCCTTCCCGTCCTTCTTCACGGGCAGATTGTCGACCGTCCGCGTCCATTCGTTGTCCGCGCTCAGCACCACGGAGGCGACGTCCTCGCCGTCGTCGTTCACCAGCGTCGCCTGCAGGCTCTCCGGGCGCTTGCCGTCCTGATCGTCGCTGTCGTCCCAGATTTTGAGAATCGTCATGGATTTCGTCGCCGGTTTGTGCGTGTTTGTCACCTTTGTGTGCCAGACGCCCTCGTCGTCCTGCACGCTCTGCGCGTCCATGGCATAGCCGTCCGGCGTCGCGAGCTCGCGCCATTCGTAGCGGATCTCCTGGTTGTCCTTGTCAAACTTGGGCAGCTTCTCCGCGGCGGCGCGCCAGTCGTTGTCCCGGCTCAGCGTGCGGTCCACGAAACCGCCCTCGTCCCGGTATTCGGCAAAATCCGCCTCGCCGGCCGCGCAGTAAAGCCGCACGGTCACGGTCTGCGGACGGATGCCGTCCTGGTTGTCGGCGTCGGCCCATTCCTTGTCCACTTCGGCGTTTGTCACCTGGGACCATTTCGGATTCACGGTCAGCTCCGTTTCCAGCAGCGCGAAGAACGGCTCCATGCCGAACTCGACGGGGCCCTCCTCCAGCCGGCCGAAATACACGCCGGCCGGCAGCTCCGTGAACGACAGCCTGCCGTCTTTGAGAACGCCCCGGTAATCCGGATCGCAGTCCGGGTCGGAGGCGATTTTCTCGGCACCGGCAATCGCCGCGTTGATTTCGTCCGCGGTCTTTGCCAGCGTGATGTCCGCCGTCCTGTATTTGTCGATCATCCTGAACGTGTCGCCGTCCCTGACGCCCACTCTGTACAGGCCGATGGCGATCTCTTTCCCATCGTATACGGATGTGCCGCTGAAAGCAACGTGGATCACGCCGCTGTCCTCCGCCCGCGCGGACGCAAACCCCAGAAGCAGCGTACAGCAAAGCGCAAGCGCGAACAGGCGCCTCAGCGCGCCCGGTCCCCGCCCGACCGTATTCATTCTGTCGAACAATCCGTTCCGCTCTTCCCGTTCCATCTTATTGTTCTCCGCCTTCCGACTGTCGTTGAAAACCATCATGCGCGCGACCGAAAATAACCGCCCGTCCCGGTCTGCGCGCCGCCCCCCTCTGCGCCCTGGCAGAGATACCCATACATGCAGCTAGTTTATCACTCCGAACGGAGAATGCCAACATTTCGCCTCATATTATTCACAATCACCTCATTAAAGCTCAATAAATTGGCGTTTGTCGGAGCGATGAGAGACGGGGGTCTGGCGGCAAACCCCGGCCCGCATCATGCGAAAAGCCGGCGCCCCAATGGAACGGCCCATTGCGCGCCGGCTTCCGACAGTCGCCCCCTACAGGCAGCGCACGGCGTCCTCGTAGAAGGCGTTCATGGCCTCCTCCGTGGGAAAAACGGCCACGAACATCCGGTTTCCCATGGCGCCGGCCAGCGCGTCCGGGATGCGCTCCGCCATGCGCAGGCAGGACGCGTACTTTTCAGCCAGTTCTTCGTCGCTCAGGGCAAAGGGCTTGCCGTCGCGCCGGCCCGCGAAGGCGCAGAAGCTGCGCTCGCCCAGCGGCTTTGTGGAGCGGTCAAAGGCGATCATGTCCGCCCAGATCTTGTACACGTCCGTGCTGTTCGCATAGTTCATCATGTCGGGCGAGAAGCCGCCGCAGGGCCGCATGTTGACCTCCAGCGCCACCACGTCGCCCTTCCGGCCCATGGGCTGATCCTCCGTCAGCCGGAAGAACTCAAAGTGAACGAACCGGCTCTTCACGCCGAAGCTCTTCACCGCCGCGCGGCCGGCCGCGCGCACGTCCTCCGCCAGATCCTTTACGATGTAGTAGAGCGAATTGTCGCCGTTGTTCACGATGTCCATGATCGAGCAGGGCGTCACGTTGCCCGTCTCGAAGAGCGGCTCGCCCCGGCTGTCGACGACGGCGTCGTAGCTGTTCACCTCGGCCGTGACAAACTCCTCCATGATGAAGCGGACACCCGGATCGCGCCCGGCCAGAAAGGCGCGGAGGCCGTCTCCGTCGTCCAGCCGGTGGGTGTGCGCGGCGCCCACGCCGTTGTCCGGCTTCACGATCACCGGAAAGCCGACCGCGGCGGCGAACGCCATGCAGCCTTCGTAATCGTCCACGATGTGCCAGCGCGCCGTGCGGATGCCGGCGCGCTCGTAAAAGGGCTTCATGCCGCTCTTGTACTTGATGCGCCCCAGGTCCTCCGTCTGCCAGCCGCTGGTGATGTGAAAATCAGTGCGCAGCATGGCGTCCCGCTCCAGCCAGTATTCATTGTTGCTTTCCAGCCAGTTGATCCGGCCGTACCGGCTGATGAAGAAGGCCACGGCGCGATACACCTCGTCGTAGTTTTCCAGCGTGGAGACCTTGTAGTATTCGTCGAGGCTGCCGCGCAGCTCCCGGCTCAGCTCGTCGTAGGGCTGATCGCCGATGCCCAGCACCCGCAGGCCGTCGCTTTTCAGCTCACGGCAAAACTTCCAGTAATTTGTGGGAAAATTCGGAGAGATAAAGACAAAGTTCTGCATTTCATTCATTCCTTTTCGTCTGGCGCCCGGTTCGCCGCGCCGGGCGGCTGTTTCACGCGGCGTCCCGCCGCCTAACCCTCCAGCAGGTGGGGAATATGGAAGGCCGTCTGCTTATACCACCAGTCCCAGTCGTGCGCGCTGTCATGGCCCCACACGTCCACCCAGATGCCGATGCCCCTTTCGGCGCAGAGATCCCGCACGCGCAGCGTGGTTTCCGGCAGCTCCCACGGGCCCTGTCCCACGACGATGATGCCCCTGTGGCTGTTGTACTGCGCGATGTAGGGATGATCCGCGCTCATGCCGGCGAGGTAATCCACCGGGCTGTTCAGGTAGACCCGCTCGTCCATGTAGCCGCCAAATCCGTAGGACGCCGTGTAGATGCCGCTGAGCGCCAGCAGCCCGTCGAACCGATCGGGCCGCCGGAAAAACAGATTGGCGGCGTGCGTCGCGCCCAGCGAGCAGCCGAAGGCCGCGAGGCCGCCGTCCCAGCCGTTCCGGACCCGGGCCATGTCCCGGGCAAAGGGCGCGATTTCGTCGCACAGGAAGCTCATCCACTGTTCGTGCCGGCCGATGCGCCAGCCCGGATCGCCGTCGGGATTGCTCCAGGTCTCCTGATCGATGGTGTCGACGGCGAAGACCATCGCCCGTCCCGCGTCAAGCCACGGCTGCCAGACGTCGGTCATGTGAAAGTTCTCGAAGTCATAGAAGCGCCCGTTCTGGCAGGGAATGAAGAGCACCGGCCGTCCGGCGTGCCCGTACACCTTCAGCTCCATGTCCCGGTCCAGCGCCGGGCTGTATTCCTTAAAATACTGCGTTTCCATAGACGTCACTCCCTGTTATACGTCAGAATCTGCATGAAGAAGGGAACCTGCTCCTGCCAGCACGCTTCGCAGTGATCGCCGTTGGGCACGATCCGGCTGGTCAGCAGCACGTTCTTCTCCAGCAGCGCGTCGGCCGTCCGCATGAAGCAGCGCAGCATGCCCCTGTGACCGCCCATCTCCCGCGCGCCGTAATCCATATACACCACGGTGTCCGGCGCGAACTCCGCCGCGCGGATCAGTCCGGTCATGCGGCCCTTCACCAGCCAGACGGAGGGCGAGAGGGCCGCCGCGCGGCTGAAGACGCCGTTGTACGCCGTCACAGCGTACAGGCTCATCAGGCCGCCCATCGAGCTGCCCGCGATCCAGGTGGTCTCGCGGCCCGGCAGCGTGGGGTAGCGCGCGTCGATCATCGGCTTGAGCGTCCCCGTCAGCCAATCCATGAAGCGCTTCCCCCTGCCGGTCACATGGCCGAACGCCTCGTCCGTGAACGTAAACGGCGAGTATTCGCTCAGCCGGGCGTGGGGCGGGCGATGGTCGCAGTCCACCGCCGCCACGATCACCTCCGTGCCGGTCTCATCCAGATACTCCCCCAGCCCCCAGCTCTTGCCGTAGGTCGCGTCCTCGTCGAAAAAGACGTTGTGCCCGTCGAACATGTACAGCACGGGAAAACGGGCCTGCGGATCCTCCGCGGCCCTCTTCGGGAGATACACATAAATCGTCCGTGGTTTCCGGCCCGAGATCGGCCGGACAGGAACGCCCCATTTTTCAATCATATCGCCAACCGCCCAAAAATGAGAACTGATAACGACAACCATCCCGCGCGCATCCGGCGGCGCGCTCTAGAGTGTGTTTCTAAATCCAAGAGGATGCAGTTTCGAGCGGATCGAGCTGCAGTTCAAGGCAGAAAACCGCAGGTTACCTGGAGGGTAATCAAGGTTTTCTAACGCGGAAATGCAGCCTGAGACGCCGAATATGCGCCTCGGGGATTTTAGAAACACACTCTAGGCCTCCTTGACGACGGCCTTATCCTTCCACTTGCCGCGCCGGTAGAACGCCGCGGTGATGAGCGCGCCCATCACCCAGGAAATGAGCAGCGAGATGTACAGGCTGTCCGGCGTCCCGTTCGGCTGCAGCTCGGAACGGGTGAAATACGCGATGCCGTAGGCGAGCGGCATGCGGATGATCACCGTCGTGATGATGGAAATCCACATGGGCGTCATGGTGTCGCCCGCGCCGCGCATCACGCCGGACAGGCTCTGCGTCACCGCCATGGCGATGTAGCCCAGGGCCAGGATGCGCAGCATGTGGACGCCCAGCTCCACGACGTCCTTTTCATCCTCCCGGGTGAACAGCTCCATCAGGTTCCGGCCAAACAGCAGGATGGCCGCCACCAGCACGACGGAAATGACAAGCCCCGCGCGGATGCCCTCGCGCACGCCCTCATGCACGCGGTCCAGGCGCCGCGCGCCCACATTCTGACCCACGAAGGTGGTCATGGCCATGCCGAAGGTGAAATTGGGCATCATGGCGAAGCCGTCCACGCGCATGACGACGACCGAGCAGGCCATGACGACAGGGCCAAACGAATTGGTCAGCGCCTGCACGACGATGGCCGCCATGGAGAAGATGGCCTGCGTAAGGCCGGAGGGGAGGCCCAGGCGCACGGTTTCCCTCGTCATCTCCCTGTCCGGAACGAGCGAGCCGCGCGTCAGCTTCAGGGAATCGCCCATGTGCGAGAGGCGCCACAGGCACAGGACGGCGGAAACGCCCTGCGCGATGACCGTGGCCAGCGCCACGCCGTCCGCCGTCATGCCGAATCTGGCCACGAACAGGATGTCGAGGAAGATGTTCAGCACGCACGCCACAATGAGGAAGATGAGCGGCGAAATCGAATCGCCCATGCCGCGCAGCACGCCGGAGACAATGTTGTAGTAGCCGCCGCCTATAATGCCGATGCAGATGATGTTCAGATAGGCCACGGCCATGTCGAAGACTTCCTCCGGCGTCTTCAGCAGCGTCATGAGCGGCCGCGTGATCAGCGGACCGACGATCATGATGAAGACGCTGGCGATGGCCGTGAGCGTGAGGCAGGTGCCCACGGCCGAGGAGAGCTCCCTGTGTCTCTGCGCGCCGAAATACTGGGCCACCAGGATGCTCGCGCCGGTAGAAATGCCCATGAACAGCAGCAGCAGCAGATTCAGGATGGGACCGGCTGTGCCGACGGCCGCCAGCGCGTTCACGCCCACATACTTGCCCACGACGATGGTGTCCACCGTGTTATAGAGCGTCTGCGCCAGGTTGCCGATGAGCAGCGGAATCGCGAATGTGGCCAGGTTGACAAGGGGCCTTCCGACGGTCATGTCCTGTGCGCCGAACAGCTTCTTGATGTTCTCCATGAGGTCGCCTCCTGAATGACCGCCGGGCGCACGGCCCCCGATCCAAATTGCTTTTGCCATTATAACACAGTTCATGTGTCGCTGTGTGAACAATATGTGAAGCTCGCCCGCCGATTTCGCTAACCCCTCGCGCGCCGGCCCGTTCCGTGATATAATGATGAGCGCGGGATCTGTCCGGTCCATGAAAACCGCCCCGCCAGCCGCCGGTTAATCCGGCGGGCTGAACGGATGGAGAGCGCACAGCCGGGGCCTGTTCGGCGCGCGCCGGGAACGGCGGCAGATCTCAAAAAAACAGGCCGCTTGTCCGGCCGGAGAGGAAAGAGCATGACGGAGGAACAGAAAATATTCAAGGGCGAGCTGTTCAGCCCCGGCGCGCCGGAGCTGCGCGCGATGAAGCTGAGGAGCCACAATCTGAGCCAGGCCTACAGCCAGGCCCGCGAGGACGAGGCGGAGAAGCGCGCCGCGCTCGCGCAGGATATTCTGGGCGAGTACGGCGAAGGCAGCTTCATGCAGGGGCCGATCTTCTTCCATTACGGCAAACACACGCGCATCGGACGGCGCTGCTTCTTCAACTATAACCTGACCGTGCAGGATGACGCGCCCGTGACCATCGGCGACGACTGCAATTTCGGGCCCAACTGCACCATCGTGACGCCCGTTCATCCGCTGCTGCCGGACGAGCGCTACATGATGCTCAACGAAAACGGCGAGCCGAGGCACATGTGCTATGCGCGCCCCGTGACGATCGGCCGCGACTGCTGGTTCGGCGCGAACGTGGTCGTCTGTCCCGGCGTGACCATCGGCGACGGCTGCGTCATCGGCGCGGGCAGCGTCGTCACGCGCGACATCCCGTCCATGAGCTTTGCCGCCGGCGTGCCCTGCCGCGTCGTCCGGGAGATCACCGGAGAGGACAGCATGGCGAACAAGCCGGATATTCTGGGGCGGAACGGCGTGATTGAAAATCGGGCCGGCCGCCGCTGACGCGCTCCGGCGCCATAAAGAGCATGAAATCGGCGCGGAACCCACCGGGGCTCCGCGCCGATTGAGCGTCAATCCGTTTATGCCGTTTGCCTCCCAAAACCCGTACGGCTTCGGGATGGATTTTCGTCGCCGCCCAGCTGAGCGGCGGGAGGCGCGGCGGCGGAAAAGAGCACTATCCCCGGGACTGGCGCCGCTGCGCGCGCGCGCGGGCTGCGCGCTGTTTGGCGCGGAGCCTGGCCCGCCTGCGGGCCTGGGCGCGCCGATGCGCGCGGCGGATCGAGCCGACGATCTTCGCGATGATGAGTATGATCAGAAAAAGCAAAAGAAACGCCAGCACGATGTAAACCCACTGAGGCACTCTGCGCAGCAGGTTGCCCATGAAGTCCACATGCGGCGCTGGCGCGGCCCTGACTTCGCGGTCGGAGACCAGCACGGCGGTGATGACGTCGCCCTCCTCCGGCGTGAAGGTCAGCCGCCCCATGACCGTGCCCACCTCGAGCGGCGCCGTAAAGTCGCGCACATACTCGATGTTCAGGCTTTCCCCGAAGGATTCGAGCAGCTCGTCCAGGTCGTCGATGTAGACGGTCTTCTCATAGGAAGCGGAGCGATTGATGAGCGCGTTGAGATGGATGACGCTGCCGGAGGCGTCGTTCTCCGCCGCGCCGGAAATGGGCACCGTCAGGTTGAGCATGTCGTACAGGTCGTTGAACGTGTAGGTGTGATACTGCGCAAAGCCGAAATCCAGCAGGCGCCTGGCGTCCTGCCATTTGGCGTTGACAAAGGCGGTGGTGCTCTTGAGGCTCACGCAGAGCAGGCTCACGCCGTTTTTCTCCGCCGAGCTGACGAGGCACTGACCCGCCGCGCTGGTGGTGCCGGTCTTCACGCCCGTCGCCCCGGAATAGCGGTATTCGCTGCCGTACACCACCATCAGGTTGGAATTCTGGATGACGTATTCGTCGCGCAGGTTGGTGGGGCTCATGGTGTACTGGCCGGTTCCGACGATCCGGCGCACGGTCGGATTCTGCATGGCGGTGCGGGTGATGGTCGCCAGGTCGCGCGCCGTGGTATAGTGATCGTCTGCGGTGTAGCCGTGGGCGTTGACGAAATGCGTGCCCGTGCAGCCCAGCTCCCGCGCGCGGTCGTTCATCATGCCCACGAAGCCCTCGACGCTGCCGCCGATGAGCACGGCCACGGCGTTGGCCGCGTCGTTGCCCGAGCGCAGCATCATGCCGTAGAGCAGGTCGGTCAGCGTCATTTCCTCGCCCACCGTGACCGGAACCACCGAGGAATCCTTGGGGATCTCCTCCGCCGCGCGGGGAACGCGCACCACTTCGGAGAGGTTGCCGTATTCGACCGCCAGCAGCAGCGTCATGATCTTGGTCGTGCTGGCCGGGTTCATGCGCACGTCGGCGTTTTTCTCCATCAGCACGCGCCCGTCGTCCTGATTGATGAGAATGAAGGACTGCGCGTAGAGCTGGTCGGGCGTGAGGTCCTCCGGGTGGTCGGGGTCGTATCGGGGAACCGAGGCGTCGAAGGGCGGCAGCGTGGGGGCGGGCGTGGGGGTCGGCCTCGCCTGGGCCGGCGCGCCGAAGAGCAGCAGGACCGCCGTCAGCGCGGCGAAAAGTCTTAAGCGCATTGAACGCATAGATTCGAAATCCTTTCTGGCGAAATAGCGCGCCGGCCGCGGAACGAACGGCGCGCATACATGTCTATATCATATCACCGTTTAAGAGATTTGTACAGTCTCTCGCTCAATTCTAACAATCTTTGAATCGCGGCAAGGAAAAATCAACGTAAAAAAGAAATATTTTCTTCAAATGCCATTGAAATTGTGACTTTTTAAGGTTATAATAAGTACAGACTATTCTGGCAGAGTTAGAGGAGGACGGCGCCGTGGCAAGAAAGATACTGATCGTGGACGACGAGCCGCTGATTGTCAAGGGCCTGAAATACAGCCTGGAGCAGGAGGGCTATGAAACCGATTCCGCCGCCGACGGCGAGGAGGCGCTGGCAAAGTTTGCGGCCGGCCATTTTGATCTGATCCTGCTGGACGTCATGCTGCCCAGGATGGACGGCATCGAGGTGTGCCAGCGCGTGCGCGAAAAGTCAAACGTTCCGATCATCATGCTGACGGCCAAGGGAGAGGACATGGATAAGATCCTCGGCTTCGAGTACGGCGCGGACGACTACATGACCAAGCCGTTCAACATCCTCGAGGTCAAGGCGCGCATCAAGTCCATCTTCCGGCGCGCCGGCGCGCAGCAGCAGGAGGTCGCCTCGCAGACGATGGTGGTGCGCAACATGACCATCAATCTGAACAACCGCTCGGTGTCCATCGACAACCGGGAGGTCAACCTGACGGCCAAGGAATTCGACCTGCTGCAGCTCTTCGTCGCCAACCGCGGAAAGGTGTTCAGCCGGGAGAGCCTGCTGGAAACCATCTGGAAATACGACTACCTGGGCGATCTGCGCACGGTCGACGTGCATATCCGCCGCCTGCGCGAGAAGATAGAGCATAATCCCGCCCAGCCTGAGTTTATTCTCACAAAGTGGGGAGTGGGCTACTATTTCACGGACAAGGATTAAACAGGCCCTCCATTCCATCCGCTGGAAGTTCGTGCTCGCCTATCTGCTGATCGTGTGCGTCTCGTTCTATATTGTCAGCGCGACGCTCATCCGGCTGGTAGGCGAATATCTGTTTAACCAGAAAGCGGACGATGAAATGGCCGCCGCGCGGGTCATGGCCGCCGCCGCCGAAGCGCCGCTGGGCGCGCTGGACGGCGAGGCGCTGCACGCCGTGGTGTCGGAGACGGGCGTCGACGCCAGCCGCGCGCTGATTCTCGATCTGTACGGCGTGGTGCAGGCCGATTCGCTCTCCCAGCTCAACGGCACGCGCTTCAGCCGCCGCGAGGCGGCCGCCGTGCTGAACGGGCAGGACGGCGACTACGGCTATTATTTCGTGGGCGAATACAGCCCCATGCCGCTCTCCCGGGCGCTGACCGGCAGCATGGTCAGCCTGTACGCCGTGCCCATCGGCGGGGAGACGCTGAGCGGCGTGCTGGTGCTGATGACGATGTCGCAGGCGGCATACCGGTCGCTGATGACCATCCAGCGGCAGATGCTCGCCTGGCTGGCGCTGGTCACGGCGGCGGTCATGCTCATCAGCCTGTTTGTGTCGCGCTTTTTCACGCGGCCCATCTCCGAGCTGAACGAGGGCATCGTGGAAATGACGCGCGGCGACTTCAGCAACCGCGTGCGCGTGCGGGGCAAGAACGAGTTCGCGCAGCTGGCCGTGGCGTTCAACATGATGTGCGACCGCATCGAGAGCCTGGACAAGGCGCGCAACCAGTTTGTGTCCAACGCGTCGCACGAATTGAAGACGCCGCTGAGCACGATGAAGATCCTTATCGAGACGCTGATGTATCAGGATCCGATGGACGCGGACATGACGCGCGAATTCCTGACGGACATCAACAAGGAGATCGACCGGCTGAACTCGGTAATCAGCGACCTGCTGACGCTGGTGAGCATCGACGACGGCGAGAAGCCGATGGACGCCGGGCCGCTGGCCGTGGCGGATCTGCTGAGCGAGACCGTGCGGCGGCTGCAGCCGCTGGCGCGCGAGCGGGGCATCGAAATGACGCTGTCCGTGCGCGAGCAGGTCACGGTCAGCGGCGATGCGAACCGGCTGACGCAGGTGTTCTATAACCTGATGGACAACGCCATCAAATATACGGGCCGGGGCGGCTCGGTGCAGGTGGAGCTGAGCAGGCGGGAGAAGAAGGCCATCGTGAAGGTGACCGACACGGGCATCGGCATTCCCAGGGCGGATCTGCCGCATGTCTTCGACCGCTTTTACCGGGTGGACAGGGCGCGCTCGCGCGAGACGGGCGGCACGGGCCTGGGCCTGTCGATCGTGAAGCAGATCGTGCTGATGCACGGCGGCCACATCGAGGTCGCCAGCGAGGAAAACAAGGGCAGCACCTTCACCGTGGATCTGCCGGAAATCGCCTGATTTTTCCCGGCGGACGCAGAAATGAGATCTTATCAATCCGGCCCGAAGGAGGCGAAGGAAATGAAGCGTGCCGCGGGACTTCTGTCGCTGGCGCTCTGCCTGCTGCTCGCGGGCTGCATGCCGCTCACCGCCGTGCTGCATCCGCTTGACGCGGACTACGACATGCCGCTTCCCGGGGCGCAGTCCGTCGCGCCGGCCGTCGGCGACGCCGTCGTCGGGCGCGAGGTCGAGGCCACGCTGTATTTCCCCTCCGCCGACCAGCAGGATCTGGTCCCCACGCGCGCCGCAATCGCCGTGCCGGCGGACGCGACGCTCGCCGAATGTCTGGCCCGGGCGCTGCTTGACGGCCCAGGCCCGGCCGGGACGCGCCGCCTCGCGCCGGAGGGCGTCTCGGTGCTGAGCGTGCGCCAGTCGGAGGAGACGGTCGTGGTCGATCTGTCCATCGGCGCGCGCGCCGTCGAAGACGCCCGCCAGCTGTTCCTCATGCGCGCGGCGCTGGTGAACACGCTCTGCGGCGCGGAGGGCATCGACGTCGCCGACGTGCTGATTGCCGGCCGCGCGGAATCGCCCTTCGCGCTGCCCTGCGGCGCGGGCCGCGCCGAGGCGTCTTCCCCGCTGACCCAGTGGACGCAGGCTCAAAGCGAATCCGAACGGGCCGGCGACGAGACGCTCTCCTTCGGGCGCACCGCCGTGCTCTATTTCCCCGCGTGCGACGGGCGGCACATCGTTCCGCAGGCCCGCGACATCGTCATCACCGGCGCCGACGCGCTGCCCGCGCTGCTGGCCGCGCTCGCCGACGACGGCGGGCTCGACGCGGCGCTCCGGCCGGCGCTGCTCCCGTCCGACAATCCGCTCGTTTCCGGCGCGGAAATCGTGATGCTGGAAAACGGCCTGCGCGTCGCCCGGCTGACGTTTGACGGCAACCTGTCCGCCATTCTGGAGCGCGCGCGGCTGAGCGCCTGGCAGATGTATGCCGCGCTCACCTGCACGCTCACCGAATTCCTGCCCGGGCTGGACGGCGTTCAGGTCTACGTGGGCGACGGCCAGCTGGTGCGCGCCGATACGCCGGAGGGCGATGTGGCCGTGGAGAACGGCGTGATGACGCGCGCAATGTTCGAGCGCATGATCGGCAGCCTCTCGACCATCTACATGACCGCGGCGGACGGTTCGCTGAAGCCGCTTCACCGGGCCGTGGCCGCGGCGGACGCGCTATCGCCGCGCATGCTGCTGTCGCCGCTGTTCGGCGGCCCGGAGGCGTGGGAAAGCGGCGTGTCCCGCGTCATCCCGGACGGTCTGTCCGTCGACGACCTGCTGGGCGTCCGCGTGGAGGACGGCGAGGCCGTGCTGAATCTCTCGGCCGCGTTCTACGCCGGCTGCCAGCGGCTGACCGCGCAGCAGGAGCGCAATCTCGTCTACGCGCTGGTCAACACGCTCACAGGCCGCGCGGACGTGAACGCCGTGCGCTTTCAGATTGAGGGAGAAACCGTGGAGACGCTGGTGCGGGATATTTGCCTGGTCGGACCGCTGGTGCGCAATCCGGGCCTGATCAGCGCGGCGCAGCCCTGAAAACGCACGGAGCCGTCTCGTTTGGAAAGCCGGGGCTCGCGCGGTCCGACAAATTGGCGTTTGCCGGGCCCGAATGGGACGGCTCTGCGAAAACGCAAATCCCCCCTTTTCCTCCCGTTCCAAATGTGCTATGATGGATGAGATGAACGATTGTTTCCGCGCTTTGCCGGAATCGAGGTGAACTGCCGTGAGCCGTTATTCTGCCGGGAGGGTGGCCGCCGGATGCGTCATCGGCCTGCTGGCCGGGCTGATTCAGCCGCTTACGCTGGCTTTTGCGGTGCTGTGCGTGGTGGGCACGGTGCTGGGACCGGTTCTGTACGCCTGGGCGGGGGCGGCGCCCGCGCTGGTCTATCTGGCCGCGTCGCTGGGATCTGTCTGGGCGATGTTCGGCGGGGAGACGGCGGCGGCCTGTCTGATGCTGTTTGTCGTGCCGGCGGCGGTGGTGATGGCGCTGATGGCGCGCCGCGCGCCGTACTTCACCCGGATGAAGGCCGCGGCGGGCGCGCAGCTGGCCGCCATGCTGGCGCTGGTGTTCATCCTGTACGCCGGGCTGGGGCGCAGCCTCATCGACGTGCTGATGGAGCGGCTGTCGGCATGGGCCGACAGCCTGCCCGCGCCGCTGGTGACGATGCTGCTTCAGCAGTTCGCCCTGAACGGGCTGATGGATGAGGAATCCGCCAGGCTGGTGTTTTCCGGCGGGCTGACGGCGGCGGAAGGGCTCGCGGCGCTGCACAGGATCTTCGATGTGACCGGCGAGGCGCTCCGGCTCGGCCTGCCGGCGATGCTGCTCACCTCCGGTCTGATCACGGGGCTGTTCGCCACGCTTCTGCCCGGCAAGATCTGTTCGCGCCGGGGCGATGCGCTGGAATACGTGCCGGTGAGCGGCTGGTATGTGCCGGCGCGGGTCACGGCGGGCGTGCTGGTGGCGCTGGGCACGGCGCTGGCGCTGCACTGGACGGGCGTGAACGGCTCGGAATCGGTGCTGACGGCCGTGCTGACGGCCGGCCAGATCATTTACGCGGCGGCCGGCGCCGCGGCGCTCAGCCGGCGCTTCAAGGAGACGGGCCGGGGAATGACGTTCCGCGTCGTGCTGATCGGCCTCGCGCTGGTGTTTGTCTCGCGGCTGGTGACGCTGATCGGCGTCTATTCGACGCTGTTCGGGCGCCGCGGCCTGATATCGGGCTATATCCGGAAGAAAATGGAAGACAGAGACAAGGGGGATGACGATTTATGAAGGTCATACTGCTCAAGGACGTGCAGGGAACTGGCAAAAAGGATCAGATTGTCGAAGTGAGCGACGGCTTCGGCCGCAACTACCTGCTGCCCCGCAAGATCGCCGTCGAGGCGACGGCCGAGGCCATTCATTCCATCGAAAGCTCCAAGCAGGCCGAAAAACACCGCGCGGACGTGAAGCGCAGCGAGGCCGAGCGGCTTTCCCGCGAGCTGAAGGGGAAGGTCGTGGTCGTGACCGTGCGCGCCGGCGAAGGCGGCCGCCTGTACGGAGCCATCACGGGCCAGGAGATCGCCGACGCGCTCAGGGCGCAGCACGGCATCGAGCTGGACAAGCGCAAGATCGAGCTGAACGAGGCCGTGCGCACCGTCGGCCAGACCACCGTAACGCTCAGGCTGAGCCCGGGCGTGTCCACGCGGATGATCATGAACGTCGTGGCGGCGGAGAAGTAACGAACAGCGACAAGCATACGAAAGGATACTGACGGCATGGAACAGGGACTCCCGGGCGGCCGCGTGCCGCCGCATCATATGGAAGCCGAGCGCTCGGTGCTGGGCGCCATGCTGCAGTCCTCCGAGGCCGTCATGCTGGCGCAGGAATCGCTCGTACCGGATGATTTCTATGACCCGGCGCACCGCGAGATATTCGACGCCATGCTCAACCTCGCCGGTCACGCGCGGCCCGTCGACCTCGTGACGCTGGACGAGGAGCTCACCCGGCGCGGCAGCCTCGAGGGCGTCGGCGGGCTGGACTATCTCATTTCGCTGAGTCAGTTCGTGCCCACCACGGCCAACGCCGGCGCGTACATCCGCATCATCGACGAGAAATCGACGCTGCGCCGGCTGATCAGCGCCTCGCAGGACATCACCCAGGCCAGCTACGCGGCCGAAGAGGACACCGCCGACATCCTCGCCGCGGCGGAAAAGAAAATCTACGACATCACCATGCGCAAGGGCGGCGAGATGCTGCAGCCCATCCAGTCCGTGCTGCTGGGCACCTACGAGCGCATTGAAACGCTGGAAAAGAACCGCGGCCGCATCGAAGGCGTGCCCACCGGCTACGCCGACCTGGACCGCATCCTCACCGGCATGCATCCGGGCGAGTTTATCCTGATCGCCGCGCGCCCCTCGATGGGCAAGACGAGCATCGGCATGAACATCGTCGCGAACGCCGCCATCCGCAACGGCGCGAAGTGCGCGGTGTTCTCGCTGGAAATGCCCGCCGAGCAGCTGGTTATGCGCGTGCTGTGCTCCGAAGCGAACGTGGACATGCAGTCCGTGCGCCGCGGCACGCTGACCATGGAGGACTGGGAGCGGCTCACCGACGCCATGGTGCCCATTGCCCGCGCGCAGATCTACATCGACGCGACCAGCGGCATCACCGTGCCGGAGATTCGCTCAAAGGCGCGCCGGCTGCAGATGGAGCACGGCCTCGACCTGATTCTGATCGACTACCTGAGCCTGATGACCGCCACCGGCCGCAACAACAGCCGCCAGGAGGAGGTCAGCTCGATTTCCCGCTCGCTGAAGGGCCTGGCGCAGGAGCTGAAGGTGCCCGTTCTGGTGCTTCAGCAGCTCTCCCGCGCCAACGCCGGGCGCGCCGACCATCGCCCCATTCTCTCGGACATCCGCGAATCGGGCGCCATTGAGCAGGACGCCGACGTGGTCATGTTCCTGCACCGCGAGGCGTATTACAACCCCGAAACGGAGAAGAAGAACATCGCCGAGCTGATCATCGCCAAGCAGCGCAACGGCCCGCTTGGCACGGTCGAGCTGGGCTGGCAGGCGGAATACACGAAATTTGTCAGTCTGGTCGGCGGACAGCAGCCGCCCCTCTGATTGACGGAAGGAAATGCGACATGGATGCGAACACACTGCCCTGCGTCATCGAAGCCATTCTCTTTGTCGCCGGAGAGCCGGTGAACGTGGCCGACCTGGCGCACGCGCTGGACATGACCGTCGCGGAGATCAGCCCGGTGCTGGACGACATGAGGGCGGCCTACGACCGGGACGCGCGCGGGCTGAAGCTCAACCGCTTCGGCATGAGCGTTCAGCTGGCCACGCGGCCGGACTACGCCCCCTACATCGAGCGCCTGCTGCAGCCCATTCAGAAGCAGTCGCTCACGCAGGCGGCCATGGAAACGCTGTCCATCATCGCCTACCGCCAACCGGTCACCAAGTCGGAGATTGAGGCGGTGCGCGGCGTGAAGTGCGATTACTCCGTCGCCTCGCTGATGAACAAGGGCCTCATCGAGGAGGTTGGCCGGCGCGAATCGCTGGGCCGGCCCATCCTGTACGGCACGACGGAACAGTTCCTGAGCCATTTCGGGATCGAGACGCTGGACGACCTGCCCGCGCTGGACATTCCCCAGCCGCCGGCGCCGGAGCAGGAGGTGTGACGTCGGGCTCCGGCGGAGCCTCTGACGTTGGGTTTGGGTCTCATGCCCGTTTGACCTGGCCTGTACGGATTCTGGATGGGGTTTGGGAGGATAAGGCAGCGCCCGGACGGCCGACCGTCCGGGCGCTGCCTGTTTATGGTTCGTGCTGCGCCGCCGTCCGCAGCGCGGCCAGGATCTTCTCGTCCGGCTGAATGACCAGCAACCCCGGCGCGTCCGCCTTCCGGGCATAGGCGATCGCCGCTTCCGGCAGGCCGCTGTGTCTCATCACGGCCTGTTCGTAGGCCTGCGCGTTGCCGTAATGCCGGAAGACATCGTCCTTCGCGCCCACGGCGAGTATGGCGTCGAGCGGAATGTCGTGCACGATGCGGGCGTGATCGCCGTACACCCGCTCGACGAAGAAGCGGCCGTCCGCCACCGTATAGCGATACGCCATGACGCTCAGCCGGATGACGGCGGCGGCCTCGGCGACAATCAGCGCCCACACGGCGAACGAGCCGTACTGAAAGCCCGTGGTCAGGGCGACGGCCCGCTCGATCCAGCTCACCAGCACAATTGACACGGCCAGCCCCAGCACGATCAACAGGCCCGCCGGGCGGGAAACAGGGCGGCCCTTCAGCGTCTGCTGGATCATTCGGCGGCCTCCGCCTCATCCGGCTCGAACAGGTTCAGCATCTCCTGCAGCACGACGGCCGCGGTGTCCTGGTTCCGGCTGAACTGCACGATGGCCAGGTATTTGCCCTCCGGTTCGTAGTTCAGGGCTTCCCTCATGCCGGTCAGCGTGTCCGCCTGCAGCGCGTAGATGTGCTGCCCGCCCGTCGCGTTGCCGTCGTCGTCCCGCTCGTCGAAGGTGACGCGCCCCAGCTTGCGGTCGCCCGGATCAATGATGCCGCCGGCGATGTAGTCGTCCAGCGGAACGAGCGTGTTCTGCTCGGCCAGCTCCACCATCAGCGTGCGCGGCAGCACGTAGATGTCGCCCTCCTGCGCGGCCAGCGTCACCATGTATTTCTGGGAGGCGTAGTAGTTTTCCTCGCTGGAGGATTCGGGGTCATACTGAAGCGAAAGAAACTGCAGCTCCTGCAGCGGCGCCTCATAGTCGGCGGCCGCGGTGTCGACGCCCAGCTCCGCGTCGCGCGCGCGCTCCCACGTCCGGCCCGCGGCCAGCAGGGCGTCGACGGCCTGCGCCGCGCCCTCGCCGGAGGGATCCGCATAGCCGCCGATCAGCTCGATGTCTATGCGCCGTTCGTTGGGCGCGTGGTAGGCGGTCATGGTGTAGGCGAGATTGCCCACCATCGCGGCGACGATGATGACCACCACGTAAATCAGCTTGCTGTAGTGGAAGTGAACGCTCAGTTTCTCCCTGGTCAGCTTGGTGTTCGGCATGAGAAAAGACCTCCCCGGGACGGCGAACCGCCCGCAAACGTTGAATGTCGATCGGTTTTATTATAGTCAATTGTCCGGCGTCTGACAAGCGGCTTTTCGCTAAATAATTAAGGCGCAAATACGACGTTTGAAAGGGCGGCCTGGTTTCACGCGGAATCGGCGTTTGCCCGGCCAGGCGAAAACCGGCTTTTCAAATAAGGAGAAGGCCCTGCGCGCATGAATCGTGTATTGACAAACATGATTAAACCGCATATAATGAAAGAACATGCAGGGGGAGGCAGCGCGGGCGCTTCCGCCTGCCCGGCGTCGTCGGCCCATATCCTGCAGTGGTCCCGGAAGGACTGTTTTCCGCAGGCAACCTCTTCCGTTGAGCGGGAAGAGCGACATGCGGCCGGCTGTTTTTTTATCAGGCAAAATACGCGGTATCGCTCACATACCGGCTGTGAGGTTGAAGGCAGTGTACAGAAGACCGCTGCGAGGCTGGGCGAAGCACATCGATTTCATCTTTATCGATACGGTGTGCATGCACCTGGCGTTTATCCTGGCGTATTTCCTCCGCCACGGCTTTGATCAGTTTGTCTATGCCAGAGAGGACTATCGGACGATCGCCATGTTTCTGACGCTTGCGAACGTCGTGGTGGCGATCGGCTTCAATACGTTCAGCAAGGTGCTTCAGCGCGGCCGCTTCCAGGAGCTGACGGCAAGCCTGAAGCACGCGCTGCTCGTGTTTGCCATCATCTCCGCCTACATGTTCTCGACCCAGACCGGCGGAACATATTCCCGCATCACGATCTACCTGACGGCGCTGCTCCACTTTGGCTTCACCTGGCTGGCGCGGCAGGCCTACAAGGCGCTCCGCCTTCGCCGGGGCATGCCCGGGCGCTCGATGGTGATCCTTTCCACGAAGGACGAGGCCGCCGAGGCCGTCCGCTGTGTCCGGGCCGATCGGAGCGGCAGCATCCAGCTCGCCGGCGTGGCCGTGATGGACGAGGCCATGGCGGGGCAGAGCGTCGAGGGCGTGCCGGTCGTCGCGGATCGCGACACGGTCGATCAGTACATCTGCCGGGAATGGGTGGACGAGGTGTTCGTGCGCCTGCCGCAGGGCGACGCCGCGGACGTCGAGCTGTATCGCAGCCTGAAGGCCATGGGCGTGACGATCCACATCGACGCGCAGGCCTATGAGACCATGGCGGGGCTCGATCTGATGCTGGAGAAAATCGGCAGCAGCATGGTGCTCACGACGAGCATGAAGGTCGCCACACCGATGCAGCTGCTCGTCAAGCGGCTCACGGACATCGTCGGCGGCGTGGTCGGCAGCGTGCTCACGGTGTTCATCGCCATCGTCATCGGGCCGGTCATCTGGTGTCAGTCGCGGGGGCCGCTGTTCTTCGTGCAGGAACGCATCGGCCTGAACGGCAAGCGCTTCAAGATGATCAAGTTCCGCAGCATGTATCTCGACGCGGAGGAGCGCAAGAAGGAGCTGCTGTCGCAGAACCGCGTGGGAGACGGGCGCATGTTCAAGCTGGAATGGGATCCGCGCGTCATCGGCAACAGGCAGATGAGCGACGGCAGCTATAAGACGGGCGTCGGGGAATTCATCCGCAAGACGAGCCTGGACGAATTCCCGCAGTTCTTCAACGTGCTCAAGGGCGACATGAGCCTGGTGGGCACGCGGCCGCCGACGGTGGACGAATGGGAGCAATACGAGCTGCACCATCGGGCCAGGCTCGCGACCAAGCCGGGCATCACGGGCATGTGGCAGGTGAGCGGCCGGAGCGAAATCACGGATTTCGAGGAAGTGACGCGCCTCGATACGGAGTACATCACCAACTGGAGCCTCTGGCTGGATTTCAAAATTCTGCTGAAAACGGTCAGGGTTGTTCTGGGGCATAAGGGCGCCATGTAATCACAACGGGGAGGATTAACCATGAGGATCAACGAAAACTACGAAGCGGAGCTCAATCTGCGCGATATGTTTTTCCACATTCTGTATCACTGGCGCAGCTGTCTGTGCGCCGCGCTGATCGGGGCCATCCTGCTGGGCGGCTATCAGGCGATGTATCTGGCCCGGATCCACGGAGAGGGCAAGCTCACGCTGGAGGAGCAGCAGTATCAGCTCGATCTCGAGGAATACTATGACGCCCTGAACACCTATCAGAACTATATTGCGGCCTATTCGGATCTTCTGGCCGAGAGAAACGAATACAGAACCGGCTCCGTATGGATCGCCCTCGATTCCCAAAACGAATGGGTGGCGACAAGGCGCTATTACGTCCAGATGGAGGCGGAGGCGCTCGAGGCGCTGCCTGAAAACAGCGCGCAGGACCCGGCCGACCACGTGGCCGCGGTCTACAACGCGACGCTGAAGAGCAACCTCGACTCCGGCGAAATGCTGGCCCTGCTGGGCACCGACAGGCGGGAGTACATCGACGAGCTGGTGGCCGTGTGGATCGACAACACGGCCAACACGATCATGCTCCAGACGGTCGGCGCCGACGAAGCGTTTGTCACCGCCGCGATGGCGTATTTTGTCAACCGGCTCGAAACCGTATGCGCGGCCAAGGCCCAGGAGGTCGGCGCGCACCGGCTGGTCCTCGTGAACGAGGACGTCGTGTCGCGCAAGGACGCCACGCTGTTGGGCGAGCAGCAGGAGCTGGACCGGCAGATCGACGGCTATCGGGAGGGCATCCGCCTGAACACGCAGAAGTACAACGAGCTCGTCGATGAGGACGAGCCGCCGGAGCCGGGCACGCACATAAAAAAGATGGCGCTCATCGGCTTCATCCTCGGCCTGGTGCTGGCGGCGGGCGTCCACCTGATCCGCTACGCAACGGACGGCAGGCTGCACAGCGCGAAGGAAATGACCGGCCGCTACGCGGTGCCGGTGTACGGCAGCTTTGCGCATCGCCGGGCGCGCCGCTCCGGCCGGGGCCTCGACGGCTGGCTGGAGAAGCGGGAATTCAAACACGTCGTCACCGACGCGGACACGGTGTACCGCAGCATCGCCGCGCTGATGGCGGAAAGCCTCGGCGAGAAGGACGTGCTGCTGACCGGCACGGTCGGCCGCGAAAAGCTGGAGGCGGTGTGCGGCGAGCTGAAGAAACGGCTGCCCGACGCGGTGCGGCTCAGCACGCAGCCCGACGCGCGCAGCAACAGCGGGGTCATCGCCCTGGCCGGCCAGGCGGACGCCGTGATCCTCGTGGAGGAAAAGAACGTCTCGCGCGTCAGCCAGATCCGCAGGGAAGCCGAAATCCTCGCGATCGGCGGGGCGAAGGTTGCGGGCTGCATCGTGCTGTGACGCGGCCCGCGGCGTCGCGGGGAATAATCAGCGAATGGGGAGCGGCGGCATGAAAAAGGAAACGGATACCTCGTCGGTGCAGCATGTGTTCATCGTGGGCAGCAAGGGCCTGGGCAATTACGGCGGCTACGAGACCTTTGTCGACCGGCTGACCGGATGCCATGCGGACAACCCGAACATCAGATACCACATCGCCTGCAAGGCCAACGGCGACGGCATGATGGACGAGCGCACGCTGAACGGCGCGACAACGACCGGCGAAACGGAGTTCGAATATCACAACGCGCACTGCTTCAAAATCAGCGTGCCGAATATCGGGCCGGCCGTGGCGGTCTACTACGACATTGCCGCGCTGAAATACTGCATCGCCTATTGCCGCGAAAACAAAATCCCACACCCCGTTTTTTACGTGCTCGCCTGCCGGATCGGCCCGTTTATCGGCGCGCTGAAAAGGCAGATCCGGGCGCTGGGGGGCAGGCTGTACGTGAACCCGGACGGCTGGGAATTCAAACGCCAGAAATGGAACGCGGCGATCCGTCGCTATTGGAAGTTCTCCGAGAAGCTGATGGTCAGGCACGCCGATCTGATGGTGTGCGACAGCGTGAACATCGAAAAGTACATCCTGTCCGAATACAGCGGCTTCCACCCCAGGACCACGTTCATCGCCTATGGCTCGGACACCGCGCCGAGCCGCCTGGCGGACGACGACGCGGCGTTTGCCGGGTGGCTGGCCGACAGGGGCCTCCGGCCGAAGGAATACTACCTGGTCGTGGGCCGGTTCGTGCCGGAGAATAATTTCGAGACGATGATCCGCGAGTTCATGAAGAGCCGCAGCCGCAGGGACCTTGCCATCATCACGACGGCAAACGACAAATTCCTGGCCGCGCTGGAGGAGAGGCTCCACTTCCGCAGTGACAAACGCGTGAAGTTTGTGGGCACGGTCTACGATCAGGCGCTGCTGCGGAAGATCCGCGAGAACGCCTACGGCTACTTCCATGGCCACGAGGTCGGGGGGACAAACCCGAGCCTGCTCGAAGCGCTTGGCGCGACCGACCTGAACCTGCTGCTGGACGTGGGCTTCAACCGCGAGGTGGGCGAGGACAGCGCGCTGTACTGGAGCAAGGCAGGCGGCGACCTGGCCGCGCTGATCGACCGGGCCGACGCCATGAGCGACGAGGCGCGCGCCGAGCTCGGCCGCCGGGCAAAGGAGCGGATCAGGACGGCGTACAGCTGGGATTACATCGCCGGGCGCTACGAGGCGCTTTGGCGGGCATAGAGACGGCATTCAAGGGACGCCGCGGCGGAGACGGCGGCGCGCCAGACGGGAGAGATTCAGCATGAAACGCGTGATCACATACGGCACCTTTGACCTTCTGCACTACGGACACATCAATCTGCTTCGGCGCGCGAAGGCGCTGGGCGACTACCTGGTGGTCGTGCTGTCCACGGATGAGTTCAACTGGAACCAGAAGCACAAGAAGTGTTATTTCAGCTATGAGCAGCGCAAGGCGCTGCTCGAGGCGATCCGGTATGTCGATCTGGTCATTCCGGAAGAGAACTGGGAGCAGAAGCGCACGGACGTGCACGAGTATCACATCGACACGTTTGTCATGGGCGACGACTGGGAGGGCAAATTCGATTTCCTGAAGGAAGAGGGCGTGGAGGTCGTCTACCTGCCCCGCACGCCGGAAATCAGCACCACGCAGATCAAACAGGATCTGCACACGAAGTGACCTTTTCCGGCGGCGCGATTGCGGGGTGAAACCGTGAACATACTGCACTATTCGCTGGGCTTCCCGCCCTACCGGACCGGGGGGATGACGACGTTCTGCGTCGACCTGATGGAGCAGCAGATGCGGGAGGGGCACCGGGTTTCCCTGCTCTGGCCGGGCGAGATGCTCGGATTCGGCGCGAAGACGCGCGTGAAGGCCCGCGGCAAAAACGGCGGCGTGGAAAGCTACGAGGTGATCCACCCCGCCCCGGTCTCCTACGACGAGGGCATCGTCGACATCGGGGCCTTCACGGCGGAGGGCGACCGGCCCGTCTATGACGCCTTCCTGGCGAAGCTGTCCGTCGACGTGCTCCACGTCCACACGCTGATGGGCCTGCACGGCAGCCTGCTGGCCGCCGCGAAGGCGCGGGGCGTGCGGATTGTGTTCTCCGCCCATGATTTCTTCCCCATCTGCCCCAAGGTGACGATGTTCCGGGGCGGACAGATCTGCGCGGGGGCGGATCGCTGCGAGGACTGCCCCGCCTGCAACATGACCGCGCTGTCCATGGGCAGGATCCGGCTCCTTCAGTCCGCGCCGTATCGCCGGCTGAAGGATTCCGCGCTGGTGAAGAAGCTGCGCAGGCGGCACAGGGACGCCTACCTGAGCGGGGAGAGCGCGGCGGCGGCCGGCGCGGCGCGGCCCGTCGCGCGGGCGGAGGATTATCGCGCGCTCCGGCGCCATTACGACCGCCTGCTGGGATACGCGGACGTGATCCACTTCAACAGCACGGTGACGAGAGACGTGTACCAGAGGTACATGACGGTCGGCCGGTCGGCGGTGGTGCCGATTACGCACGCGCACATCGAAGACCACCGGAGGAAGAAGGATTTCGACCTGGCTGGCCGCGGCCTGCGCCTCACCTACCTGGGGCCGGCCAGCGGCGCAAAGGGCTATTTCCTGCTGAAGGAGGCGCTCGACCGGCTCGAGGCGCGCGGGGCGCTGCGCTTTTCGCTGAACGTGTTCTTCACGCCGGCGGAGCCCGCGCCGTACATGAGGGCGCACGGCCGCTACGATTACAGCGGGCTCGAGGCGATTTTCGACGGGACGGACGTGCTTGTCGCGCCGAGCATCTGGTACGAAACGTTTGGCTACACGGTGCTCGAGGCGCTGAGCTGGGGCGTGCCGGTGATCATCAGCGACCGCGTGGGCGCGAAGGACGTACTGCCCGCGGGCTGCGGCGTCGTGGTGGAGAACCTCAGCGCGGACAGTCTGGCCGAAGCCATTGAAGGTCTGACGGACGAAGGGCTGGCGGCCATGAACGCGGCCATTCTGGAAAAGGCGCAGATCACGACCATCGCCCGGATGAGCCGGGCCATCGCGGAAAAATGCTATGAGCGCGGGGCGGACGCCGCCGGCAGAAATGGAGAGACAGGCTGATGGGCTTGAGGAATAGGCTGCTCAAAATGGCGGGCAAGGAAAACTTCGACATCGACGGCCGGATTGGAAACGGCTACATACTCCGTCTGTGCTGGCGCTATGGCTGGATGATGATCCGGGGCCGGCTGACGGCTCTGGGCCATGCCGGAATCGCGAACGACGTCTTCATCGGCCGCGGCGTCAGGCTGTACGAAAAGCGGTATCTCTCCATCGGGGCGAAGACCAAGATCCATGAGCGGGTAAAAATCGACGCGCTGTCCACGGACGGCGTCGTCATCGGGGATCACTGCGTGCTCGGCCGCGGCACGACCATCGAGTGCACGGGCGGGCTGGAGTACCTCGGGAAGGGCGTCAGGATGGGCAATCGCACCACGTTCGGCAGCGACTGCTTTTTCGGCGCGGCCGGCGGAATCGACATCGGCGACGACGTCATGGCGGGCCAGTATGTCCGGTTTCACGCCGAAAACCACAACTACGCCGACCTGAACGCGACCATCCGGGATCAGGGCGTGACGCATCAGGGCATCCGGATTGGCAACAACTGCTGGATCGGGGCGGGCGCGGTGTTCCTGGACGGCGCCGCGCTGGGCGACGGCTGCGTGGTGGCGGCAAACGCCGTCGTGACGAAGACCTTCCCGGCCAATTCCGTGATCGGGGGCATTCCCGCGAAGCTCATCAAAGTCAGGGGGGCTTGACAATGGACACCATCGCGTTTGTCGTGCTTCATTATGAAAACGTCGCCGATACGGCGGAATGCGTCGAATCGCTGCTGAAATACATCCGCGCCGGCGGCGTTCACGTGGTGGTTGTGGACAACGGGTCGCGAAACGGCAGGCTGGACGGCCTGCAGGCTGCCCACGCCGGCGAGGAACGCCTTCACTTCATCCGGTCGGAGGACAATCTGGGCTTTGCCCGGGGCAACAACCTGGGCTTCCGCTATGCCAAGCACACGCTGGGCGCGGACTGCATCCTCCTGTGCAACAACGACCTGGTGTTCCGGCAGGAGGATTTTACGGCGCGGCTGCGGGCGGATTACGCGCGCGAGCGCTTCGACGTCGCCGGCCCGCACATCGAGTCCCTTGTGGACGGAAAAAACCAGAATCCCGTGCCGTGCACGCTGGCCACGCTGCCCAGGATCAACGACAGGCTGCGCAAGCTGAGGATCCTGCGCTTCCTCAACACCTTCGATCTGGACGTCGTCTTCCAGAAAAAGGTAGCCAGGCCCGTGGTTGAATACCGGCCCGGCGCGAACGATGAATACATGCTGCACGGCTCGTGCCTGATCTTCGGGCCGGACTACGTGAGCGCCCGGGAGGGCCTGTACGACGGGACGTTTATGTACTGCGAGGAGGACATCCTGCGGCTGCAGACGATCCAGAGTGGCATGACGATGCGCTATCTGGACGACATCCGCGTGTGGCACAAGGAGGGCTCCTCCGTCGGCGCGGTGTTCGACAGGACCCGGGACAGGCGCCGGTTTTTCTATAAGTGGAGCATTGACAGCTGCAAAAAGCTGAAGCGGATGATGACCGAACGGTGAATGTCGCCGCCGGGATGGGAGCCCTAAACGCATGAAACTGAAATTTGACAGGACATTCTGGTTCGAAGCGCTGGTGGTGCTGCTGGCGGTCAACTACATGATCGTCACCGTCGTGCTGGGCGACCGGGCCGTTTTCAAATATCTGCGGGATCTCGTGCTGATTTACCTGGTCTTCAGGATCTGCGCGCGGGGCGAGGTCTATAAGCCCGCCGGTCTGCCGTGCGTCGTCCTGTTTTTCGCCTGCCTGATGGTCGGCTTTTTCAGGGCACCGTCCGTCGGAACGGGCGTCACCGTGCTGCGGCGCTATCTTTTCCCGCTCCTGATGTTCTTTGCCGCGGCAAACCTGAGGCTGTACCGGGATTTCAACCGGTTCAGCCGATTTATCGTCGCCACATTTGTGATTCTCGCGCTGTGGGGCGTCTTTCAGGCCGACCTCCTGGGCGACGGTTTCCTGCGCAGGCTGGGCTACCCGGTGGAGTACAATTACGGCTACAAGCGGGACATGCTGTACAACTCGTTCTACTTCGGCGGGCTGGGCATCCAGCGTGTGGTCGCCACGTTCAGCAGCTCCAACATCTGCGCGCTGGCGACGGGCACGGCGCTGATCTTCCTGGGCGTCTGCTACCCCTGCCTGCGGCACATCCGCCACAGGAACCTGGCGCTGATCGCGCTGGGCCTGGGCTATCTGCTTTCCTTTTCGCGCTCCAACATGCTCGCCATGGCCGTGGTGGCGCTCGTGCTCGTCTGGCCCTACATTCCCCACCGGAAGGCGCTGCTGTGCGCCGCCGCGTTCGCCGCGGCGCTCGTGGTGGTCGTCGGCATCTATCAGGGGAAGTCGGGCATTTTCTATAAGCTGCTGAACTGGGTGCAGACCACGCTGAATTTTACGGAATCCTCCGCGGGCGGGCGCTCGCGCATCTGGAAGGAGGCGTTCCAGGCGGTCATGAAGTATCCGCTGGGCCTGGGCTTCGGCCATGTGGGCGCCCTTGCGGACCAGGCGGGCGTGACAAAGCTGCGCTTTTCATCGGAGAATTCCTATCTGGCCATCGCGCTGGACACCGGCTGGGCGGGACTGCTGCTTTACCTGGGCTTCCTCTTTATCAGCATCTGGCGCCTGCGCGAATACGCCAGGCGGTTCCGCGGCCAGGGCAACCTGCTGGGCAGCAGGCTGTGCACGGCCGGATACGCCATCGTCGTCTACATGATGGTGGTCATGTTCTTCTCCAACCACATACACGACATGGAGGTCGTTTCATACGCCTATATGTACGCGGGACTCGCCATATCGTATGCGCGGGGCGCGGAATCCGAGGCGGGCGATGACGCGCCGGACGCGGAACCGCCCCGCCTTCGCAGCGCGGGCGAGGCGTGAAACCGGAACGGCGGGAGGATTGTGCGGCAATGAGCGCGAGCGACAAAATCAACAGGCTCTGGGTTTATTTTTCCAATTCGTTCAACCGGCGTGAAAACGACCTGTGGGCGTTCACGGAGTGGTTTGGCAGCCGCTGCGGCGACAACGCGGCGTATTTTGCCAATTATGCGGCGAAAAACCGCCCGGATCTTCGCCTGGTGTGGGTGGCCGGGAAGACGGCCGACACCAGCATGCTGGACCCCCGGATCAGGGTGGTGCCGAAGGAGAGCGAAGAAGAGGTGGCCGTGCTCAAGAGGGCGGGCGTGCTCGTGATGAACCAGGGCACGAACGAATTCTTTGAAAGCGGGCTCAACTATGCGGGAAACGCCCTGAAGGTCAATCTGTGGCACGGCGTGATGTGGAAGAAGCTGGGGTTCGACATCACGGGCGGCATAACGCCGAAGCAGCGCCTGTCCGTGGCGCTGAAGGACAGCTACAAGCGGCGCTACATCTTTGAAGCGCCGTCGGATGAATACCGGCGGATCCTGGGCAGCGCGTTCGCCATCCGGGAGCGCGAGATCGTGAATGCGGGACAGCCGAGAAACGCGCTGTTTTTCGACCGGGCGGCGGTCAGGCGCGCGCGGGAGAAGATTCTCGATCAGGTGCGCGCCCTGGCCGGCTTCACGGTGTCCGACGACGTGCGCCTCATCACCTACATGCCCACCTTCCGCGACAAGACGTCCAAAACCTTCAACTTCGAAACCATGGCGGGAAAGGACGACTTCGCGAGATACCTGAAGGACGAGAACGTGATCCTGATTCAGAAGGCGCATTTCGTGGACGCCGAGCGGAAGGCCGGCGCGGAGAAAAGCGGGAGCGGCGGGACGTCCGGGAGCCGGATCCTGACCCACAACGACTTCATCTCTCAGGAGCTTCTGGCGGCCACGGATCTGCTGATCACGGACTATTCCTCCTGCTTCTTCGACTTCGCGCTGCTGGATCGGCCGGTCATTCACTATATCTACGACTACGACTACTACGCGGACAGGGACCGGGGGCTCTACTACGACTGGCAGGAGGTCGTCGCGGGAGACGCCGTCTTCGCGGAAAGGGAGCTGGCGCCCCTCATCCGGGAAAACCTGGCGCATCCCGAAAGAAACGCCGAACTGAGGCGGCGCTGCCGCGACAGGTTTATGAATTACGAGGGCCCGGACTCCTGCAGGATCATCATGGAGAGAATTATGTCCGAGCTGGGCTGACGGCGCGGAACGCGTCGAGAGCCGCCGCCCGGCGCAGACGGGAGCGTCTATGAACGTCATCAAAAGCTTTATCCGCAAATACAGGGGCATGCAGGTGCAGGCCCGGGCGTCGATCTGGTATACCATCTGCAATGTGCTGCAGAAGGGCATTTCCTTCATCGTCATCCCCATTTACATCCGGGTGCTCACCACGGAGGAATACGGCGTCTACACGGTTTTCCAGTCCTGGCGGGATATCCTGATCATTTTTGCGACGCTGAACCTGTATGCCGGCGTGTTCACCAAGGCCATGGTCGACTTTGAGGACGACAGGGACGTATACACGTCGTCCATGCAGGGCCTGAGCACGCTGGTGACGGGCGCGATGTTCATCGTCTACATCTGCGCGTCGCCGACCTGGAACCGCCTGCTGGATCTCGATCTCGTCACGATGCTGCTGCTGTTCCTGTACTTCGTCTTCTACCCCGCGCTGACGTTCTGGACCGTCCGCAAGCGCGTGGAAAACGATTATCGGAAGATGGTGGTCGTCACGCTGCTCGTGTCGGTGCTGACGCCGGCCGTCAGCCTGATGCTGTTCTACGGCACGAGCCTGCGGGAGAGGGCCGTTGTCTGGGGCTATCTCGTGGTTCAGAGCCTGTTCGGCGGCTATTTCTACGTCAGGCAGTTCCTGGCCGGCCGCACGTTTTATCACAGGGACTACTGGGTCAAGGCGCTCCGCTTCAACATCCCGCTGATCCCCCACTATCTCTCCCTGATCATACTCGGCCAGGCGGACCGGATCATGATCAAGGAATACTGCGGCAAAAGCGACGCGGCCATCTACGGCCTGGCCCATCAGCTGGCCACCGTCATGAGCATCGTCACCAACGCCGTGAACAGCTCCTTTGTTCCCTGGGTGTATGACCGGTTCAAGCGGAAGCGGTTCGGCGACATCGGCGGCATTTCCACAAAGCTGTGCGTGTTTGTCGCGGCGATGACGCTGGGGCTGACGATCGTCGCCCCGGAGATCATCCGCATCGTCGGCACGGACGAATATCAGGCGGCGGTGTGGGCCATCCCGCCGGTGGCGCTGAGCGTCTACTACACCTTCTGCTACGGGCTGTTCTGCGACATTGAGTTCTATTACGGCGAGACGCACTACGTGATGCTGGCTTCGGTCATCGGCGCGGCGCTGAACATCGTGCTGAACGCGATCTTCATTCCGAGGTTTGGCTTCCTCGCCGCGGGCTATACCACGATGGTGTGCTATTTCATCTTCATGCTCATGCACTACCTGTTCATGCGCAGGGTGTGCCGGAAGATGGATATCCCCCTGAACGTGTTCAATGTGCCGGCCATCGCGGTCCTGACGGCCGCCATTACGGGAATCTGCCTGCTGTGCATACAGGTCTATCCGCTGATGTGGCTGCGCTACGCGGTTGTGCTGGTCATGGCCGCGGTCGTAATTGTCAAACGGCGGACGATAATCGAGCTGCTGAGGAGAAACAAGTGATCGATATGAAAAAGGACATTGCGTTCATCTACATGGATTCGGCGGAAAAATCCATGTATCAGCCCATTGCCAGGGAAGCGGAGAAGCGGGGCTATCGCGTCAGGCTCACGGACAACAAATTCGAGCGGTGCGAGATCGGCTTCTACTGCCAGCACGTCAATTTCCCGCAATACAGCAAATTCTCGGTCATCATGCTGCACGACATCATCCAGCAGTTTGGCAACTGGCCGGACATCTGGTATATGGAGCCCTGGAACAAATACGACGTCGGCTTCCTGCCCAGCAACCAGTGGGAGGAAAACTGGACGAAGGCGTCGGGCGCCTTTTACGCCCGGCCGCGCCGGGGCGTCTACAAGGTGGGCTGGCCCAAGGCCGATGTCATTGCGGATCTGGACATCGAGGCATACCGGCGGTCGTTTTACCGGGAGCACGGGCTGGATCCCGGCAAGAAGACGGTGCTGTACGCGCCGTCGTGGGAAAACGACGGCAAGCAGGACGATTTTGTCCAGGCCATGCTGAAGCTGGACGTGAACATCCTGATCAAGCAGTACAACGCCAGCGAAACGCTGTACCCGGAGGTTTACCGGGCGATCAGGGCCATGTATGAGCTCCACAGGGACCTGCCCCGGGTGACGATCCTCGACCCGGCGACGAATATTTTCGACGCGATTCTCGCGGCGGACATCCTGGTGTCCGAGGAGTCTTCGACGATGGCGGAGGCGGCCATGATGGGCGTGCCGTCCGTGTCCGTTTCGGACTGGCTGATTCCCGACGTGACGCCCAGCCGCTATCCCGTATGTCATTATGAATTCGCCATTGTCACCCCAAAGGCCGCCCTGACGGACTGCGTGCGGGATATCATCGCTCACTATGACGCCTATCGGCAGAAGATCCTCGATTTCCGCGAGAAGAATTTCTCCAACATCGGGCAGACCGCGCGCATCGTCATGGACGTCGTCGACGCCTGTGTGAGCGGGCAGCCAGCCGCTTACCCGGCGCTGACTCCGGCCCCCGCGGTCAGGGTGCCCTTCATGAAGGACGTGAAGCGCCGGCTCATTCAGTTCAAGCTGCAGGTCTATTATAACTGGAGCAAGCAGTACAGGATTGTCGGCGCGCTCTGGAAGGGCATGGCTTCCGCGAGGCATGCCCTGCAGGCGCTCGCGGGCCGGCGGCCCTCATAAGGACGGAAGGAGGCGCAGAGCATGGGGCTGGCCTGTTGGCTCGGTGATTATGCGCGCCTGCTGGCGGCCTACGGCTTTGTGATGTACCTCTGGCCGCTCGTGGTGTTTCGCGGGCACCTGAAGGGCAGAAACCGCGCGTACCGGTTCGCCTTTTGCGCAACCGTGTCGGTCATGACGGCCGACGCGGTTGTTCTGCTGCTGGGCTTCCTCCATGCCCTGAACACGCCCGTTCTGGCGCTCTTTTATTGGACGACGTTCGGCGTGCGGCTGATCGGCCGCCACAAGCCGCGCTGGCTCGACGACCTGCGCCGCGTGCAGGCGGGCACAATGTCGCCGCGGCGGCTGCGGCTGCGCTGGCGGACGGCGGCGGGGCGCCGGATCCGCGCGGGCCTGGCGCGCGCCCGGGCGGCGACGTCCGGGCGACGGGCGGAATACGGGCTGCTGCTGGCGCTGATTGCCTTCGCGACGCTCTATTTCGGCGTCGGCGCGTTTGAGACGCGCTCCTTCGGCTTCGGCGATCAGTACGTCCACCTGGCGTGGATCGACGGCCTGCGGCGGGGCGTCGTCTTCCGGGACGGCGTTTATCCGCTGGCCATGCACTGCGTCATCGACGTGACCTGCTCGCTCTCCGGCGTTTCAACCTACGCCGGCGTGCTGTTCTTTGCCGATATCCATCTGTCCGCGCTGCTGGTCTGCGCCTATCTGTTCATGCGCGCCATATTCCGCGGGCGGTTTGTGCCGCTGATCGCGCTCACCATCTTCCTGACGGTCGACCAGCTGTGCGTCGACGGGGTATACGGCATGTCGCGTCTGGGATGGACGCTGCCGCTCGAATTCGCGCTGTACGCCGTCTGGCTGTGCGCTTGGTCCATGCTCCGCTTCCTGCGGAGCCTGGAGCGGGGCGCGCGTCGGCCGGGGCTGCGCGCGCTGCTGGCCGATGAAAACCTGTTCATCTTTACGATGGCGACGGCCGTGACGGTCGCGACGCATTTCTACGCGACGATCATCGCGGCGTTTGTCTGCCTGGCGGTGGCCGCGGTCTGCGCGCGGCCGCTGACCGCGAAGGGCGGCGTGGTCCCGCTGGCGCTGGCCGCGCTGCTGGCGGTTGCGGCGGCGGGCGCGCCGATGGGCGCTGCCTGTGCCGCGGGCCGGCCGCTAGAGCCGTCGCTGTATTGGGCGCTGGGCGTGGCGCAGGGCGTCGATCCGGAGGCGGCCGACGCGGCGGATGGGACGGCCGCGGAACGGGGGGCGGGCTTTTTCGGCACGCTGTACCGCGACGGCTTCAACACGCTGTATCCCGGCGCGCGCGGGGCGCTGCTGGCGGCGCTGACGGCGGCGGTGTTCGCCGTGTCGCTTGCGCGCCGCCTGATCGAAGGGCGGAAGGGAAAGGCGCGGGGCGCGCCGGGCGGGCTGATCGGGCCGCTGGCGCTGGTCGCGCTGCTGACGGCCTACGCTTCGGCGGGCTTCGGCCTGCCCGCGCTGGTGGCGGGCTCCCGGCTGTGCGCCATGATCCAGCTGTGCGCGTCGATGGTGTATGGCGGCGCGTTCGACCTCCTGTTTGACGCGCTGGGCCGCCGGGCGGCGGCGCGGACCGTGCGCGCCGCGTCGGGCCTCTGCTGCGTGGCCGTATACCTGGCGGTCCGGGCGGCCGGGCTGTTTCACGGCTACCCCTACTACGAGCTGACGCGCTATCCCGCCGCGGTCGGCGTGACGAGGCGCATTGTGTCGGCGCTGCCGCGGGACACCTATACCGTGGTCTCCACGACGGACGAGCTCTATCAGCTGGCGGAGACGGGCTATCACGAGGAGCTGCTCGACCTGATCGAGCGCGAGGGCGACGGCGACTACATGCTTCCCACGCCGTATGTGTTCATTTACGTCGAAAAACGGCCGCTGCGGTATGCGCAGAATCATTTCGCCGGCGGGCCGGCCTGGCTGGCCGCAGAAAAATACGCCCCGATGTACGGCGAAACGGCCAGCCAGTATCCCGACATTCTGGCCGGCTCGGTTTCGGAGGAGGCCGCCGCCCGGCCGCTGTACTACGGCCGGAAGCGCTCGGACAGCGCGGCGGATTTCGAAGGGCGGATTATCCTCGAATCAAAGGCCTGGGAATGGTGCAGGGCGTTCAGCGCCGCCTACCCGAACGAGAGCCGCGTCGTATACGAGGACGACGACTTCCTCTGCCTCTGCGTCACGCAGAATGTGAACAGCCTGTTTTCGCTGGGCATCATAAAGGACGCGGCGAATCTGCATAATTATCCGGGCAGTCCGGCGGGGGATGATTTGCAGGGGAAAGAAGCGTTTGATGCCGAACCCGGCAAAAAATGAAGGGAATTACTGCAAAAATGAACGGATCCGGCGAAGGCCAATGCAGGGGGACGCGCAACCGACCGACAGGGCAGGTTATATGTTGGTTACAGCCACAAAATGCTATTGCAATTCGTGTGAATTTATTATAAAATAAGCTATCATGGTCAGGGGGCCATGGTGTGTTCATCATAGCTTATCGCTTTTACCCGCGGGAAAGGGTAAAGGAGGTAAAATATAAATGGAGGGAAAAACCATGAAAACCACGAAGATTCTGTCCCTGGTTCTCGCCTTCATGCTGGCTTTCGGTGCCATCGGCGCTTGCGCTGATGCCGTTACCTATGAGCGCGCTGACGACGAAGACATCTACGAAGAAGTGCTGGGCGATTTCGAGGCCCTGATGGAAGCCGCCGAGGCTGCCGAGGATCTCGACACCCGCTTCATCCTGGAGGCGCAGGCCGAAGCTTATTTGCTCGCGAGCGCTGCCTTCATCCCCACCACCACCCAGAACGGCGCGTACAGCATGACCCGCGTGGCCTACCGCACCATCCCGTACGCCAACTGGGGCAACGACGACGACCGCTGGGGCACCCGCGTTGTGGCCAACGAGCTGATCACCTCCGAGGATTACGAGGAGCTGAAGCAGGCGTGGGCCGCGGCCGTGGCCGGCGAGGGCGAATATGACGCCGCCGCCATCCTGACCGGCAAGGGCTACACCCTGAACAACGTCTATCGCACCACCTTCGCCACCGCGCCCGCGACGCTGGACTGGCTGAGCACCTCCATGCAGAGCGACACCGAGATTACCGTGCAGACCGTCGACGGCCTGGTGCAGTATGACAACCTGGGCGTCATGCAGCCCAAGCTGGCCACCTCCTGGGAGATCTCCGAGGACGGCCTGACCTACACCTTCCACATCCGCGACGACGCGAAGTGGTACACCTCCGAGGGCGCCGAGTACGCTCCCGTGACCGCGAACGACTTCGTGGCCGGCTTCCATCACATGCTGGACGCCAACGGCGGCCTTGAGTGGCTGGTCGAGGGCATCGTGAAGGGCGCTGCCGAGTATCTGGCTGGCGGCGCGTGGGAAGACGTCGGTTATGAAGCGACCGATGACTACACCCTGGTCATCACCCTGGAGGCTCCCACCTCCTACTTCATGACCATGCTGACCTACTCCTGCTTCCTGCCCATCTGCGAGGACTGGTATCTGAGCCACGGCGGCGTGTACGGCCAGGCTGAGTACGCCGAGGCATCCGCCGACACCTCCGCCTACACCTTCGGCAAGAACACCGACGTCTCCTCTCAGGTCTACTGCGGCCCGTTCCTGCTCCAGAAGCTGGTTGCCGATTCCGAGATCGTCGTCGTCAAGAACCCCGCGTACTATGACGCCGACAAGATCAACATGGATTCCATCACCTGGATCTATGACGACGGCTCCAACCCCGTTCAGTTCTACAACGACGTGGTTGCCAACGTCTATCCCAGCATCACCCTGCAGGTTGCCAACGGCACCCTGGAGATGGCCAAGAACGACGGCAACTTCGACAAGTATCACTTCATTTCCGACACCACCTCCACCACCTACTTCGGCGGTCTGAACGTGAACCGCGGCACCTTCGAGCTGCCCAGCGGCGCCATGAAGTCCCCGAAGACCGAGCAGGAGAAGATCGACACCCAGACCGCTCTCCTGAACCAGAACTTCCGCAAGGCCTTCCTGCACGCCTTCGATCGCGGCACCTACAACGCGGTGTCCCGCGGCGAGGACCTGAAGTACACCAACCTGCGCAACATGTACACCCATCCTGAGTTCGTGCAGCTGGCCGCTGACGCCGAGGACCAGGACGGCAACAAGTTCACCGCCGGCACCATGTACGGTCAGCTGGTGCAGTTCTATCTGGACCAGATGGACGCGCACATCAAGACCGAGGACGGCATCGACGGCTGGTACGATCCTGACTACGCCAAGGAATGCCTGGCCGCGGCCAAGGAAGAGCTGGGCGACACCGTGACCTGGCCCATCCAGATCGACGTCGAGTACCTGTCCTCTGCCGCGACCAACACCGCGCAGGCTCAGGCCGTGAAGCAGGTCATCGAGGATTGCCTGGGCGCCGAGAACGTCCAGATCAACCTGATCGAGGCCACCACCACCGATGACTTCTATGCCTCCGGCTACCGCGCCGCCAACGGCGAGGCCGGCAACTTCGACTTCTTCTACGGCTCCGGCTGGGGCCCGGACTACGGCGATCCCAACACCTACCTGAACACCTTCCTGGGTGGCGGCGCCGGCTACATGACCAAGGTTATCGGCCTGTTCTGATTTCAGGGCGACGCGCCTTGCTTCATGTGAAGTGAGCGACTGATGGGGAAGCGGCCTGTGCCGCTTCCCCCATCTGTGCTTTTTCAAGACTCTTCAAATATCATTGGTAAGTTGGTGTATTCATGAAAAGATACATGGGAAAGCGTATCCTGTTCTCGATTTTTTCATTGATCGTCGTGGTGGCCGCGGTTATGCTGCTGGTCTATTCGCTGATCAATCGGAATGTCATTTTCCAACAGGATGACATGTGGAACAAGAAGAGCAGCAACGACCGCGCAGTCTACGAGTATACCATGTATTCAAAATATGGATATCTGGACTTCGTGGATTATTCGGCCTTTTTGAAGAACAAATACGAGCCGCTTCTGGGCAGCGAATACACCAAGGACGCGGCGTACAAGGCCGACAAGGACGCCATCCAGGACGAGACCACCTTTCTGGAGAACGCCTCCGTTCAGGAGTTCAAGGATTTCTATGAGAAAAAGGGCTACGTCATCAACTATCTGACGCCGGACCGCTCCAAATCCGGCAAGGTCAAGAGCGGCGGCAACGCCTACCTCCTGGCCGTTCACGAGAAGAGCGTCTTCCTGCGCGTGTGGGATTACTTTAGGCACCTCATCTCCATTGAGACCACGCGCGATGTGACCGACCCCGCGCTCGCCGAGCGCTATATCCGCGTCGAGAGGGATCCATACAGCGGCTTCTACGCCGTGGTGGGGTCCGGCACGACGCACAAATATCTGCTCTATGTGGACGGGCGCTTCCCGTTCCTCCACCAGAATTTCATCCATCTGAACCTGGGCACCTCGTACACCAAGTACAGGGGCCAGGAAATTACGCAGGTCATCAACCGGCCGACGGGCGATCAGCTCAAGATGCTGACCCAGTATCCCGCCCAGATCGGCACGGATGAATATATCGAGTCCGCCATCGACTTCCACACCCTCACGTATAACTACAATCCCCGCACCAAGACGGAGATGGGCCAGTTCCCGGACCAGTACACCGCCCACAGCTACCGCTTCGGCGGCCTGTCCATGCTGGAGAACAGCTTCGTGGCCGGCATCATCGCCACCATCATCGCGTACCTCCTGGGCCTGCCGCTGGGCATCGCCATGGCGCGCCACAAGGAGGGTCTGCTCGACAAGATCGGCAACGGCTACATCATCTTCATCATGGCCGTGCCGTCGCTGGCCTATATCTTCCTGTTCGCCACCGTGGGCACCACGCTGTTCAAGCTGCCATACAAATTCGCCAACGCCGAGGCGAAGATATTCGCCTACTTCCTGCCCATCATTTCGCTGGCCCTGCCCCAGGTGGGCGGCCTGATGAAGTGGATGCGCCGCTACATGATCGACCAGATGAACTCGGACTACGTGAAGTTCGCGCGGGCCGAGGGCCTGAGCGAGCGCGAAATCTTCTCCAAGCACATCTCGCGAAACGCCATGATTCCGCTGGTTCACGGCATCCCGGCCAACATCCTGGGCTGCCTCACCGGCGCCATCATCACCGAGCGCGTGTACGCCATGCCCGGCGTGGGCAACCTGCTCACCGCCGCCATCAATGGACACGACAACGGCATCATCGTGGCCTGCACGGTGTTCTACACCTCGCTGTCTATCATCTCGATCATCCTGGGCGACCTCTTAATGGCCAAGTTTGACCCGAGAATCTCCCTCACGGCCAGCAAAGGAGGCGGCAGGTAATGGCGGATATTACCAACAAGGACTTTCAGTTCATCGATATAAACACCATTCAGGCGGAGAAGATCACCGCGCCCCGCTACTCCTACTGGGCCAGCGTGTTCCGCGTGTTCTTCCGCAAAAAGGTCAACATCGTGCTGATCGCGCTGTTTGTGCTGCTGCTTGTGTGCAGCTTCATCATCCCGATCTTCTGCCCGTATGTTCCCTACGAGTACGTGACGGACGCCAAGACCTATCACCTCAACCCGAAGGCCGCGATGGAGTACTTCGGCGGCTTCTCGATGAAGTGGATTTTCGGAAGCGGCGCCCAGGGCAACTCCATCTTCTACGGCATCTGGGCCTCGGCGCGCACCAGCCTGGTGCTGGCCGTCATCTGCGCGGCCATCAACATGACCATCGGCATCCTGCTGGGCGCCGTGTGGGGCTATTCGAAGCGCTTTGACCAGGTCATGCTGGTGATCTACAACATCATCGCCAACGTGCCGTATATCCTGCTCATCACCGTGCTGGTGTACATCATCGGTTCGGGCTTCTGGAGCTTCGTGTTCGCGCTGACCGTGACCGGCTGGCTGGGCATCGCGTACTTCTTCCGCACGCAGGTGCTCATCATCCGGGATCGCGAATACTCGCTGGCCTCGCGCTGCCTGGGCACGCCCATTCCCCGCATGGTTTCAAAGAACATCCTGCCCTTCCTCACTTCCGTGACGGTGACGCTGCTGGCCACCGAGCTGCCGAGCTACATCTCCATGGAGGTGTTCCTCTCCTACATCGGCGCGGGCCTGAGCGCCGATGTGGCGTCGCTGGGCCGCATGATTCAGGAGGCGCAGTCCGCGTTCCTGATCTATCCATGGGAGTTCTGGCCGCCGGTCGCCATCGCCGCGACGATCACCATCATCCTGTATGTTCTGGGTCAGAACCTGGCGGACGCCTCCGACCCCAGAACGCATATGTGAGGAGGACGCACCATGGCAGACAACGAAAAGAAGGTCCTCCTGTCGCTGAAGAACGTGAGCGTGAAATTCAACGTGCGCGGCCGCATCCTGACGGCCATCCGCAACGTATCGCTGGATATATACGAGAACGAGTCGCTGGCCATCGTGGGCGAGAGCGGCTCCGGCAAATCGGTGCTGACCAAGACCTTCGCCGGCATGCTGGACGCCAACGGCTTCATCTCCGAGGGCAGCATCGTGTTTTCCGACGACGAGGTGTCGAAAACCGACGTTCATCTCACCCCTTACAACCGCAGGCTGCTGAATTATCTCAGGAATACGCTCAACAAATACGCCCCGCTGGAGCGCGGCGCGGCGGAATACCGCCGGATCCTCGCCAAGGAGGCGGACATGAAGCACGTCAAGTCCCTCTCCGAGGCTGAGGAGGAGGATTTCCAGCGCCGCCTCAAGGCCGTCCGCGACAGCGCCGTCGACCTGCGCAACTATGTGCTGACGCTGGATCGCCGCAACGCCGCGGACGTCGCCGAGATCAGGGCGTCGCAGGAGAAGCTGCGCGCCTTCGAGGCGCAGGCCGAGGCCATTGAAGGCGAGCGCAGGGCGCTGATCAGCTCGCGCGAAAACGCCTACAGGGCGGACACCAGGCGCCAGGCTGAGGACAACGCCGAGCTGGCCCGGCTCAGGGCGGAGCGCAGCCGCAAGATCGCGAAGCCCGACAAGGCGGGCAATCCGCACGGCCTGTCAGACGAGGCGCTCGAGCGCAACGACGTGCTCGCCCGGGAGATCCTGCTGTCCATCGGGCGCTATCCCATCAAATCGCAGATCGGCTTCATCCGCAAGCTGAACAGGGCCTTCCGCGACGCCATGGCCATGGGCGAGGATCTGAACGACCGCGGCGTAAAGAACCGCATCTTCCAGACGGCGGTGTTTTATGTGGAGTATCTCTCCACCGACGAGGCGGCGGGCGTCATTCACGGCTGGGCCGTCATCGACTGCGCGCACGTGAAGTACACCAACGACTGGCAGCAGATTCGCGGCCGCCGCATCGCGACGGTCTTCCAGGATCCCATGACCAGCCTGAACCCGGTCATCACCATCGGCAAGCAGATCATGACGGTCATCCTGAAGCACCAGAAGTGCAGCCAGGCCGAGGCCCGGCAGCGCACGCTGGAAATCATGGGCAAGGTGGGCATTCCCGAGCCGGAGAAGCGCTTCGACGACTATCCGTTCCAGTATTCGGGCGGCATGCGCCAGCGCATCGTCATCGCCATCGCGCTGTCCTGCCAGCCGAAGATCCTCATCTGCGACGAGCCCACCACCGCGCTGGACGTGACCATCCAGGCGCAGATCATCCGGCTGATCAAGGACCTGCAGCGCGAGCTGGGCTTTACCACCGTCTACATCACGCACGACCTGGGCGTCGTGGCCAACGTGGCCGAGCGCGTGGCGGTGCTGTATGCCGGCCAGATCGTGGAGCTGGGCACGGTGGAGGATATCTTCTATGACCCGAAGCATCCCTACACCTGGGCGCTCCTCTCCTCGCTGCCGCAGCTGACGGAGAAGAACACGGATCTGTTTTCCATTCCGGGCACACCGCCGTCGCTGTACAACAAGATCGTGGGCGACGCGTTCGCGCCGCGCAACCAGTATGCCATGGCCATCGATCTGAAGGAGGAGCCGCCGATGTTCAGGGTGAGCGACACGCACTACGCCAAGACGTGGCTGCTTGACCCGCGCGCGCCTCGAATTGAGATGCCAAAGAATATCCAGAACCTGCACGAGAAGATGGCGAGAATCTACGGCGGTACGGATTTTGAAGAGTAAGGAGAGGGAACATGGACAACAGCAATCGGGAAGTTCTGCTTTCCATTCAGAATCTGGACGTGGTGTTCAAGCAGGGCAAGAACTCGTTCAAGGCCGTCGACAACGTGAGCTTTGACATCTACAAGGGAGAGACGCTGTCGCTGGTGGGCGAATCCGGTTCGGGCAAGACGACGATCGGCCGCGCCATCGTGCGCATCAATCCCTGCTCGAAGGGCGCCATCTACTTCAAGGGCGAGAAGATCTCGGGCAGGCTGTCTCATAAAAAGGACAAGGACGTCATCCGCAAGATTCAGATGGTGTTCCAGGATCCGGCGGCCTCGCTGAACGAGCGGGCGACCATCGAGTACATCATCTCCGAGGGCCTGTACAACTTCCATCTCTTCGCGGACGAGAAGGAGCGGCTCGAAAAGGTGGAAAAAGCGATCAACGACGTAGGTCTGCTGCCGGAGCACCTGACGCGCTATCCGCACGAGTTCTCGGGCGGCCAGCGCCAGCGCGTCGGCCTGGCCCGGTCCATCGTCATGGAGCCGGAGCTGATCGTGGCGGACGAGCCCATCTCGGCGCTGGACGTATCCATTCGCGCACAGGTGCTGAACCTCCTGAAGAAATTCCAGCGCGAGCGCGGCCTGACCTATCTGTTCATCGCGCACGACCTGTCCATCGTGCGCTTCATCAGCGACCGGATCGTGGTCATCTACAAGGGCCGCATCATGGAGATTGCGGAGACGGAGGAGCTGTTCCGGTATCCGCTGCATCCTTACACGCATTCGCTGATGTCCGCCATTCCGATTCCCGATCCGATTCTGGAGAAAAAGAAGAAGCTGTTCGTGTATACGCCGCGCGAATACGGCGAAAGCGACAGGCCGGAGCTGGTGGACATCGGAAACGGCCATATGGTCTACGGCAGCGCCGGAGAAATCGAAAACTACAGGGCGATTCGGTTCAGGTAACAGGAGAGAGGCTGTCACGGATGGGTGACAGCCTCTTTTGCACGCGCGGCGAATCCGGAGCACGCGCGCGGAATCACATCAATGCAGGGAGGAAGAATCGTGGCGCTGGACGGAAAAATCAAGGTGCGGCTGGTCCTGTTTGTGCTGGCGCTGATGTTCGCCGTCGGGTCCTTCACCTACGGCGTGGTGTCCCTCGGACACCGCGACAGCGGCTGGTATGAGGTGGACGCCACGGCCGAGGCGAAGGCGGTGACGTATGGAAGCGGCGTGCATCTGCTGTACTACGCGGCGGGCGGCAGCAACGCCATCCGGCAGACGATCAGCGCCGTGCAGAAGGCGTATTCGGACAGCCTGGCGCGGTACGTCAAGATGCTGGACGCGAGGAACGTGTATGACGATGTGACGAGCGTCGCCGCCGTCAGCGCGGCGGGCGGCGATGCCGTGGTAATCGGCCGGGAATTGTTCGAGGTGCTTTCGGACGCGCTGGCGAAGACGGAGGAGGACAGGGGCTACAGCCTGTTCGCCGGCGCGCTTTGGCGGGAGTGGGAAACGCTGCTGTACCTGGACGAACCGCAGCCGTTTGATCCGGCGAACAGCGCGGATGAGGCGGCGCGCATCGGGGCCCTGGCCGAGATAACGGCGCGGCGCGCGCTCTTTGAACTGACGCTGTCGGAGGCGGACGGCGGGACGGCTGCCTTCTCCACGGGCGCGGCCTATCGCGCCTTCGAGGCGGAGCAGGAAATCGACGCGCCGGCGCTGGATCTGAACGCAATGCACGACGCGTATCTGATCGAACTGGTCGCGCGGGCCATGACGCGGCTGGGGCTGACGGACGGTTATCTGTACACCGACAGCGGCCTGACGGTGCTGCTGGACGCAGAAAGGGCGTATCCCTTCGATCTGTACGGCTGCGGGGGCGGAGAGAGCGTGCGCGCCGGCACGCTGAAAGCGGACGGCCTCTCGGCGTTCTGCCAGTATACGGCGTTCCCGCCGGCAGGCGAGCGATATGGCTTCTACGCGGTTGAGACGGAGCGCGGCGTAAGGCTCAGGCACCCGCGTTTCGACGCGCGAACGGGCGCGTTTCACGACGTGCTGCTGAGCGTCGCGCTGGCGTCCGGCACGAAGGACATTGTCGAGCTGGCCTGGCAGGGTCTCGCGCTGAACATGCTGGACAGCCGGGAAGAGATCGACGCGCTGCTGGCGGCGGACGGCGAAGAGCTCGCCGCGGTCTATGCGCTGCAGGCCGGAAACAGCAGGGCGCTGCACGCAAACGCGCAGGGCGCCGCCCGGATCGAGCCGGATGAGGCGAACGGCTATCGCCTCGAGTGACAGGCGCGCTTGACGGGGCCCGGGCTGTGTGCTATCCTTGTTCTGCGGGGATTCCGCAAGGAGTGAATGAATTCATGAGTGAACCGGCCCTTTCGCAGATCAGGGGCATTGGCCCGGCGCGGCTCAAGGCGTTTTACGAGGCCGGCATCGACTCGGTGCGGGCGCTTCTGGCCTATCTGCCCCGGGAATACCGCGACCTCACCGACATCCGGCCGCTTGACACGCTGTCGGATGGCGACGAAGCCGCCGTGCGCGTGCGCGTGGCCGGCAACGTGAGCCTGTATCGCACGGGCAAACTGACCATCGTGAAGGTGCGCGTGGCCGACGATTCGGAGAGCATGTCCGCGGTGTGGTACAATCAGCCCTGGCTGCGGGAGGCGCTCGTGCCCGGCCGCGAGCTGCTGCTCTACGGCAAGGTGGAGGCGCGCTTCGGCGAGCTGCAGCTGGTCAGCCCCGCCTTTGAGAGCGGCGAGGGCCTCAAGCCGGTCTACAAGCCGCTGCCCGGCATTCCTCAAAAGACGCTCGTGCAATCCATTCAGGCGGCCATCGCCGCGCAGGACGGCCAGTGGGACGAGACGCTGCCCGAGGCGCTTCGACGCCGCCACGGCCTGTGCGAGCGCAACTACGCGATCGTCAACGCCCACCGGCCGATCAGCCGGGACGCGCTTGCCGCCGCCCGACGCCGCCTGGCCTTCGAGGAGCTGCTGCTCTTCCAGGTGGGGCTGTGGCTGCTTCGCGGCACGCGGCGGGAGGGCGTGGTCATCGACGCGCCGGACAGCCTCGGCGACGAATACTGGGCCACGCTGCCCTTTACGCCCACGAACGCTCAGCGCCGGGTTCTGCGCGAGGTGCTGGCCGACCTGCGCGCGGCGCATCCCATGGCGCGGCTTGTGCAGGGCGACGTGGGCAGCGGCAAGACGGCCATCGCCTTTGCCGCGATGTATGCCGCGGTGAAGCGCGGCTGGCAGTGCGCGCTCATGGCGCCGACGGAGATCCTGGCCGCGCAGCATTATGAAGCGGCGCAGCGCTTTCTGGAACCGCTGGGCGCCCGCTGCGGCCTGCTCACCGGCGCGCTCACGCCGAAAAACCGCCGCCTCGCGCACGAGGCGGTCGCCTCCGGCGAATGGCAGGCGGTGATCGGCACCCACGCGCTCATCACGGAGAGCGTGCAGTACGCGAAGCTGGGCCTGGTCATCACCGACGAACAGCACCGCTTCGGCGTCCGCCAGCGCACGCAGCTCTCCGACAAGGGCGATTCGCCCAACGTGCTGGTCATGTCCGCCACGCCCATTCCGCGCACGCTGTCGCTCATTCTCTACGGCGATCTGGACATCTCCATCGTGGACGAGCTGCCGCCCGGCCGCACGCCGGTCAGGACGAACATCGTGCCTGAAAGCAAGCGGCAGGCGATGTATGGTTTTCTGCGCGCGGAGGTCAAAAAAGGCCGGCAGGTCTATGTCGTATGTCCGCTGATTGAGGAGAGCGAGGCCATGGACGCCGCGCCGGCTGAGGTCATCTACGAAAACCTGCGCACGCGTGACCTGCCCGACCTGCGCGTCGCGCTGGTGCACGGGCGGCTCAGGGCCGCCGACAAGGACGCGATCCTGAACGATTTTCATGAGGGAAAGATCGACGTGCTGGTCTCCACGACGGTGATTGAGGTGGGCGTGAACGTGCCCAACGCCAGCGTGATGGTCATCGAGAACGCGGAGCGCTTCGGCCTGGCGCAGCTGCATCAGCTGCGCGGACGCGTGGGGCGCGGCGCGGCCGTGTCCTACTGCTTCCTCATGGCCGAACCGAACCCGCGGCTGCGGCTCATGACGAAGACCAACGACGGCTTTGAAATCGCCCAGAAGGACATGGAGCTGCGCGGCCCGGGAGAAATCCTGGGGCAGCGACAGTCCGGCGTGATGGCGCTGGGCGCCGGCGCGCTGATGAGCGACACGGAGCTGCTGAAGGAAACGCACGACGCCGCGCGCGAGCTGCTGAAGCGCCCGGACAGCGACGAGGCGCGCGCCGTGATTGCGCTGGCGCAGCAGGCGCTGGGCGAGCGGCTGAAGGACGTGGCGATGAACTGAGGCGCCGTCCAGGCAGGGACGTGCGGCGGGCCTGATCGACGCTTTGGCGCGAACGTTCTGTGATGCGAGGAGGTCACCCCGATGAACTACGACGGACTGAGCATGGATCAGATCAGCGACGGCCTGACGCAGACGGCGGCCTGCGCCAGCGCGGTTGTCTATGACCGGAGGAACGGCCTTGTATACGTATCCTACATGACCGGCATACCGAAGCGGTACGGCGAGTCGACGGGAAAGCTGTGCCTGTCGGTGTTTCCCCCATCGCAGCCGGGGAATATCCGCCACCGCGTCGTCGACACCGGCGTCGGGCAGTCGCGCGGGCTTCTGTGCACGGCGCACTACCTCGTCGGGGACGGCAGGACGCGCATGATGTTTACGACGACGCGCGGGCTGAAGGCGGCGTATTATCGGGATTATGACTTCGCGAGCGACGCCGTCTCCGAACGGGTGGAGGTGTTCATGCGCACGGACGAGGGCGACGTGCGGCTGGACAATGCGTCCTACCGGAAATATCTCGCGGCGCGCGGCGTCTGCGTGAAGAGCGGGGCCGAGCCGATCATCAACAAGGTGACCGGGTATCGCGGCGGGCTCTACACGGCCGTGACGATCGACGACGCGGGCTACGCGATCCTCTGCCGCATCGAGGACAATGTGCTCGTCCCCTTCGCCCTCTGCCCGGAAGAGATGACCTATGAGTTCCGCTATATCGTCAACGACGACGGCATTTTTGGCGTCTTCCGCGTGCCGCCCGACGACCACAAGACCGGCCACGCCGGCTATACCGTCTCTGCGGACGGCGGCAAAACCTGGAGCACGCGCATCTACGAGGACGGCATACAGTCGCGCCCCGACATCATGGAGTACTACGGGAAGCCGCTGGTGATCTATAACTACCGGAGCGGGAAGTCCTGCGAGAATTTCCCGCCCATGCACAACTTCCGCAACGCGGTCAAGTTCGTCTACGACGGACGCGTGGCGCTTGACCTCTTCTCAAAGTATGGCATCGTGGAGCACGAGACTGTCAGCATCCGCGGGGACCTGTACATGGCGTTCTCAAACTGCCCGCAGGCGCTGTCCGTGGAGAATGGCGCGGCCTGGATCGAGGACGGCCGCCCGGTGGAGCAGGGCAAGGAAGCGATCGAGTGGATGAAGCTGGGGTATCTGCCCTCCATCTCCTGAGGCCCGACGGCGGCGAACCGCGCGTTTCCATGTCGCTGCCGTATGGATCCCGATCCATGATGCGGAAGAAGGCTTTCTGCGGGCTTCGCCCTGCGCCTTGCCGGCGCGAAGCGACGCGCCGTTGACTCAAAAAGCCCTGCACACCCGGCTCCCCCGCGTCCGCGTGAGCGGGAAGCGACGCGGCGGCGGCGGTCGCCCGAGGATGTATGGGTTTTGGAGGAAAAGAGCATTACATATGCCGCTTCCCTGCGTTCACCCATCTGACGGCATTTTTCACCAGCTTCTGAAAGTTTGGATTCTCCCACACCGCCAGCGTATGTCCCGGGGTCAATACCGCCACCCGTCCCCTTCCAAACAGGCGCGTATAGCCGCTGACCGTCGTACCGCCATGCTCCGAGGTCGTCTGCAGGAACGGACGCGCATCGGGCGCCGTGACGGCTATCTGATAATGCTCGTCGCGTTCGGAAAAATCTGCGACGCCATGGGTTATCTCATTGGCCTCCGTTACAGACACATGGGTCATCTCACGCAAGGGATGCCTCACAAAATAGCCTCCCACCACCTCCGTATAGGCCGGAACGGGGCCGGATGGGCCGCCGATGGTCAAACCCGCGTGGATAACCACCAATCCGCCGCCGTTCGATACATAATCGCGAAATTCCTCCGGCCCGAACTCCGTCACGGTCGGCTCGAACCATGGGGCGCTGTTCGCCGCGTTTATCGAGCTGCCGGAAGCGACGACCAGCACGTCATAACGGCTCACAAACGCAGGCGAAAGGATGTCCTTGGCCGTCTTCACCAGATCAAACGCCAAATCCTCCGGATCCATTGAGCTCAAGCCGCGCTCTATGAGGTCGGCCGGGTGCCACATATCGTCACACACAAACAAAACCTTCATCGCAACGCTCCTTTCTCCAATCGCCGCGGGATCTCAACCGTCACGGAATCGCCCGCCGGCTTTCATTGGAATGACCGTGCCCTGCCAGGGCGGGCATACGGTTCTCAGGTTCATTTTCCCCTGCTCAATTCCGGTTCAGCGAAAGGCCCGCCCGTTCCATGGAGATCACCAGGATGGGGATCAGGACCAGCTGCAGGACAATGCCCGGAATGGCGTTGGTCAGGGCTCCGGCCAGGAACAGCGCCCAGGTAAACGCGCTGCCGGACAGACCCGCCAGGACCACCCGTACAGCGCCCCAGACGATGCGGCCCGCGATCATGGAAATCAGCAGCACGGCATAGGTAATCCCCCTCTTCCGGGGCAGCGCGCCATTCAGAAAGCCCGCCATACCGCCATAGACGGCCAGCTCAAAGGCCATGGCCACGGCGCCCGGAAACAGCGTCGGCATCCCGAACAACACGGAGCGCAGGAGCGGGGCAATGAAGCCCACGGCCAGCCCCCAGGGCCAGCCGCACAGAAAGCCGCAAAGCAGCGCCGGAATGTGCATGGGACAGAGCATGGAGCCGATTTCGGGAATCTGGCCGGTGACGAAGGGCAGCACCATGGCAATGGCCAGATACAGCGCCGAATAGGTGAGGCGGCGCACCTGAAGGGCGGTCATGCTCCGTCTTCTGTTTATGCTACTCATGGGATTCCTTCTCCACAAGCTCCCGGATGTGGGCCATGGCATCCTCCAAAATGGCGGCGGAGCCCTTGATGACGCCCGCCACGTACGTATTGCAGAGGTTCATGGGGATCAACACCCGATAAGCCGGACTGGACGCCACGGCATTGGCCATAGCGGGGGATATTTCGCCCATCATCGCGTCTGCGGTGGCGATGCCGAACGGCCCGACGATGACCTGCGCCGTGCGGCAGGCCACGATCACTGCGTTTTCTCCGGTGGCCAGCTGATTGGCGCAGCCCGAGTTCAACATGTTTTCTGTGGCCAGGCTGTTGGTGCCGACGGCGGTAATGCTGACCTGAGGACAGGTTTTGCGAATGTCTTCCACCAGCTTGCGACCCAAACGCCCGCCCTGACCGTCAATGACGAGAATATTCATGCCCGTTCCTCCTTGCGGTAGTAATAAATCCCCGTGGGGAATGTCCCCGCGGCTTCTTCCATCAGCATTTGCAGCGCTTCGTCCAAATCCACATCAGACAGCAGCGCCGGGCTGGCCGTCCTGGCGATCATCACCATGGCCGCCGTTTGCAGATGCGGGGCTTCCAATAGTTCCTCGGAAAGCAGCAGCACGCGGTTGTTTTTCACCGCGTCGATGGCCGCCCAGCCCTCCCGGCTTCGGAGGCCCTCCTCGACGGCCCTGGCGGCGCTGGTGCTGTCGACCCCACCGCCCAGCACGCTGCCGTCCACGAGCTTCACGATCACGCCGGGATTTTTCCGCGCCACCCAGCCGTCGTCCACCAGCAGGTTTTCGGGCAGCAGCCGGGCGGAAACATCATATAGTCCGGCATTCAGGATCATCGTGTGTTCCAGCGAGGTTTTGTGGATGGTCACATGATCCTGAGCCGTTTCCCAATACACATTCAGCCGCTGGCATTCAAACAGCGATCCCATTCTGTCCTGCAAGAGCACGGTGAAATAGGTCATGGCTGAATCCGCCGCCTCTGCGTCATCAGAAACGCCCATCTGCTCCGCCTCCTGGGCCTCTATGGTTTGAACGGCCGTTTCTTCAGCCCGCTCGTTCAGCTGACTGGCGCTTTGGGCGGCTTCCTCATTCGCCGCGGACAGCCCGTCTCCATCGCCTTCCCCGTGAAGCAGGCGGTCTGTGCCCGGTATGATCTCGGCGGGAGCGCTTTCATCATATTCTTTTCGGGGCGCATCGGGGTTTTCCCTCGTTTGACTGCCGGGTTCCCCGCCGTCCCCGGTGTCGATGTCTTCATCCCCTTCCAATGCGGCGGCGTCGGCGGAATCCTGGGAAGCGCTTTCCCCCTGCCGCGCATCATCCGTTACGCCCTCCGCGGCATCGGGAAGAATCCTTCCCTGATCGCTGCCGCCGGTCCTTGTGCGGCAGCCGGAAAGCAGCAGCAAAAGGCACAGCGCCCACAGCATGAGCAGGACTGCCTTCGATTTCATACCCATAAACACTCCTTATATCTGAGGCGAAGCCGCTGCTTCCAGTCGGCTCTCATCCTGAGCGCCTGTTCCGTTTCATTCAGCAGCGCCAGCACCTGCTGTCGCTGTTCTTCCCGCATCTCATGATCGCTGTACGCCGCCTCCTCAAACAGCTTTTCACATTGCGCAAAGCGTTCGGCATAATCCGGCGACATTTTCCCGAAAACGGCCGCGTCCCACTGGGCGTAAGGCAGGTTCCCCGCCCCGTTCCCCGTGGTTTCCAGCCAGGCGATCACCTGCTGGAAGATGGCGAAGACCGCTTCGCTGACGTTCCCGGATTGAAAAACCGCCCGGGCATCCAGCGCTCTCTTCCGCCGCCGGTTCAGCAGAACGAAGGGAAAAAACGGCAGGATCACCAGCGCAACGGTCAGAAGCAGCAGCAGGACGATCCGCAGATAATTGATCCAATGCGGCATGGAGATCGGCTCTTCCTCCACCGTCACCAATCGGTATTCCCTGTCCGTAAGCGCTTCCCGATCCCCTTCCGTCAGCGACTGGGTATGCGCATGGCGGGTTTCGTTTTCACCGGCCGGCAATTCCTGCGCTGTGCCGGCGAAAGATTGCGCCATCTGGCTCAGCCTGTCCCGGACGGATTCAGAGGCCGCCTCCGTGGCGGCGTCCACGCCGGGCCAGATCAGCAGCACGGCCACGGAGAGGGCCGCGACGCCCGCCAATACGGACAGGACCGTTTTCCCCGTCCAGGGACGCCTGAGCGTCCAAACGATAAGCAGCGCAAAAAGAATCACATTGGCCCACGCGGGAAACGCCAGGCCGAAGTGGATCTGGAAAACCACGCACCCCGCCGCCAGGCACAGCGCCGCCAGGCGGCTGCCGGAAAACAGCGTCATGGCCAGCAGGGAGGCCGGGATCGTTGCCAGCAGCGCCGCCGTCAGTCCGACTGATTGATCCGCCGAAACGGAAAACCGGTCATAGACGTAGGCGTTCACCGCTTCGCTGGCGTCAAACAGCCGGTTCAGCAAAGCCCTCATGCCCTGATTGGCCGAAGGAATCGCAAAGAGCAGGGTCAGCGCCAGGGCAATCGGCAAGAACCCGATCAGGTACGCCCACCGCGCCGGACGCGCGCGCGTCGACGCCTCGTTCGGGAAGGTCGTTTCTCGCTCGGCTTCCTCCGCCGTCCTGTCCCTGGCCCGCTCCCGCACCAGCAGCTCATCCCGCTTGGCCGACAGCTTCCAATGGATGCGGTTTATGGGGTCGCCGGGGAGATACGCCCGTACCTCGCCGGGCTCGTCCTCCTCCCGGGCCAGGAAGGCATCGACGGTCTGCGGAATGGTCCGGGGCTGCGTTTTCGTTTCATCCCGTCCAAACAGGCAGCGCCGGACGGCCGGCGCCACCGGCAGCAGCAGGGAGCAGGTCAGAACCATCCGTGTCCCGGTGTTGTTTTCGAAGAAATACAAAAGACAGCTCAGCGCCATCCAGACCGCATAGCCGACATATCGCTTCTTCATCTTTTCAGCATCCCGCCAAGACGGCCGCGGCGGTCCGGATTCTCCACGGTTTTGAGCAAATCGCCCAACACATCCTCCGCCGTTTTGCCGTCCGCCTGATCTTTCAGCAGCACCCGATGGGCGCAGACATCCCCGAACACGGCCTGCACATCGCCGCCGGTCACATAATCCCGCCCATCCATCCAGGCGTGGGCTTTCGCCATCCGATCCAGAAACAGCGCCCCGCGCGGGCTGACGCCCACGTCCACCAGCGCGTGTTCGCGGGAGGCCATCGTCAGGCGGGTGATATAGTCAAGGATGGAATCCTTTGAAACGACCCGCCGCGCCTGTTCCTGCATGGAAAGCAGCTCTTCCCCGGTCAGGACGCGCTGAACCTTGTCGATGGGATTCGCGCCCTGCCGATTCCGCAGCATGGCCATTTGGGCTTCATAATCCGGATAGCCCAGGGAAAGGCGCGCCAGGAAGCGATCCACCTGGGCGTAGGGCAGACGCTGCGTGCCCGCCGCGCCCACGCTGTTCTGAGTGGCGATCACCAGGAAAGGCCTTTGCAGCGGATGGGTTGCGCCGTCCACCGTAACCTGCCGTTCTTCCATGGCTTCCAGCAGGGCGGACTGGGTTTTGCTGGAGGCCCGGTTGATTTCGTCGCCCAGCAGCAGGCCGGCGTCATTCAGCGCGCCGGGATGATAAGAAAAGCCGCCGCTCCCCTTGTCATACACGGAAAAGCCTACCAGGTCCGAGGGCAGCACGTCCGGCGTGAACTGCACCCGCCTGTAATTCAGCCCCACCGTCCGGCTGATGGCCACCGCCAGCGTGGTTTTCCCCACGCCCGGCACGTCGTCCAGCAGCACATGGCCGTCCGCCAGCAGCGCGGTCAGGATCTTTTCGATCACATCCCGCTTGCCTTCGATCACCTTTTCAATTTCCGATACGACCTTTTCCATTTCCGGGCGCATGGTTTCCTCCTGTATAACAAACAGCAAGTCATAAATGGCTTGCTGTCAAGGGCTGATCACGGCTGCCGGAACAGCTGCAACTGATCCGGCCGGCCGATGAGAAGTGCCGATTGCAGCACGTCCTGTTTTTCCTTATACGATTTGACTTCAGAGTGTGTTTCCAGAATCCCCGAGGCGTATTTTCGGCGTCCTTTGGGATTCAGAGACACACCCCGCGAGAAAAAGAGTATCATTTGATGACGATGCGGCCCTGGGCTTCGGCGTAGGCGTCGCCGATCCGGTTGTCCAGTTCGTTCGCAATGAACAGCCACACCACATCCCGCACCACGGCGGTGGTGACGGTGCTCTTTTCGTTTTCTTCAGCGGCAGCCTGGAATGTGTAGGAAGAATCCATGCCGTTGAAGTTGGCGTTGCTGGTGACGACGGCATAGACGGCTTCGGCGTCGAAGGGCTGGCCGTTCACCTCTTCAATGGCGACGCGCCCCAGGGAAGCGGCCCTGAACCAGTTGTCGCCATAGGCTTCGCCCCGGTCATATTCCCTGGCGGTGTCCACGGTGTAGCGGAGGCCGGACACCTGCATGAAGGAAGCGCAGGCGGCAGCGGTTTCTTCGGTATAGGGCAGCGCCTGGGAAGCGGCTTCCAGCGCTTCCAGCAGCTGCGCGCCGGTCATATAGACAACGGCCACTTTGTTGGGATAGGGCAATACTTCGGCCAGCTGCTCCGCCCCGAATTTGCCTTCCGCCACGTCGGCGCGCAGGTTGCCGCCGTTCCACAGGGCCACGATATGATCGGCATCCGCGTCCACGCTGACGTTGCCCGCGGTCACGTCGTCTTCCTCAAAGTATTCATTGATCGTGCCGGAAACGGCAAACCAGCGCAGGGCATCCGTCCACAGGTCGCCCAGGTTGGTTTCTCCCTGACGGGCGGCGTCGTTCGCGCCGGCCAGCGCGGTGCCGGTATAGGCCTCCAGCGTATCGTCCAATTCGATTTCGTTGCCATGGGCATCGGTAAAGGTAACGGCGGAGGCGGATGCGGCCAGACCGAAGCACAGGCCCAGCGCCAGGATCAAAGCAATCGCCTTTTCAAACATCTTCATGGTTGACCTCCTGTCATTCACTTTGGTGGGTGAAAAATAGAAAAAGGCGCCAGAAGCCCTCTTCGGACGGCCTTCGGCACCTTCATGATACCGGTATTTCTCTGGAGCCTTCTATACAGACGGCCTGCTTGTGCAGACCCGGGGACAGCTTATGCTGACATAGGGTATGCTACCATGATCGGGCGCTGTTGTCAATGAAAAAAGTATTAATACTGTTTGACTTCTGTCGATTGCCTGTCCCGGCGCGGACATCGCGCCGCCGCGCGCAGCTTCTTCACGCAAAGTGCGATCGTCGAATAAACGCTGCAAGCGAAGCGAGACAATCAGCATCCGGCACGGGACGCCCGCGCTGCGTCCACGCTCCAAAACACATACTGTCAGTTTAAAAAATAATATTATTTTAGTATTGACAGTATCTTCATTTTGCCTTCGATGTCCGGTATAATAGCAGAGGAAACAGGCAAAGGAGGCCCGCTGAATGAAACTATCGCTTTCTGAAAACATCCGCTCGTTCCGAAAGCAGCGGAGGATGACGCAGGAAAAGCTGGCCGAAGCGCTGGGCGTGACGGTCGGCGCCGTCTATAAATGGGAATCCGGGCAGTCGCAGCCGGAACTGAATCTTGTCGTTGAAATGGCCGATTTCTTTGATACGTCGGTTGACATGCTGCTTGGCTACCGGATGAAGGATAACAGCCTGGATTCCGCCCTGGAGCGGATCAATCGCTACTGCAAGACGCTGGACCCGGCTGCGCTTAACGAAGCGGAAAAAGTGATGGGCAAATATCCCCATTCTTTTCGGGCTGTGTACGGGTGCGCATCCGTTTACCTCGCCTTTGGCGGCGGCAATCGTGACCCGAACCAGCTCAGACGGGCGTTGGAGCTTTTGGAACGATCCAGGGTGCTGCTTGCACAGAATGACGATCCCCGCATCAGCGAAACCACGATCTGCGCAGACATATCCATCGCCTGCTTCCTGCTGGGAAAAAAGGAGAAGAGCATTGAGCTTCTGAAGGAAAACAATGCAAACGGCATTTTCAGCAGCCATATCGGCGCCATGCTGTCCATCCACGCGGATGCGCCGGAAGAAGCCACCTCCTATTTGTCTGAAGCGTTCATAGACAGTATATGCACCCTGCTCACCGTGATCCTGGGTTACGCTTTTGTGTTTCGCGCCCGGAACGACTGGGGTTCGGCCATAGACATCCTTACCTGGGGCATCGGTTTGCTGGCCGGGATCAAGACGGAGGCAGAACAGGACGCCCTCGAAAAGGCGCATGCGGAGCTGCTGGTGCTGCTGGCCTATGCTCAGGCAAAATCCGGCATGCAGGCAGCATCTGCCGCTTCCTTACAGAAGGCCAGGATCATGGCCCTGCATTTTGATTCCATGCCGGATTACAGCCTGAAAACCATGCGGTTTGCAGAGCATCTGGAACAATCCGTGGTCCTCGATGTTTTCGGCGCGACCGCTTCGGGGAGCATCGCCGAATTGGTCAGGCTGCTGAACGATCGGCGTCTGGCCGATCAATGGAGGGAGATGTCGGAGAATGAGTAACAGCGCTCATAAGAAGGACAACGTGTTTCTCAATCGTAACTTTCGCCTGGTCTTCTGGGGCGCGCTGGTGTCCGAACTCGGCGCGACCCTGTACAGCTTTGCCGTCAGCTTCTATATCCTGGAGATCAGCGGCAACAACGCCTTCCTGCAGGGGCTGTATCTGGCGCTGTGCGGCGTCGCGATGCTGGTCTTCACGCTGGTGGGCGGCGTGCTGGGCGACCGCATGAGCAAGGCCAGGATCATGTATGTCTGCGACCATCTGAAGGGCGGCATGATCCTGCTGGCGACGGTGCTGATGCTGCTGTTCCCCTCGCCGGACGCCCAGCTCGCGACCCTCTTCGCGCTCGGCATCCTGGGCAATATGGCCAGCGGCGTGTTCAATCCTGCGGCCGGGGCGCTCTTGCCCCATATCGTGCGGGAGGATCAGCTGCAGCAGGCCAATGCGTACTTCTCGATGAAAAGCGCTTTGGAGAGCATCCTGGGCATCATCCTCGCCGGCATCCTGTACGCGGTCCTGCCGATCCATACGCTCTTCTTCATTGTCGGCGCGTGCTATATTGCCTCCGGCATTTCCGAGATGATGATCCGTTATGAATTCCACCCGTCCGCGGAGCGCCTGACCCTGAAGCTCGCCGTCCACGACATGGCCGACGGGATCGCCTACCTCAGGACAAAAAAGGCGATCCTCGCGTTGCTTGCCGCCGTCCTGTTCATCAACTTCTTCATTGCGCCTGTGATGGGCAACTTCCTGCCGTTTTTCATCAAAACGAACCTGACGGAAGCGCCATCCTATTTGCTGGACGGTGTTCTGACGCCTGAGCTGTGGTCCTCTGTGATCGAGGTGTGCTTCGGAATCAGCTCGCTGCTTGGCGCGGCGATCCTGAGCGGGCGTGCGCAGGCGGATAAGTGCGGCGAGAAGATTGCAAAGCTCCTTTGCGAGACGGCCGGCGTGTTCATCGGCATTACGGTCTGCTATCTGGTCTTTGTGGATCGCGGCGCACAGATCAACGCCTTCCTGATCGCGCTCAGTCTTGGCTTCCTGGCAATCGGCTTCCTGGTCGCCAGCATCAACATCCCCGCCAGCACTGTCCTCATGCGCATCGTGGACAGGGACAAGCTGAGCAAGGTGAACAGCCTTACCAGCATTGGCTCCCAGGGCATGATCCCCATTGCCGCGGTGCTGGCCGGTGGGATTCTGAAGGCATTCGGCAGCACGGCCCTGCTGGCCTTCTGCTCTCTGGGGTTTACGCTTACCGCCGTGACGCTGCTGTTCAACCGACAGATCAAAGAACTGTGATAATACAGAAAGACGGGAATGGATCAGCATCGCGTCCGGCATCGAATGAACGCTCCTTCGCCCGTCACCACTCGACACCCCTGCGCGCGGGCAAACCCTCGCTGGCATAGGGGTGTTTTTCCGCGTGAATGCGGCTCAGGTAGTCGGCCATGTCCTCCAGCCAGCCCGGCGCGGCGCGTCCGGTCGTGACGGTCTCGCCGCTCTCCAGCGCGGCCGCGAGCAGCGCGCGGGCGGTCTCCTCCGGCAGCATGCCGGTCGTCAGCGCGACGCCCAGCTCGTCCAGCACGATGGTCTGCGGCTTCTCCCGGCGGACGGCCGCCGTCACGATCCCGGCGAAGGCGGCCTGCTCCGCCCGCGTGCACGCCTTCTGCGCATCGTCCATGCGGAAGGTGAAGCCCCTCACCGGCTCCGCCGTCATGACGACGGAGCCCAGCCGCCGAAGCGCGTCCAGCTCGCCCGAATTGCCGGTCTTCATGAACTGGGCCACAAGCACGCGGTTGCCGTGCCCCAGGCTGCGCAGCGCCAGGCCCATGGCGGCGGTGGTCTTGCCCTTGCCGTCGCCCGTGTAGAGGTGCAGTTTATTCATTGGTCAGCTCTCCTTCCGGTGGGTCGTTTCGTTCATCGTTCCAAAAGGCGAATATGCACACGGATTCTGCGCGGTGATCAGATGGTGGCGCCCCAGCGCGCGCGGCCGGGCGACGGAGACCGCCGCAATGTCCGTGTAACCGAAGGTCTTCGCGATCTCGCTCAATTCGGCCACGCTTTCCAGTGTGACCGCGTTGGCGCAGACGCGCACGCGTGGGTTCTTTTTGAGCAGGCGCTCGACAATGCCGCGCATACTGCCGACCTCGCAGCGCCTCGTCCGCACAGAAGGCGGGCCGTTCCTCGCTGCCGGTGGCGAGCAGGACGTTGCCCTCTGTGTCCCTGAGATACGCCGCGTCCTCGCCCCGGTCTTTGAGCGCCTGCGGGATCGCGCAGGCCATCGTCGTCTTGCCGCAGCCGCTGCCCGTTCCGGCGACGAGCAGCCGCGCCGCCTGTTTAGTCATGCGCCCACCGCCCGCAGGGCACGTCCTCGCCCCGGATGATGCGATAAACCGCGTCCATGTCCAGATTCTGCCGCACGAGCGCGGCCAGCCGGTCGAACTCCCGGTCGCGGAATTCGGCCATGGTCAGCACCTCGCCGTCGTTTGCGTCCAGGCCCTTTTCCGCCCGCACCCGGTTCACCAGCGCCCGCCAGAAGGCGCCCGTATCGAAGATGCCGTGCAGGTAGCTGCCCAGCACGTTGCCCGCTTCGTTCACGACCCCATCCGGCTCCTCCCGTCCGTTCAGGCGGAGAAAGGGCACGCAGCCCGGGCCGAACTCGTTCACGCCGCTGTGAATCTCATAGCCGTCCAGCATGAGTCCGTTGAGCCCGGCCAGCCAGCCGCGCTCCGCCTGAATCGCGCCGCCGGCCTGAACGGTGGTCTTTTCCGGCTGGAAGGAGACGGAGAAGTCCAGAAGCCCCAGCCCCGCCATTTCAGGGATGCGGGACTCGGTGTGCAGCGGGTCGCGCAGGCTCTGGCCGAGCATCTGGTAGCCGCCGCAGACGCCGATCACCAGGCCGCCCCTGCGCGCGTGGCGCACGATCTCGTCGGCCAGGCCGCGCTGCTTGAGCCAGTTCAGGTCCTCGATGGTGTTCTTCGTGCCGGGCAGGATGACGATGTCCGCCTCCCTGATCTCGGCGGCGCGGGCGGCGTAGGACACCGCCACGCCCTCTTCGCTGCCGAGCAGGTTGAAATCGGTGAAATTCGAGATGTGCGGCAGGCGCACGATGGCCGCGTTCACCTGCCCGCGGCCCGCATGGCGCTCGAAGCGCTCGGTCACGCTGTCCTCGTCCTCCATGTCGATGTCCATCCAGGGGATGACGCCCAGCACGGGGATGTTGAGCAGCCTTTCGATCATGTCAAGCCCCGGCTCAAGAATCTTTACGTCGCCGCGGAACTTGTTGATCACGATGCCCCTGATGCGCGCCTGCTCGTCCTCGTCCAGCAGCCTGACCGTGCCGTAGAGCGAGGCAAACACGCCGCCGGGATTGATGTCTCCGATGAGGATGACCGGCGCGTCGGCGGCCTTCGCCATGGACATGTTCACGATGTCGCCCTTTTTCAGGTTGATCTCCGCCGGGCTGCCCGCGCCTTCGATCACCACGACGTCCACGTCCCTTTCGAGGTCGTCGTAGATGTCCTTAATCATCTCGCGAAGGCGCGGCTTGAAACGGTCGTATTCCATCGCGGACATGGTGCCGATCGGTTTCCCGTTCACGATCACCTGGCTGCGGCGGTCGGAGGTGGGCTTGAGCAGCACGGGATTCATGCGCACCGAGGGCTCTATCCCCGCCGCCTCCGCCTGCGTCACCTGCGCGCGGCCCATCTCCAGGCCCTCCTTCGTGGCGAACGAGTTGAGCGCCATGTTCTGTGCTTTGAACGGCGCGGCGCGCAGGCCGTCCTGCTTCATGATGCGCAGCACCGCCGCGCACAGCGTGGACTTGCCCACCGAAGACGCCGTGCCCTGGAACATCAGCGATTTCCCCCGCATGTCAGAACCTCCCTCATCGTTTCAATCAGCCGCGCGTTCGCGGCCTCGTCCTTCACGGCCAGCCGCAGGTGCCGTCCGTCGTCAATGCCGTCAAAATCCATGCACTCGCGGACCAGAATGCCCCGCGCCTTCAGCGCCGCCGCCATCCAGGCGATGGGCCGGTCGAATTCGACCAGCAAGAACGGCGCGCCCGAGTCGTATACAAACGCGCCGAGCCCTTCGAGCGCACGCTTCAAATAATCCCGCCGACGCGCGTTTCTGGCGGCGTCCGCGCGAATATCGTCATCGTGCGCCGGCAGCGAGCGGGCCACAGCCGCCGCCGCGCAGTTGAGTTCCCAACTCAGTTGACCCGCCGCCAGCACATCCAGCAGGCCCGGCTGCGCGCACAGATACCCCAGCCGCGCGCCGGGCAAGCCGAGGATCTTCGTCATCGACCCGGCCACGATCAGCCGCCCGTGCGCGGGAATCAGGCCGCGCACAGAGCATTCGGGGGCGTATTCGATGAACGCCTCGTCCACCAGCAGCCAGCCGCGCGCCGTCTCGACCCGTTCCAGCAGCGCGGACACGTCCTCGCGGCTGAACGCCGTGCCGAGGGGATTGTTCGGATTGGCAAAGCACACGAGACACCCTTCAAAGAGGCTGCCTGCCAGCATCGCCGCCGGGTCGCCCGCGCGGCGCGGGGTTTCGAGAAGCGACGCCCGCTTCACCGGCAGCCCATGCCGACGGGCGAGTCCCGCGTATTCGGAAAAGCACGGCGCGGCCAGCAGCACGCCGCCAGCCCCCGCGCCCATGGCCATGTCGAGCGCCGAAACGCCGCCCGCCGTGGGCAGCACGGCGTCCGCGCCGAGCCCGAGATATTCCGCCAGGGCGGCCTTTTCCCGGCGCATGGAAGGGTCCGGATAATAGCGGGCCTCCCGCAGTCCCGCGCGCATGGCCTCCATCGCCCAGTCCGGCGTGCCCTCCGGGCGGAGATTGGCCGAGAAATCGAGCCACTGCTCAGGCGCGCCGCCCTGCCACACGTTGCCGCCGTGCCTCGTCATGTTCTCACCTCGCGATGTCGCCCCAGCAGGCGGCATTTTCAGCTCCTCAAGGAGCGATTCCCTGAGCGCCTCGTCGCTCATTGGCCGCACGACGCCGCTCGTTCCCAGAATGGACAATCCGCCTTCGACGCCCAGGTGTGGGTTTAAACGTCTTTCGCGCGACCTCTGCGCCGCCGGGGACCAGCGCGGCGTCGCCGGTCTCGTCGTTTTCTTCGTCTTCCTCAGCCAGGGCGGTCAGACAGGTCAGGGGAAAGGATCAGGGAAAGCAGCTCCTTCATCCTGGGTCTCCTCCTTATGGTCGTTGGGGTTCGCACACGGTGCCGGAGGAGACAATTCCGCCATAGCAAACAAAACTCTTGCGCTTTACGCACAAGAGAACGACAGCAAAGGCGCGGGAAAACAGCGCCTAAACGGTACGATCAGTTGCTCGTGATCTGGAATTGAATTCCGGTACCAGCAGCAAGGCAGGTTTCCTGGCTTAGGGCGCTTGACCCGGCGCGGCCTTCCCAGCTTTCGCCAGTGACCGTTCATGCGCCGATTCATTGCCGATCAGGGAACCGGCAAGGCCCATCACAGTGACGAGTTCGTACAGGATTTTCACCTGTTTCCCTTTTAACGCCGCGCGCGTGGCGCGGAGCACCCTGTGCTATTGTGCAATTGTCATGCGCCGCGCTCTGCGCGGGCAAGGTTATTCTATCATAGCGCGCAATGCTTTTCAATAGCCCGCGGCGCAAGACGGGAAATATCTTCAATCCTTTTTGTTTAGAGTGTGTTTCTAAATCGGCATCCCACTGAGTGGGTACACCGTGAATAAAATACAGGAGGTAGCGGTTGTGCCATACCGCAAAACGTAGTATACTAAGGATACGGCAAAGGCCGAAGATTTTATGGGCGATAAGCTCGATTTCTAAATTGATTGAGGTTCTCTCCTTGCACCACCATCTGTCCAGCGGGGAAGCCGCAAAAGGACGTACAGTACCGATATTTGGATGAAGAAAGTGAGGAAACCGTATGAAAATCCTTGTTTTGAATGGAAGCCCCAAGAAAAAGAGCGACACCTTCCGACTGACGGACGCTTTCCTGAAGGGCATGAACCGTCGCAGGCAGCATGAGGTGCATATCGTCAACGTCATCGACAAAAAGATCGCGCCCTGCAGGGGATGCTTTGGCTGCTGGCAGCGCGGGGACGGCCACTGCGTGATGGCGGACGATCAGAACGCCATTCTGGATGTATACCGGGACGCGGATGTGATTATCTGGAGCTTTCCGCTGTATTGCTACGGCATGCCTTCTCATCTGAAAGCGGTGCTGGACCGGACGATCCCGCTGGTGAAAATGAACATGGCGCGGCAGCCGGACGGAACGGTGCGGCATGAACCGCTGGTGGATTTTTCAAAGATCCACACGTTGGTGATCTGCGGCTGCGGCTTCCCGCACTGGGAAGGAAATTTTGACAGCCTGAAACAGATGTGCGAAACCTGCTTCGGCGATCCGGACATCGTCTGCGTGCCGGAGACACCCTTGCTCAATGTACCCGAAGCGGCCATCGTCGCCGATCCGCTGCTGGAAAGATTCCAAAGGGCGGGAGAAGAATATGCCGCCGCGCTGCGTCTTTCCGCGGAAACGGTGGCCGGGCTGGAAACGCCCATGATTTCAGCGGAAGAATATATCCGGAACGTGAACGGGACCCCGTGAGGGATGAAAGAAATGACCGGGAAAGCTGAAAAGGAATCGGGAGAAAACATCATGCGCAGGAAACTGATCCAATGGCTGGGGCTGACAGGTATTCTGGCTTTGCTTTCCTATACGGCGGCGATCGTGTTTTCGCCCATGGCATATCCGGGATATGACTGGATGGCGCAGGCGGTCAGCGATCTTTCGGCAGACAACGCGCCTTCCCGTGCGCTTTGGAACCGGCTGGTGGCGCGGCATACGCCGGATGGTGCCTGGCCTTCATTGAGGACGCGCTGGAGAAGAGCAACGGGATCGAGATCTTCGGCGGGGATTCCGCGAAGGAGTCTGCTGTGCTCTATTCGGATGCGATGCGTCAGGGCACGCCGGAGCGAGACGCTTTTGTCTTCTACGATTGCATCTGCCGGAGCCCGGACGGCCCGGTCAACTGGGGGCACTGCGGCATCGGGCTCGGCGACGGCAGCGTCATCCACGCCTGGGATACGGTACGAATCGACGATTACCGGCAGATCGAGGCCATGACGGCGCTCTCCGGGGATCACCCAAGGTACATCGGCTGGGTGCCGGTGGAGCGGGTGTTGAAGCAGAAGGCGGCGGACAGACATGAAAAGTTTGAACAACCGGAGGAAACCATGGTTGAGCTGAGAGCGATTACAGAAGATAACTTTCTTGACGCATTTCATCTTGAGCTGGCGCCGGGACAGGAGCGCTTTGTATCGCATCCGATCCGAAGCCTCGCACAGGCTTACGTTTACAGGGAACAGTGCCAGCCGTTTGGAATCTACGAGGATGGAAAAATGGTCGGGTATGTCATGGTGATCTATGACTATGATGTCCCGGAGTACGATATCTGGCACATGATGATCGACAAATCCATGCAGGGACGCGGCCTGGGCAGCGCTGCCCTGGGTCGAGTCCTCGATTATATCCGCACGAAACCGTTTGGAGATTCCAGCAGGGTGGCTCTGACCTGCAATAAGGACAACACGGCGGCGAGAAAACTGTATGAACGCAGGGGGTTTCGCTCAACAGGCACCGAAGATGAAGACGAGATCGAACTTGCCATGACGGTTGACTGACCGTTCGAGCTGCATCTTTACCCACATATTTTCACAAGTCACCGGCTGACATGTGGACATATATGGGTATTTGTGTACAATGGGTTCCGGGGGTGCACAATGAGGGTGACGGTTGAGCCGATCGATCGGAAACGCAAAGAAGAACTGATCGTGCGCTGTCATGACCCAGGCGCGGCTTGGGTCGCGAGTGTGACGGAGGCGGCTTCCGGCCAGCGGACGGTCTGCGGCTGGCGGGAGGATACGCTGCGCCGGCTGAAGCTGTCGGAGGTTTTCTACTTCGAGGTCGTGAGTGACCGGTCCTTTGTCTACACGCAGGCAGAGGTATTCGAGGCGAAGGAAAAACGATACGAGTTTGAGCAGGTGTGTACAGGCAGCGCCCTGTCCCGGTGCAGCAAGTCCATGATCCTGAACGCGGAGAAGATCGATTGTGTCCCTCTGTCCGGCCGGTTTGAAGCGGCGCTGTCCAACGGAGAGAAGGCCATCGTATCCCGGAAATATGTGGTGGATCTGAAAGATGCTGGGGGCAGGAGCCATGAAAAATGTCACGCTCTGGCTGCGGCGGTATGTGACGGTCTATGGGATTATCATGCTGTGCACGTTTTTCATGTGCCTGCTGTTCAACCCAGCCTCAGAGCTGCCGGTGGTGTCCTTCTTTGGGCGCATCATGGCGTTCACACTGCTGGCGCTGCTTTCGCTGGTCGTCTATTATTCCAGGGACGAGCTGACCCCGAAGGGCTGGTGGCTGCGCACCGCGCTCCACGCGCTCCTGTTGGAGACGGTGCTGCTGCCGCCGGCGCATCGCTGGGGCTTCTGGCATAGCGGGCCTGATATTCTGATCTATGCGGGTTTCGTCCTGCCGGCCAAGCCGTTGTGGGATCTGGTGGATTACGGCCTCAACGCGAAAACCGCAGCGCAGATCAACGAAAGAATCAGAAAAAACCGGTTGGCGAGAAAAGCATGAGATGTAGCATTCCCGGGCTGGTCCCGCTGCGTGAAAGCCGTTCTGCTCCGCATGCCGCATGATGAAGGCGTTGCTCCGTTAACTACAAAGTGAACGCAGCAGCAGTTGCTCCAACATTCCTTAAATGTTTTCTCACTCTACAGGGAAAAACAGTTTATTCTGCCCGGTTGCCGGTTCGGTAAAATCGCAAACGGCACCTGCAAGTTTCATTCCAAGCTCTGGAATCAGACAGTTAATCACATTTCGAAATGTCTCTCTATAGCTTTCCGGAGCCACATCGGTCACAATATATTTCCTTGCTGGCATAACCCACTTTACCCATCCATCCGGAACTGGCGTATCCTCATATACTTCAATGCCTGCCAAATATAAACCTCTGGAGAAATCGTCCGTCCATGGCATAAAACTCATCGTTTCATCGCTCATTGCTCCCCAAAACCCGACAAAAGATCCATCAGCGTTTTTCATTCCAAGATCCGCAATATCACTGAAATTGGAATTGGCTTGCTGCCACAGATCCTGAACGACATTCTTTTCTTTCGTGCATAAACCTTCCTTGCCAATGATTGCAATTCTAGGTAAATCAACAATCTTGTGGTTAAACATTTTGCTCCTCCTCCAACTTCTGCTCATAGCATTATCGTTGCACTCGTAATCCACATACCAGATCAGCCCGTCCCGCGCCACAAAACTGGTGGGGAAATAGTCGATGTTCAGCCCGGCGGCCTTCGCCTTGGCCGCCATGTCGCAAGCCAGGGCTCTGCGGATGCCCCGCTTTTGATCAGTTCAAAGATAGCAAGGCCTTCGATGTACTGTTCATCCATGATTTTCTCCTGCCTTATTCTTGTCCCCCGGGAATCCTGGTGAAGGAAATATTCCCTTTTGCCCGCTGTCCCGAAACAGAAATATGATAGTTCCCTGTTTCTGGAATTTCCAGAACAAAATCGGCGTTCTGCTGCCCGTTTCCCCGGTAAATCGGCTCTTTTCCTTCCAGCCGCACGGTCACATCCACATATCCTTCTGTGTGCGACAGGGAAACCTGCAGACGATCACCCTCCGTCAGGTTCAGATCAGCCGATTCCTCCCGATTCAGAATGCTGTATTCCATCCGGAACCCGGATGCATCAGATACCCTGGATCCGTCAAAAATACTGCCCGTACCGCAGCCGGTCAGCAGGAAAAGCATTGCGGCAAGCATAATTAACCAACGTACTCTTTTATAATCTGTATTCCAGTTGAACATCAAAAGGCTCCTCCGCTACCCGGCTCGCATTGATCTCTTCCGCGGGTGTACAGCCAAGCGCACGATATGCTGCTTGCGATTCCTTCGAGGAATGGCTTGATATATACAGTTTTTCAGCGCCCAGCCGAAGGGCCTCTTCACATACCAATGAAAAGAGTATCTTCCCTATGCCCTGGCGCCGGTATTCCTCTGAAATCTGAAAGCATACCAGCTCTGCATAGCGTGCTTTCACACCAAATATATGATGGGAAACAGTCGCAAAACCAACGATCCGCCCGTCCATGAACGCGCCAAAGCCTGTTTGGTCAAGATTCATATGCAGCGATACATCTTCCGCGATTTCCCTGCATTTTTCCAATGACCAATTTTCCTCGAACAGAATCGGCACAAGCTTCCAACCGCTGTCCGTCCTTCTCCAGCACTCAGTGACGGTCTGATGACGAACAAATGAATCCAATGAGCGCCCGTTGAAATTATCCTCATCTAATCTGCTGAACTGTATAGAAGTGCGCCATAAAGCCCCCGTCATTTCAAATTTCGGATTGTGCATCCTTTACTGCTGCTCCATAGCGGCAGAAAAGGGACAGTACGATCATCATGACACCCAATCCCACAGAGGAGAACTCGCCAACAGATAGCTTTTCTATACCGGGATAGATTTGATCCACAATGGCAACACCAATCGAGCAGGCAATCCCCGTACTCAGAGGAATAACAATGGTCAAGATGCCAAGGCGCATCAGTTTTTTGGCTCCACGCATGGTAAAAGGGTCTCCGTCGGCAATTTCGTTCCTGAAATATGTTTCAGCAAATTTACACAGAACAGCTTCTGCCGCGCAACAGAAAGCGCCGACTGACATGAACGCATACAGGGCAGGAAGGCTCATTCCGGCATTGTTTTCGATCAGGCTGTGGACCGTAACTCCACCCAACTTGAATGTTTCAGGGCCGAGCGCCAGACTGATGATTCCTGCAATACAGACGCAGAATCCAACGATACAACATACAAAGATAATTTTGCTGAAAGTCTTTCCGATCTTCGCTAATGTCTGAATGGTTTTTAACGTGTTCATGATGGTATCCTCCAATGATTTTCTTATCACGTGATTGATTTTTCTGAATGCTCTTTTTTCCAGCTAAGCGCAAGCACCGCCACACGGTATAGAGAATATAGCCCCGCGCTCAGCAGCACAGCCCCCACGATATCCGTGAGCCAATGCACACCGGCTACCAGTCTGCCGATCACCATGAACGCGGAAAACAGGAGGACAAACGCCGCTGTGATCCGCCGGATTGTTTGGCTCTTTGCCCGCCTGTTCACCTGAAACAGCAGCGTGGGCATCACGCTGAGCACCAGCAGCGTGGTGGAGGATGGATAGGACGCCTCCATGGCTCCGTCGATCAGGATGGGGCGGTAATTGATGGGAATCATCTCGAAGAGCAGGTAGCCCAGAATGACCAGGATGTAATTCCCGCCCAACAGCAGGATGTCCCTGTCCACTTTGGCGATGCTTTTCCTGCGGATCCACTGCGTAAGGCCAAGCAAGCCGAAGCCAATGCAGACCGCAATGGGCACCAGCCCCAGCCAGTCCGTAACGGAGTATATGCTCATATGCACGCCCGTCAGGCGATGAAACCAAGTGTTGACAGCGGCAAAACCGACATTCGTCCCGTTGACGCCCACGGGCTGCCCATCCACCGTCTGAATGAGAACCGTCCACAGAATAAAAGCCAGGATCAGGGCTGCCCCTGACAGGATTCCTCTCTTGTCGTGCTGTTTCATGGTTTCCTCCATAATACTCATTTATATACCGCTTTTACCGCAGCATCTTCATCATACCGGGGCCGTCCCATTCGCATGGTCTTTCTTCAAAACCCATGCGCTTGTAAAACGGCACAGCTTCTTTTGTACTGATCAATTCCAGACTGACCGCCCAGCCGGGGACGACGGTATCGCGAATATACCTCTCCAGCGCGCGGATGAGCCCCGCTCCAATCCCCTTACCCTGATGGGGCGGAAGTACCGCAAAATCCTTGATATAGAAGGACATTCCGCCGTCTCCAATCAGTCGCGCCATGCCCACGGGTTTCCCGTCATCAAATGCCGCGAAGGTCGCCAGACTGTTTTGAAGCGCGGCCTGGACCTGCGCTTCACAGGGCGGCTCCCAGCCAACCGAAGTATACAGCTCCAGGAAGACCTCTGCAGTCAGTATATTTGTTTTGATTTCCAGCATTTCTGTTTCCCCTTCAGTCGAACAGCTGCCCAGGCAGCTTCAGCTTTTCCTTGGGCGGGAATGCTTGGTCGAAGGCGTCTACATCAGCGTCGTCCACATAGTAGCCCTTGGGCGTTTGATACACGCCGGTCACGCCGTCCAGATACCCCGGCGCCAGCTCCCTGCACAGGAAGAAGGAATCGTCCGCGCCTTCCGGCAAATCATGGTAGCGGATGCCAAACTTCCGGGCATAGTCAAAGCCGCAAAGGCTGTAAAACTGGATATTGCCCTCAAACAGTACCGCTCCAAAGCCCATGGCCGCCGCCTTTTCCAGGCAGAAGTCCAGCAGCTTTTTCCCATAACCCAGCCGCTTCAGTTCCGGCGTGATGCCGATAGGGCCCATGGTCAGCACGGGAATAATTCGGCCGTCGTCAGCATTGATGACCGTTTTCATGAACATGTTTTGCCCGATCAGTTTTCCGTCTTGTTCCATCACGAAATCCAGCTCCGGGATGAAGGCAGGGTCGTCCCGCAGCACGTGCATCACATAATGCTCGCTGCAGCCCGGACGGTATACGTTCCAGAAGGATTCCCGGATCAGGTTTTCGGTCTCTCTGTAATCCTCTGTTTTTTCCAATCGAATGATGTATTTTCCCATACTTTTCATTCCTTTCAGGCCCTCTTTCCCAGTCGGTTCTTCCGGATTCTTTCATTGATCTGCGCTGCGGTCTTTGCATTGAGGCTGTAATCTGCCAGGTGCCACAGTGCTTCAGCCAGCAGAATAAAACCAGCATAAATCAGAATGTCGTTTCCGCTTTGCCAGAAGCCCCAGGAATGCGCCAGTGGCAGCAGCACCGCTTCCAGCAGAAGCAGATGCAGCGCGGTACGCACCCACCAGGCCTTCACCGTCAGTTCTTCTTCGGAGTAATACACAGCCAGCGACAGGAGAGCGATCAGCGTGAAGATCATGATGCGGCCAAAGAAGGACACCACCGGCAGCTCCGAGGTTGGATTAAACAGCAGGCACATGAAGAATGTACACAGCATGATGATCCCATAGACCGTCACATACCGTCTCACCCAGAGCGTGATGTTTTTCATAAGCATTTACACCCCCAGCATCCGTTTCAGATCCGCCACATATTTCCGGGATACGACGACTTTCTCTCCGTTGGACAGCACCGCTTCAAACCGGCCGGACAGGGAAGGCCGGACATAATCGATCTTCTCCGCGTTCAGGATCATGGACTTGCTGCAGCGGAACAAGGCGCTGCCCGCACACAGCCGTTCAAACTCATACAGCTTCTCTTTTGCCTCGAATACAGCCGCCTGCGTGTAGAGAAAGGACCGGTCATCCACAACCTCGAAGTAGAAGATCTCCGACAGCTTCAGCCGATGCAGCGTATCCTCCCGCCAGCCGCAAATCATTCGCTGGCCGGAAGCCGCCTCCGTCACGCTCGACACCCACTCTGCACCGGGGTTATAGCAGTGCACGATCAGCTCTTCCTCACGGTCCTGTTCGATCCGCTCCACCGTCACCCTCATTGTGCCACCTCCGGAACCTATTGTACCCAAATATCCATCTATGTCTATATATCAGCCGGTGACTTGCGGAAATGTGCCGGTAAGATGCATTTCTACCTCATCCAGCCCGTTTGGGTTGTATTATCTGCCGGTATGATTGTCATTCTCTTTCTCCTTTGCCGACCCCGCTGCGAGGCCGAGCAGCATGCCCGCCATCATACCAAGGCCGACATTGAAGTGCAGCGCCGTCGCCAAAGCGGTGCCGGGGCGCATTCCAAGGGCTATACCCTCAGTACCATATAAGGATAGTGGTATGCCCTCGCAAAACAGCTGACCAGCGCGGTCATATTATCCATACCTCACCTCATACACAATGTTCTTGTTATTTACAGACCGCTCAAGGCAAGAGCGATTCCGGCCCCGAAAAACACCACCCCCAGCGCACGCAGAAAAACGGTATGGCTTCTGGCAGGCCGCCCCCGTCCTTTGTTTTCCATTTTTCCGCAGCTTTCCACCATGCGTTGGGCGAAATGAGCAGCATTGCCAGGCCCATGGCGCACAGGACCATTCCAGCGATAGCTTCCTGATTCATATCGTTCACTCCTTTTCTGCCATCAACGGCGGCAAATGACCCGTCCGAGACAGCATCAAGCGGAAAAGTCCGTGCCGGTTGCAATGGGCATAAAGGCTGCTCACGCGGCTGCGCTTGAACCGCGCTTCCGCATTGCCTTCCGGGTAAAGCTTGACGATTTGCATTCCTTCATCTGACACCGCCGCTAAGAACGAGATGTAATGCTCCTTGGTCATGGGATGGCTCATGGAAACATAGCACAGCCGTATGCTCCCAAGTCTTCAATTCGTACAAAAGCCTTTTGGCACCAGGCAAACAGGGAAGAGAAAGCCTGATCGAAATCATAATCGTCCGGCAGCTCAGCCAATTCCAGGATCATCCGATCTTCCTTGGCAACTGCTTCCTGCAACGCCTTTTTACTGAGGATAAAACAGCCGCTTTCCAGAAAATGTAGGTTTTGGATCAGGTAAAACAAGCACTTACAAGTACCGCGAAGCCTGGCGCTGTTCTTGTCCCTGTCTGCGTGAATATAGCGGTGGCAGAGTTCGTGATACAGATTCCCCAGACTCAGTTTGACATAATTGATCTCATCTTCCCGCGTCGCAGGCGGAAGATAATCCGTCAAAACGCCGAGCAGATCCTTCGTCGTGTGGTGCAGCTGGCACACTTCCAGGGGATTCCAGCGTTTCATTTCTTCTTTCCCGCAGATAAAGCCGCAGGATTTCTCATAGGAACCAATCGTTTTCAAAATCCTGCGGTATGTATCCATATCCTGAACGGAGAACCGGTCCAGGATCACCATGACGTCGATATCGCTGTTTTCACGGGCTTCATCGCGCAGATAGCTTCCCTGCAGACCGATGTACAGCAATCGCTCTCCGAAGGCCGACTGACAGTTCAGGATCAGATCATACAGATATTTGTCCAGATCAAACATCGTTATTTCACTCCGTAGGTCGTAATAAAGTGTCGGCTGAACGCTTCGATCTTCCTGATCGCATCCTCTGTTTTTTCCGGCTCCCGGTCGCACAGGTGAATGAGCGCGGAAATAGGCGCGGTATAGGCAAAAGCCAGCATCTCCGGATCGTCCTGACGGAGCAGCCCCTTCTCCATCATGCCCTGAAAGACAGGTGTAAACATTTGCGTCAAGCCGGTGAGAAAGTGCCTGGTGGCAAGCTCCTTCGCCCGTTCATCCCGGAACTGCTCGACGGCCAGCACCTTGCGCGTTTTGACAATCATTTCGTCATGGACGGTAAAATCCACCATTCGCATCGTCATTTCCACCAAGCCTTCCGGGGAATCCGGCACAGGAGGCAGATGATCAGCTGAGCCAAACTGTTCCCCATAATAGGCGATCATCCTATCCAATAGGGCTTTCCAGATGGCTTCCTTACTTTCAAAATGCTTGTAAATGCCCGACTTGGCCAGCCCGAGGGACGCGGCCAGCTCTCGAATGTTGGTTCCCTCATACCCCTTTTGTGAGAACATCTCCAGCGCCGCCGTCAGAATTCTCCCCTTCGTGTCTTTTGCCATACGCACCTCCACAGAAGCTAAGTGACCTTACGATCACTTATTGTAGTGAACGGAGGGTCACTTGTCAATCCGTTTATAGAATTTTACATTCCTATGTCTTCACCTACCTGAGTCTGCTCAATCAGGCAGGCGTCGATCCCAAGACCATCCAAGCCATTGGCGGCCATGGTAGCTTCCTCATGACATACGATCTCTATGTCCATACAAACGGCGAGCAGATCGCCTCGGCGGGCGAAAAGGTCAACGAATTGCTGTCGTCTTGACAGAATCGCAGATATTTGCAGCATCGGTTCTTTTTCATAACTGCCAATGCTTAGCAGATTGCGTTTTCGTTAAGTTTTTTGCAGGAGAAGACATTCAATCCTGCATTTTGAAAATCCTGTATCTCTCAAATTCTCTCGCAAACCTTCACGTTTGTGCAGAGGTTTGTGCAGAAATCGGATTTTCAGTTATGTGACATGAATCAGTCTCACGGATTTTACATTCTCCCTCGTGTTTTTTGTTTTATTGCAACAAAAAACTCCGCACATCACTGTGCGGAGTGCTGGCTCCCCAGGTAGGGCTCGAACCTACAACAACTCGGTTAACAGCCGAGTGCTCTGCCATTGAGCTACTGAGGATTATCGTGCTGG
>Ga0208297_1000369_pt1 | contig 100104 bp, 83 predicted proteins | sample LMS_cellobiose_e_FD_187367 | JGI IMG/M metagenome (GOLD analysis project Ga0208297, IMG submission 187367) | Rumen-fistulated moose microbial communities from Alaska, USA - LMS_cellobiose_enrichment (SPAdes) (version 2) | ecosystem: Host-associated > Mammals > Digestive system > Stomach > Rumen... | reverse complement strand
GGTAGCAGTAGATACCAGACTAAAGAAACTGAAGTTTGGGCGATTTCTTCTTGCTGGTTATTTTCTCCTGCTTCTATCTGGCGATTTTATCCCGCTGTTTTTGGGTTGTTTTAGCCTGTCGCTAACAACATTATCTGACCTTAATTAAAGATAATCAAACATACTTAATTAATTGCATTGAAAATAATTGATTTTATTGATAAAGGACCTATCATGCTTTATAGACCCCTATTTTAAATTAGATATAATATATATTCTGTCAACTAGAATATTTAAAAGAATTAATTCCATGAACTATGTATCTCTCTTCTACCTGTGATAGGACAACTAGAAAAGATGTGTGTTGATATACTGGGCAGCTGAATATTTTCTGATCACGTTCATATCGATTGAGATATGGATAGAGCTTTGTGCTTTCCTGATTTTATAAGCAGTTTAAATGTTCCTGATTTTATTCTACACTTTTCATTGGGAGCCTGTTTGGAATGCTTTACAATCTGATAATCGCCCCTATCGAGATGATCGTCGACTGGGTCTTCATATTCTTCTACAAGAACTTCATGATGGGTGCTATCGGTGCTGTTGTCGGTGTCAGCTTCGTCATCAACTTCCTTGCTCTTCCTGTCTACAATATTGCAGATGGTCTCCAGGAGGTCGAGAGACGGAAAGAAAAAAGCATGGAGAGATGGGTCAGGCACATAAAGCATGCCTTCAAGGGTGACGAGCAGTTCATGATGCTATCCGAGTACTACAGGCAGAATGACTACCATCCTCTCTATGTGCTGAGAAGCTCCCTTTCGATCCTTATCGAAATCCCATTCTTCATTGCAGCCTACCACTACCTGTCGCACAATACACTGCTTTCAGGTTCGAGCTTCTGGATCTTCAGGGACTTCGGAGCCCCAGATGGTCTTCTCAGATTCTCTATTGCAGGCAAGCTTGTTGTTATCAACATCCTACCTATAATAATGACACTCATAAACTTTGTATCAGGTGCCATCTACACGAAGGATGCAACTCTCAGAGAGAAGAGCCAGCTCTATGTAATTGCACTTATCTTCCTTGCCCTGCTCTACTCTTCCCCTTCAGGACTTGTTCTCTACTGGATCCTCAACAACCTCTTCTCTCTCGTGAAGAACATAGTACTCAAGCTGAAGCATCCTGGAAGGATCACACACATACTTGTCTCCATCGTCATCACACTGTTTGGCTACTACGTCTTCCATGGAGGCTACTCGGATACAGGAAAGGCCTACTATGTCGCCTTTGCACTCTTCATCTACCTGCTTCCTGTAATCTCATATGGCATCAGGAAGGCGTTCTCCATGCTTCCGGAAGTAGATACAGGAGAAGGAACCAGGCTTTCCCTCACAGTGCTTTCAGGCCTGGGCCTTGCCCTTCTTGCTGGCCTTGTGCTTCCCTCCTCTGCAATCGCCTCGAGCCCTGTTGAATTCTCGTACCTTGGCTCGACTGCCGATCCAAGCTCCTATGTATATACATCGCTTTCGATATTCCTGGGCCTCTTCCTGTTCTGGCCCTTCTGCCTATACAAGATGTTCGGCAAGAGTGTGAGAAAGGTGCTTCCTGCCCTCTTCTTCTCTCTGCTCGTCTCGGCACTTCTGAATGTATATCTCTTCAAGCAGAGGTATGGTGACCTCACTACCTCATTCGAGCTTGAGTACTCAATCAGGAACATCACTATAGTACAGGCAGTATTGCCTATCCTCATTTTCATCCTGCTTCTGGTCGTCTACTATCTTCTTGCGCTGAAGAAAAGGAGCTCGATACTTGTATTTGTCGCACTTACGCTTCTACTTGCAGAGCTTTTCCTCGGTATTATGAAGATGAGCACGATAAGATCATCATTCAGGGAGTACGAGGACAAGCTTGAAGAGAGAGACAGCAGGAGCTCTCTCTCCACCTACGATACTGTCTACCACTTCTCCAGGACGAAGAAGAATGTCGTTGTCTTCTTCCTGGACAGGGCCATCGGCTCCTTCCTTCCCCAGATATTCGAAGAGAATCCGGATATCGCTGCAGACTTTGCAGACTTCACGAACTATTCGAATACAATCAGCTTCTCGACAAATACTGTTACTGGCATTCCACCTATTCTCGGTGGCTACGAGTACACTCCAATAAAGTTCAATGAAAGGTCTTCTGAGCTTCTCAGGGACAAGCACAATGAGGCAACGCTTGTAATGCCGAGACTCTTCCTGGATGCCGGCTATGATATCACGATCACGGATCCTCCACTTCCCAACTACCTCTGGAAGGGAGACATGTATGCCTTCAGGCCCTATCCAGAGATGCATGTAGAGGAGCTGACAGAAAGGTACTTTACCAGGTTCGCAAAGGAAAAGGGTCTGCTGCTCGAGGATTTCGAGGACAGGAACTGCCGCAAGGAGATAAGGAACTTCAGCCTGCTCCAGATGCTCTGTCCTCTGCTTCGCGACCTCTTCTACTCCCACTTCAAGGCCGATATGTCCGATGCACTCGATGTCGGTGGTGTCTCTGCGACCGAGTATCTGGGTCAGTTCAGCTCGCTTTACTATCTTTCTGAGATCACGGACTTCAGCTCCGAGAAGGACAACTTCATCTTCATCGAGAACGACACTCCGCACAATGCAATCTCACTTGACGAGAACTACGAGCTTCCAAAGAAGAAGGAGTCCACAAGAGTCACAAGACACTACGATGTCAATGTAGCATCCTTGAAGAGAGTCGGCATCTGGCTTAGATATCTGAAAGAAAATGGTGCTTACGACAACACGAGGATAGTGATCGTCTCCGACCATGGAAAGGATATAGACCTTCCGGCCTTCTCAGCCTTTGAGAATCCTTCGATTCCATCCTCCTTCGACTGCCTGCTCCTCTACAAGGACTTCGACCAGAGAGAGGGCTCTGAGAACACGGATTTCATGACGAATGCAGATACGCTCTTCCTGATCACAAAGGGTCTTGGGCTTTCGGATACCAACCCATTCACGAACAGAAAGTTCACTGTGGAGAAGGATGGCGGTGTCGATGTCTACATCTGCCAGGACTGGAATCCAAACCACTTCAGGGGAAGCAGGACCTTCAACCTTTCAGATGACCAGGCATACCATGTGATGGACAATATCTACGATCCAGCAAACTGGACAGTGCTTACAGAGTGGAAGGGAGGAAAGAACTGATGCTCTTCTTATATATCGACCCAGGTACAGGTTCAATGCTCTTTTCTCTCTTCATCGGCCTTGCAGCTACACTATCCTTTGGACTCAGGGCCCTTGTGCTGAAGCTGAAGTTCGGAGGTGGAAAGAAGAAGGACGATCAGGATGAGAAGAGACTTCCATTCGTCATCTTCTCCGACAGCAAGCGCTACTTCAATATCTTCGATCCGATCTGCCAGGAGTTCGAGAAGAGAGGCATCCATCTGACCTACTTCACACTCTCGAAGGATGACCCGATCTTCACAAGAGGCTACAACTTCATCCACCCCGAGTTCCTCGGAGAAGGAAACAGGGCCTTTGCAAAGCTGAATTTCATCCATGCAGATATCGTGCTCTCGACAACTCCAGGACTTGATGTATACCAATGGAAGAGAAGCAGAAATGCCCGCTTCTATATCCATGTTCCCCATGTAGTTGACGACCTCTCCACATACAGGATGTTCGGACTCGACCACTATGATGCAATCCTGACAACAGGTCCCTGCCAGGTGGATTTTGTCAGGAGAATAGAAGCAATGAGGCCCTCTATCCAGAGAAAGGAGCTTGTGACTGTCGGCTCGATCCAGCTGGATGGTCTTGCATCCAAGAAGAATGGTGCAAGGACAAGAGCGAGGAATGAGAGGCCTGTAGTGCTTGTGGCACCGAGCTGGGGCAAGAGTGCAATACTCTCCCGCTATGGCGCGAAGATACTGAATGCACTCATGAAGACAGGCTATGAGATAGTTGTCCGCCCTCACCCACAGTCCTTCGATTCGGAAAGGGAGCTCATGGCCTCGCTTATGAAGGAGTTTCCATCGATCGAATGGAACCGTGACAACGACAACTTCGAGGTCCTGAACAGGGCCGATATCCTGATCTCTGACTTCTCTGGTGTCAACTACGACTTCTCTCTCGTATTCGATAGACCGATCATCTATGCAGATACAGCCTTCGATCCTGCGCCCTACGATGCGGCCTGGACCGGAATGCCTATCTGGTCCTTCAAGGTCCTTCCGCTTCTTGGAAACCCTCTGAAGGAGGATGAGTTCGACAATATCAAGGAGATCATAGACAGGACGATTGCAAGCATCGACCTCGAGAGAGGAAGAGAGAGCGTCAGGAAGCAGAACTGGAGCAATAGAGGCGAAAGTGCACGTCTTGCAGCAGATTACCTGATCAGAAAGCAGCAGGAGATTTCAAGATGATAGAATACACTCCAAAGAGAGCCGACACCCTTCCTGATGCTCTTGGCAATCTCTATGAAATCCTTTCACTTCTCCGCTCTCCAGAGGGCTGTCCATACGACAGGAAGCAGACAGAAAAGAGTACGCTGCAGAATCTGATAGACGAGTCCTACGAGTACCTTGATGGTGTCATGAAGAGGGATACTGCGCTCTGCAGGGAAGAGATCGGCGATGTGCTCATCAACGCGCTCATGATACTCCGCATCCACGAGGAAAAGCATGACTTTTCACCCCAGGAGGCTGTCAACGAGGCCGTAGAGAAGCTCTACAGGCGCCATGACCATGTCTTTGGAAAGGTAAGAGCAGAAAGCGAAGAGGAGGCCCTGGAGGCCTTCAACAGGGCCAAGAGGGAGAAGGAGGGTCGAAACGCAGATGCAAAATCGATCTTCGAGCATATCCCCTCCTCTCTTCCTCCTCTGGAGATGAACTACGAGATACAGAAGAAGCTTGCCAGATTCGGCTTCGACTGGCCCTCAATAGATGGAGTTGTCTCAAAGGTACATGAGGAGCTATCAGAGGTCGAGGAGGCGCTCGGCGAGGATGACAGGGATCATCTTGAAGAGGAACTTGGCGACCTTCTTACGACCATCATAAACCTCTGCCGCTATGTCAAGATAAGGCCCAATGTGGCAATCGAAAGGACCAACGAGAAGATGAGAAGAAGATTCTCAGGTGTCTTTGCACTTGCAAATGAAAGAGAAATACCTCTTGATATGGAGAATGTGGACAAGCTCAACGAGCTCTGGGATGAGATCAAGAGAGGAGAAAGATAGGAGGCCTACTTCAGGACCCTGTTCATTGTGAATGACGCAGTATATGTACTGCCATCCTCCCTTCTTCTCAGTGCCGTCCACATCATGACACCATTCTTTGCGCTCTCGATCTCCCAGCACTCTCTCTTCTCCACTCTGTCCTGGTTTGCCCAGCGCATCAGAAGAAATCTTCCATCAACAATGAAATCAGAGTATCGGTTCACACTCTGGTTCCAGGATCCATCCTCATTTCTGTCATAGTAGACGTATGATCCATCCTTCCAGAACTCCCAGCGATGCTCATCCCCATCGCTGTCATACTCCGAGCTTTCGCTTGTGAGCCTTCCCTCCCAGACTCCGATGACAGAGCTTCTGAAGTCTACAGGAACGCGGACATACTTCTCTCTCCTTTTCTCGCTCATGCTGGCACTTCTTCCCTCTCTTCTGGTCTTCACAGTCGTTATGCACTCGAGCTCATCCTCTGTGATTCTAAGTATCACATGGTCGTAGACGATGGATAGCTGTTCATCGGTCTTCACATCGATGCTGAGAATGTTTCCTCTGAGTGTGCAGGCAAGTTCCAGGTTCATCATCCAGGACTCATTTTCGGACGATATCAGCTGAGAGGCCGTAAGGGCCTTGTCGTACCTGAAGCGGTAGACTACCTTGTCGTTTGTCGGGACCTTCTTTCCATCCACTTCATCGAGCATCCATCTGCCGACAAGGAGCTTCTCAGTAGATGGCCTACGTTCAGTGCTGCTGCAGCCTGTAGATAGAACAAGAACAAGGATTGAAAACAGGAGAGTGACAAAAGCTCTTCTCATCAATGTACTCCTTAGAACCATTATAGAGGAGAAAGCCAAAGAGGAAAGCAGGAACTTCTATTTCAGATAGAGACGGCTTCTTACTTCATCCGGGAATCTTGTCTGTGCAATTGCCCAGTACTCTGTAGCCCTCTGTCTGTCTCCCAGTTGTCTGTAGATATCACCGATCGCAAGGCAGAGCCTGTAGCTCGATCGGGTGTTGCTCTCGAGCGCAAGGGAAAGAATCAGGCCAGAATCGTTCCTGTCGAGAAGTATCTCGATCGCAGCAGCAAGAGAGTTCAGGAATTCGGCATTTCCACCCTCCTTCCTGAACCAGGCATCGAGGTTGGAGACGATAAGAGAGGAGTCTGCCTTAGCGGCAATGCTGACAAGGGCCGCCTCCCTCTCTGTGAGGCTCTCCTTCAGCGATGTGAAGAGCTCATTCGCTTCGGCCTTTCTTCCTGCATTCATGAGAAGCTGGTAGTAGCGTATGCTCTCGCCTCTTGTGAAGTCGTAGTTCTCCTGGATCTGCCTGGCAGCATCGAAGGCAAGCTCCTCATCTGCGTAGAAGAGCAGCAGGCCGAGGATGTTATGGAAGTTGTCGCTCTTTTCCTTTGGATACAGAACATAGTACAGCGTTGCAGAGGAGGCAGCATCGTCCATGTACCCAAGCTGGTAGTTGCACATGGCCCTGTAGTAGAGTGCATCTCTGTCTATACGCTTTTCAAGCACTGAAGATGCGTAGGAAAGTACGCTGGTGTAATCCTTCAGCTCGCTGTAGTTGTACTCGTAATCGTACTTCTCTTCCTTCTTCTGGCAAGATAAAAGAAGAAGAGAAGCAAGAAGCAATGAAAGAAACACAACTCTCTTCATCATTCCCACTTCCCTTCCTATAAAAACAAACTGTGGTCAGCAATAAGCCGGGTTCTGTATAACGGCAATCATCTATCCAGACCGGCAGTTACCTGACGGCTCTAGCGTTCTACCCGAGAAGTATTGTCTGAGACGGGACACTTCCCCTATTTGAACTTGCTCCGGACGAGGTTTTCAATGCCTTCCCCATCACTGGAGAAGCGGTAGGCTCTTACCCTGCCATTTCACCCTTACCCTTTCAGGCGGTATACTTTCTGCTGCACTATCTGTCGCATTGCTGCGCCTGGTAATTAGCCAGCATCCTGTCCCATGGAGCCCGGACTTTCCTCTTCAATGAATGAAGCGATTGCCTAGCTGGCCACAGAATGAATCAAATGGAATCCAGATCGATATCGACATCCGAGCCGAAGTCTGCGGTGACGTTCTGCTCCTCTTCCTCCATATCCTGAAGCTCTGCAGAGTAGTCGATTGCATCCTCGCTCTCCTCGTAGAAGAGGATCCTGGAGCAGTACGGACAGTACATTGTAGAGTTTCCGAGATGGATCTCGTTGACGAACTGGACTGGAAGAATCATATTGCAGCCCTGGCAGACCTGTCCATGGACCGGTACGATTCCAAGACCGTTCTTGTTCTTCACGATGGAGGAGAACTTGGTGTATACGCTTTCGGAGACACCCTGCTCTCTGATTCTCTGGCACTCCTCATCGTACTTTGCGACCTCTGCCCTGCTTTCAGCGATCTGGGCCTCGAGCTCAGCTTCCTTTGAAGTGACCTCCTTGTCCATCTGATCGAGAGCAGCCTCCTTCTCGGCTACCTGGGCAGAAAGTGCATCGACCTCCTCCTGAGTTGCCTTCTTTGCCTTGTTGAGCCCGGTCTCAGTGATCTTTGCCTCTTCGATCTCCTTGGAAAGAGCGTCGAACTCTCTCTGTGTAGAGACGGACTCCATCTTCTTTTCAGAGCTTACTCTCTGGTTGAAAGCGGTCTCGTAGTCGAGAGCTGTTCTGTTTGCAGTCTCCTTGGCGAGATTGTACTTCTCAGTAAGGGCGAGGAATTCCTCTCTTGCTCTGATGAGCTCTGCTCTCTTGCCACTGAGATTCTTCGGCAGCGATTCGATCTCGCTTTCCAGAGCAAACTTCTTCTTAAGAACATCCTGAAGTTCGATAAGAAGGTTGTGAACCTGCTGTAATTCATTATCAGCCATTATATAAACTCCTATAGATCACTGTTGAACGTAATCTTGTAACTTTCTGCTTCTCTTCGGGTGTCTCAGTCTTCTCAGGGCCTTTGCCTCGATCTGCCTGATACGCTCTCTTGTAACATCAAAATACAATCCAACCTCTTCCAAGGTCAATGGATATCCATCATCAAGACCGAATCTCATCCTGAGAACCTCCTGTTCTCTTGGAGGCAGGGTCTTGAGAACCTCCTTGATCTGCTCCTGCAGCAGAACATATGCAGTCTGGGTGGCAGGATTCTCGACATCCTTGTCCTCGATGAAATCGGAAAGGAGCGAATCCTCCTCTTCACCGACTGGGGTCTCGAGAGAGATAGGCTCCCTGGAGACGGACTTGACTGCCTTGACCTTCTTCTCATCCCAGCCGAGGTTGTTTGCGATCTCCTCATCGGTCGGCTCTCGCCCGAGCTGCTGGAGAAGGGTCCTGGACTCCCTTACGACCTTGTTGATCTGCTCGATCATATGTACAGGAACTCTGATGGTCCTTGCCTGGTCGCTGATGGAGCGGGTAATTGCCTGTCTGATCCACCAGGTTGCGTAGGTCGAGAACTTGAAGCCCTTTCTGTACTCGAACTTCTCAACAGCCTTTATGAGGCCGATGTTGCCCTCCTGTACCAGGTCGAAGAACTGAAGTCCCCTATTGGTATACTTCTTTGCGATGGAGACTACAAGACGGAGATTTGCCTTTATAAGCTTGTCCTTTGCATCCTTCATCGTCCTCTGCCCCTGTCTGATGAGAGCCACATCCTCCTGGATCTTCTCGGTACCGGTCTTCAGTACCTCGCCCTCTATTCCGGTCGCTCTGTCGTCGAAGGATTCGAACTCATAGCAGATGGCCTTGAGATTCTTCTCTGTAAGCTGGAGCTCCTTGATGTACTCCTTTATCTGGTCTGCATTCAGGCCAAGCTCCTCCTCGACGCTCTCTCTTGAGCTGGTAGCAAGCTCGCGTCCAAGCCTTCTGAGGGATTTTGCGATATCCTGGTCGTGCTCGATATGGAGAATCTGAGTAATCTTCTTCTCCTTCATAGTGCACTCGTTGATAAGCTCATCGGCGCTGATGAACTTCTCTGTAAGCTCGTCGATCTCATCCTGATGGAAGAGAATCGGATAGTACCAGATAGGAAGCTTGACTGTCTCTGACTTCGAGAGGCTGTCAACTGCCTTTATGTACTCCTCATCGACCTTCAGAGCTCCGCCATCCTCGACCGGAGTATCCTCGCCCTCGGATCTTTCAGCACCGTCGAGTACTGCCTCTCCGTTGGCAAGCTCCTCCTGGATGGCCTCCTCTTCGGCCTGTCTGTCCAGCTCTGCGAATATGCTGTTCTCGTTCTTGTCCACGATGTGGAAGCGGCTTACGATCATCCTTCCACCATATGGGTTCGGGATGCTCACATAGGTGTTGTAGTCCTTTCTGGTAGGCTCACCACCAACAAACCTTGCAAGCTCCTTTGAATTCACTTCATTGAAGAACTGGATATCCTCGCTCTTGACCTCGAAGCCACCAAGCCCGAGGGTCATGAGCTCTGCTCTCATTGCGTTGAACTTGTCGTCGTTCAGAAGCTCCTCGCCTGTGAGCTTTGCTCTCTCTATCTGCTCGTTGTACTCCTTGAGAAGCTTCAGGCTCCCCTTGAGAGACTCGCGATAGTTGTTGTTGTAGTGCTTGTGGAGTGCAAGCTTCGCCTTCAGCTCCTCAGGAGAGATATCCTCATCCTCGTCGACCTTGGTAGCAAGCTCCTGGGCGATCTTTGTAAAGAGTGAAATGAGAAGACCGCTCTTTCTGATAACGGATCTGATGACCTCGTCTCCGGACTCCATTCTCTTCGAGAGGATGACCTCCTGGCTTGCGTCGAGCAGATTCTCCTTTCCGATTTCCCTAAGGTACAGCCTGATAGGGTCATCGCCACTTGCTTCGGCCTTGTCATTGCCGAGAATAGTCATCTGGCGCTCGCTCTCGTGGGCTTCACCGACCATGTTCGGGTCGATGTAGCTCTCTGTGGAGCCTACGCGGTCATCATCGGCAGTCCAGGATGCCAGAGAGGGGGCATCCTCATGGAAATCCTCTTCATCCTCATCCTCGTCCTCATCGTCACGGGGCTCCTCCTCTTCTACAGGTGGAACATCGGTGACCATCTCGAAGGCGCTGACATGATCCTCGGCTGCGATCGCATCCTCTTCATCTGCCAGCTCGTCATCCTCATCATCCAGGACCTCGAGAGAGACCTCGCCGTCCGGGCTGGTCATAAGGTCCACGTTATCCTCATGATAGACGATGTCTATTTTCTCAAGCTCTGCGATTATATCATCGAAATCCTCGTTGCTCGCCTTTCCCTTGAGGGATTTCTGGAGAACCTCGTCCACCTCGTTCTTGGTAACGTAGTTCTCGCCATCCCTCTCGACGGCTATGCACTTCAGATCCTTGATAACTTGAGTCCTAACTTCATCTGTCATTGTCATCATTTCCTTTTCTGCCTGTACGGAGTGCGTTTCTCATCTCCAGGATATCCCTGTCGACGTCCATCTTCTCCGCCAGCAATCCAGCAAGGTCGCCCTCGCCGAATCCTTCCATCTCTCCTCGCTGAAGCTGAGTGCTGATCGCCTTCTGTCTCTCCTCGAGTCTTCTAAGCTTCAGGCGATCCAGCAACTCATCTATGACCTCTTCCGGCCTCTCTGGTCTGAACTGCTCGAGTTCAAACGATGCAGAGACATCTGATCTGATCTGCTCATCGGCAAAAAGGCTGAGGAAGACCTCGTCGGTCCTGCCCTCCTCTTCCCTACGGACATTCTCCAATGCCACGTATATATGCTGTGCTTCCTTGTCACGTATGTCCCCGAACTTCAATACGGAGGTATAGCGTGAAAACAGCTCCCTGTGATTTGCCAGCATCAGCATCAGGTAGAGGTCCAAAGAGACTGCGGTTGCACTGAAGGGTCTGATTTCTGCATTCTGATCCTGCACAGTTCTCTCGTAGCGAGGTCTCTCGCTACTTCTTGCCCGATCCAGATCGCTTTCGATCTTCTCCTCCTGGATACCAGAAAGCTCGCTGATCAGTCTTATATAGCTTGCTCTTTCCACCTCGCTTGATGTAGCATTGAGAAAGGGAGCCATATATGACAGGAAATCTGTCAAGCCTTTTGGCGTCCGTATATTATATAATTTCAATCCATTGTCTTCAAGATATCTATAGCCGGATACTGCAGTTGAAACGATGTTTTTTACTGCATTTTCCCCTTTTTCCTCCAATAACTCGGAGGCATCCTTGGCTCCATCTATCCGAAGCACCTCGCTCTCTATTCCCAGAGACTGCAGCATGACAAGGGAATCGCGGGTCGCCTTCTGCCCTGCATTGTCCGAATCGAATAGAAGCTGTATCTTCGAGCAGTACCTCGATATGAGCTTTGCCTGGTCCTCCGTGAAGGCTGTTCCGAAGGGAGCAACTGCATTCTCGAGCCCCGCCTGATGCAGAGAGATCGCATCGAAGTTGCCTTCGCATACGATTGCGACATGGTTCCTGTTCCACTCCTTCAGCGACTCGTGGATACCGTAGAGGTTGTGTCTCTTGGAGTAGATTATTGTCTCATTCGTATTGATGTACTTCGGGCTGTTCTCCCTTCCCGAAAGGTCCCTGGCACCGAAGGCCACGACCTTGCCCTGGAAGTTCCTCACAGGGAACATGAGCCTGTCTGCAAAGAGAGGCCAGGGGTATTTGTTCCTGGAGAAGAATCCGCTCTGTCTGAGAAAGTCATCGCTGTAGCCGTTCTTCTTGAGAAAGGAATAGAGCCAATCTGTATCCGCAGGTGCATATCCAAGAGAGAACCTCTCGCTTATCTCGGGCTTTATGTGCCTTCTTTCAAGATACTCCCTTGCCTTCTGCCCTCTCGGATCATTCAGCAGTATGTGGCGGAAGGTCTTCTGTATCCTCTCGTATAGGTCGAACATGGTCGCAGCATCGTCCCTTCTCTGCCTGTCCTGCTCGCTCATCTCCTCGACCTCGACACCGGCCCTGTCTGCCAGGCTCTTCACAGCCTCCGGAAAGGTGACCTTGTCCATCTTCATCACAAAGTCGAACATCGAGCCGTGCTCATGACAACCGAAGCAGTAGTAGCTTCCCCTTTCAAGATTCAGCTTGCAGGATGGGGTTCTCTCATTGCCGCCGCCGTGGAATGGGCACTTTATCCACTCGCCATTTCTATGGAAGACCTGAGTATAGGTAGAGACGACATCCACGATGCTGAGTCTGCTCTTGATCTCTTCAATGGTCTTGTCCGAATATCTTGCCAAAGGAACCTATACCCCTATTATCTAAATTAGAAAGATTGGTGACGATTATCAAGGAAAATCACTTGCTGATGGTGAACTTCACATGCTTTTTCTCTTTCTCAAGCTGTTCTCGTATCTCCTCTCTGCTGTGATGCCTTCCCCTGTTTATTCCAGGACAGGCCTTCATCTCCTCATCCCAGAGCGCCCTGTCCTCGAAGAGATAGCTCCAGAATGGGTATGTGGAGCACTGCTCGGGCTTCACAGGATAGACAGTGCACCCTTCATCAGAAAGCAGGATGCAGGAGTAGTCCCTTCGCTCCTTGAGAGAGACCTCGTAGTGGTCTCCCATATCAACCCTTCTGGTATAGATTGCAAGGAACTCCTCTCTCGAGAGGGAAAGGTATGCACAAAGAGTATCGATCTCCTCGGAGGAGAGGAAGACGAAGCCCGGCTCACCGCTGCAGCAGTGTCCACAGCGCTGACATGTAAAATCCACACCTCTATCGTACCAGGCCAAGACAATCCTCCGGACAAAAAAAAGGCCCTTCACTCGAAGGGCTCTTAAGTGGAGAGAGAAGGATTCGGACCTTCGAAGGCGTAGCCAACAGATTTACAGTCTGCCCCCTTTGACCGCTCGGGAACCTCTCCATTGTTGTCAAGCAACACGAAATATTTAAGCCAATTTGGATAAATGAGTCAATAGGAAAAACAGGTAAATTTGCAAATTGTGTCTTTATCCGAATGTTCTGGGCCTATTTGACCTTTCCGATCTTCTTGTTGACGAGTCTTGCGACCTTATCGGAGACCATGTTAGAGATATCGGCACCGAAGGCAGCAAGCTCCTTGATCTGCGAGGAGCGGATCAGGAAGTACTTGGAATCTGTCGGCATGAAGAGGATCTCGATCTCCGGACAGATCTGCCGGTTGGTCATTGCCAGTTCGAACTCGTATGTGAAGTCGCCCATGGCCCTGACGCCCCTTATCATGACGCCCACATCGTTCCTGAGTGCAAAGTCGACCATCAGGCCAGGAAACTTGACCACCTCCACAGAGGGGTAATCCTTCAGCTCATCCTTGAGCATCTCTACCCTCTCATCTGCAGAGAAGAGGCTTTTCTTTGCGATATTGTCCGCAACTACGACATATAGCTTGTCATAGAGGATGGCGGAGCGGGTCACTATATCCATGTGACCCAGAGTCGGGGGATCGAAGGATCCCGGGAACATTGCAATTCTTGGGTTCATCCCTTGAGACTCTCCACATAGCTTCTGAGCTTCTCGACACTCTCTCCAGACTCGTACTGAATCCTTTCGACGATGCTCCACTTTCCATCTGCGCCCTTCTCGCAGAGTGCGAAGTTTCCCCTTCCGACGTAGCTGATCGTCTGGTTCTCCCGTGGTCTGTAGCGCTCCCTGAGCTGCTTGATGACACAGTCGAAGTGCACATACTCGCCCTTTGGATCGGTGAGTGCCTCGCTGATCAGGTTTATCTTCTGGCCACAGATTGGACAGATGGTATGGGGCTCGCGCACGCTCTTTACCGGAGCTACTGGTATTCTTGAGTGGTGAACGCTCTTCAAGGGAGCACCGGAGACCTGGCTCAGGGTCTGGAAACCCTGGAGCGACGGCTTTGCTTCGCTGCTCTTCTGTTTCTTCTTTTCGCTTCTTCCCCTGTTAGGGGCTCGTCCCCTGCTGTTTTCCTTTGGCATAGAAAAATGATAATTCCTTTTGCACTCCTTGAACAAGACCAAACTGAGATTCTCTTTTCCAAGCTGGGTGCAGATAAAAAAAACCGGCTGACTTCCATCAACCGGCATAAAAGTGAACTTCAGGCACTTAGTTGTTCTTGGCGCGGATAAGCTCCTTGACCTTGGCAGCCTTTCCGACCTTGCCGCGGAGGTAGTAGAGCTTTGCTCTTCTGACCTTACCACGTCTGGTAACTACAATGCTTTCGATCCTTGGAGAGTGCAGAGGGAAGATTCTTTCGACGCCTACACCATAGGAAATCTTTCTTACGGTGAAGGTCCTTCTGACGCCACCATTGTTGAGTGCAATGACGGTGCCTTCGAATGCCTGTACTCTCTCAGTAGTTCCTTCAACGATCTTGAAGTTAACTCTTACAGTATCGCCAATGCTGAAGTTCTCAGCATCCTTCTTAATCTGCTTAGCTTCGATAGCTCTGATCATGTCCATTTCTGACAAGTCCCCTTGTTATCTAAAAGTTCAATAAGTTTTCTTCTGCTGGCAGTGTCGAGAGAGGCACTGTCAAGCACTTCCGGTCGGCTCAGCATCGTTTTTTCGAGCCTACGGAAATCACGCCAGGTAGCAATTCTGTCGTGATGACCGGATAATAATACCTCGGGTACGCTTTTATTGCAATACCTTTCAGGCCTTGTATACTGAGGATATTCGAGAAGTTCTCCGGTAAAGCTCTCGTCCTCAAGGCTTTCCGAGGAGATCACTCCATCGATAAGCCTGTATATCGCATCTATTATGACAACAGAACTGTTCTCGCCAGAGGAGATGACATAGTCTCCTATGCTTATCTCGTCATCGACATACTCATCGATTATCCTCTGGTCTATCCCCTCGTAGTGGCCGCAGATGAATACGAGATTCTGCTCCTTCGAAAGCTCTAGAGCCATCTCCTGATTGAAAAGCCTTCCCGAAGGAGTTGCATAGATGACCCTCTTCTCTCTTGCTCCGATGGACTCGAGTGCCTTGGAAAGCGGCTCCGGCTTTATCACCATTCCAGCTCCACCACCATAGGGCACATCGTCGCATGTATGGTGCCTGTCGGTCGTGAAATCCCTCCAGTTGATGATGCTGTAGGAGATGAGCCCCTTCTCGACTGCCTTCGACATGATCGAGTTTCTGAAGAAGCTTTCCACCATATCGGGAAAGAGTGTCAGGATATCTATGTGCATATCAGTCCAGAAGCTCCTTCATTAGAAGCTCGATGGAGCCCTTCTCGAGATCCGGTCTTCCAACGTAGACGGGAAGGTATGGGATTATCCTCATCTCGCCATCGTTTCTCCTGACATTGAGGAACATCGCCTGGGCGCCATCGGAGACGAATTCGACCTTGCCGACGACACTTCCCTCGTATTCGACCGAAAGACCGAAGAGGTCTGCAACGTAGACTTCGCCCTTCCTGAGCTTCGGTGCGTCCTTTCTGTCTATGTACATCACAGAGCCTGCAAGCAGGCGCGCCTTTTCAGGTGTCTCGTAGCCCCTGAAGCGGACAAGAAGAGAGTCTGCAAGGCTCTTCACCGATTCGATCTCTACATCCAGCTCCTTTTTTTCCTTTGTCACCAGGACACAAGAAGAGAGCCTCCTCAGATGTCTGGTCTCTCCTGAAAGGGAGACGAGTCTAAGAAAGCCCTCCACTCCATGGGTTCTTCCAACTGTGGCAGTAGCGAGGAACGCCTTGTCCATCAGTCAAGAATCTCCAATACAGCATGCTTGCCGTCCTTGGTTGCAGAAGCAGAAAGAATAGTTCTGATTGCCTTTGCGATACGGCCCTGTTTGCCTATTACCTTGCCTACATCATCACTGGCCACGCGAAGCTCGAGAATGGTGGATTTCTCACCCTCCACTACGTTCACGGAAACCTCTTCTGGTCTGTCGACAAGAGACTTGACTACAAATTCAACCAGTTCCTTTTCCATACACTGACCTCTATAGAAAAAGGATTAGTCCTGTACGGTTCTGGTAAGAGTTATACCCTTCTGGTTGAAAATCTTCTTTACTGTGTCAGAAGGAACTGCACCCTTCCTGATCCACTCTGATGCCTTCTCGGTATCGATGTTGATCTGCTTGTCTGCAGCCTCGATTGGGTTGTAGACACCGATCTCGTCGATAGTCTTACCCTTGGTAGCGATTCTACCATCCTGAACAACAACTCTGAAGTATGGTCTTGCCTTTGCACCAAAACGCTTGAGTCTGATTGTAACCATTTTCTAGCTTTACTCCTTATACTACTTGATAGCCCTACCTGCCCATGTACTTGAGCATGTCTGACTGGAATTTCTTGTTTGTAGCAAGCTTCTTCATCATCAGCTTGCTCTTCTCGAACTTCTTGAGAAGGCGGTTGACATCGGCAACGGAGGTTCCGGAGCCCTTTGCGATCCTCTTTCTCCTGCTCGGTCCGATTATCCTGTAGTTCGACCTCTCGAACTTCGTCATGGAGCGGATGATGGCCTTCTCGGCCTCCAGCTCCTCCAGGTGCAGATCCTCTTCGGAGATATTTCCCTTCGCGCCGGGAATCATCTCAAGAAGCTTGTCTGCAGATCCCATTTTCTTCATATTCTCCAGCTGGTCAAGATAGTCCTGAAGATCGAAGGTGTTCTTCTGTATCTTCTTGGCCATTCTCTCGGCCTCTTCCTTGTCATAGACCTGCTGTGCCTTCTCTACGAGAGAGACGACATCGCCCATGCCAAGGATCCTGGATGCGATTCTATCCGGATGGAACTCCTCGAGGTCCTCGGACTTCTCTCCAGTACCTATGAACTTGATCGGCTTGCCGACAACGCTCTTGAGAGAGAGTGCGGCACCACCTCTGGTATCGGAGTCGAACTTCGAGAGGATCACACCCGAGATTCCGACCTTTGTCTCGAACTCCTGTGCAATAGAAACGGCGTTCTGACCGGTCATCGCATCGGCAACGAAGAGTGTCTCGTCCGGTCTGATGACAGCGGCGACATCCTGGATCTCCTTCATCAGGACCTCATCCAGGTGCATTCTACCTGAAGTATCGACGATGACTGTATCGTAGAGCTCGTGCCTTGCCGTCTTCACGGCCTCGGATGCGACCTTGACTGGATTCTTCTCGCCCGGAATCGTGAATACTCTGACACCGACCTTCTCACCAAGAACGCAGAGCTGCTGGACAGCTGCAGGTCTTACGAGGTCGGCAGCGACCAGGAGCACCTTCCTGCCCTCTTTCGAAAGCTTGTAGGCCAGCTTGCTTGCAGTTGTCGTCTTGCCGGAACCCTGGAGACCCATCATCAGGATGATGGTAGTAGCATCCTTTCCCTTCAGCTTGAGAGCCTGGTTCTCACCATCTCCAAGAAGAGCGACCATTCGGTCGTAGACTATCTTCGTGAACTGCTGGCCAGGATCGACTGCGGCAAGGACCTTCTCGCCAAGTGCCTCTTCGAGAGTACCATTGATAAAGCGCCTTACTACTCTGAGGTTGACATCAGCATCAAGAAGAGACATCCTGATCTCTTCAACTGCATCACGGATATTCTTCTCGGTAATCTTTCCCTTACCGGAGAGATTCTTCATGATAGAGCTAAACTTTGAACTGATACTATCGAACATCTATTATCCTCAGTGCATAATGCAACTTCGTATTTATACTAATTAATAGCAAATCCGTCAATTAGGTGCGCCTTCCTTCATCATCGAAATCGACCTGCTGCTCATCCTCGTTGAGGATAACAGGCTCGCCCTCGACCCTGGCAAGCTTGTAGGTGACCGTCGTCGAGACACCTGCCTCCATCTGGGTCACACCGAGAAGCGACGTGGAGCCGAGAACAGTGTGCTTGTTATGCGTTATTATGATGAACTGGCTCGTCTTTCCGAAATCCTCCAGGACCGAAAGGAAGTATCCGATATTCTTGTCATCGAGTGCCGCATCGATCTCATCGAGGATGCAGAATGGCGATGGCTTTACCATATATGTCGCAAAGAGAAGCGCAACTGCAGTCATGCTCCTTTCACCACCGGATAGAAGAGAAAGCGAGATGAGCTTCTTTCCAGGCGGCTGTGCGAAGATATCGATTCCGCTTGTAAGCACGTTCTCAGGGTCTGCAAGTGTTATCTCGGCCCTTCCTCCATTGAAAAGCCGCTTGAACATCTCCTGGAAGTTGTCGCTGATCTGCTTGTAGGTCGCAAGAAAGAGCTCCTCGCTCTTTCCCTGGATCTCGGTCAGTACCTTCTCGAGATCGGATTTCGCCTTCATGAGGTCATCCAGCTGTCCGACGTAGAAGTCGTAGCGCTCCTTGGCCTCCTTGAAGTCGTCCACTGCCATGTGGTTGATATTGGGTCCCAGTGCCTGAAGCTGCTTTCTGACCTCTGATAGCTCGTTCTCGACAAGCACCTGGTCCGGCAGCTCTCCTTCTGCCCTCTCCCTGAACTCCTGCAGGTTCCTTGAATAGGTGTTGAAGAAGGATGAGAAGAGCTCTGTGATGTGCTCGTCGCAGTTTCCGATGAGCATCTCGTTCTTCTCTATCTCGTTCTTGATGTTGCTGATGCTCTCGAGTACGTTGTTCCTCTCCTGCTCCTTGGCCGTAAGCTCTGCATACCTTCTGCTGATCTCGGCCTGCACTTCGGAAAGCTCGCTGCGGATGCTCTCGGCCCTGCTTTTCAGCTCAAGCTTCTCCTGATCGGCCTTTCTGAGCATGTCGTTGCTCTCGCGGATCCTCATGTCTGCGACCTGGGAAGCGCTCTGGGCATCCGAAAGGTCCATCCTCTTCTCTTCGATGGACCTCTCGAGGTTCCTTGTTGTCGTCTCGGCCTGGGAAAGGATTCCTGAGAGGTTTGCGACCTGGATGTTCATCTGTTCGACCGTGCTTCTGAGAGAGTCTATCTCGCTTTGCAGCGAGGCACTGCTCTCGCGGTATGAGAGTATCTTCGCGTGGCTTCTCTCGTTCTCCTTCCTGCACCTCTCCTCTCTGTCGGAGATGCTTCTCTTCTTCGTAAGAAGTCCCTCTGGAGCGAGCAGTGAGTCGATGAAGGGAGGAATTGTACTTCTATAGGCCTCGAACCTGCCTGAAAGCAGGTCGAGATCCTTGACGATAGCCTCGATATCGGCAGAGAACCTGTTCGAGGCATCGGCACCGATGGATGGAAGCGAATCGTAGAACCTCTTTCTCTCATTGAAACGGGCTATCAGGCTCTGGAGAGTGGACCTGAACTGCTTCTCAGCTGCGCTGCGCTTTTGCACAGAGTACTCCTCGCCCATCTTCTCATCGAGCTCCAGGGCCAGGTTCTCGATTACATCCTTGAGCTCGATCGAGAGCGATTCGAGCACCATGTCGTTATCAGAGATGAGAGTCTCCTCCGCTTCGATCTGGGTCTGGAAGTTGGCTATCTGCTTCTGGTCGTCGGCTATTATCTCGCCGGCCCTTCTTGCCTGGTTGTTGAGCTCTGTAAGCTGCTCCCTCTTGTCGGCAAGCTGCTCCCTCATCTCGTCGAGCTGCGCAAGGTCCCTGTCTATGTTGCTCTGGATGGAAAGACATCGGGACTCCGACTCCTGCTTTGCAGCAAGGTAGTCGCGGTAGCGGTCCTCGAGCATGTGGATCCTGTCGTTGATGCCGTTCACGGCCTCCTCTGCCCTGTTGAGTGCATAGTTGAGGTTGTGGCTCTTCTCGGAGGTGAGTCTCACATCCTCATTGAAGCGCTCGATCTCCTCCTTGCTGCTTTCAAGTGCACCTGTGACCCTTTCAAGGTCAGCCTTGAGGGAGATGACCCTCTCGCTTCGCATCGTCCTGAGGTCCTGATAGGTCTTCACCTTGAGAATGTGCAGATCCGCATCGAGCGCAAGGACCCTCTTGCTCAGCTCCGAGTACTGCATGGCCTTCTCTGCCTGATTCTTCAGGTTGTCGTAGGTCCTCTTCTCGCTCTTGATTATTATCTCGACCTGGGCAATATTCTCCTCGGTCCTCTGTATCTTCTTCTGGGCCTCTGCACACTCCTGATTGAAGCGCGAGATTCCGGCAGCCTCCTCGAAGATGTACCTTCTGTCCTCCGGCTTCGAGGAGAGGATCTGGTCGATCTTTCCCTGCTCGAGGATGGAGTATGCGCTCTTTCCGACACCGGTATCGAAGAAAAGCTCCCTGATGTTCTTCAGAAGGCACCTGTTGCGGTTGATGTAGTATTCGTTCTCACCGGAGCGGAAGACCCTTCTCTTTATCTCGATCTCGGTCATATCGGAGGGAAGTATCCTCTCGCTGTTGTCGATGGTCAGTGCGACCTCTGCGAACTGCAGCGGCTTCCTGTTGTCCGTGCCATTGAAGATGCAGTCCTCCATCTTGCTGGCCCTGAGGGACTTTGTGGAGTGCTCTCCGAGAACCCACTTTATCGAGTCGACGATATTTGACTTTCCGCAGCCATTTGGACCGAGCAGGGAGGTGATCCCATCGGCAAAATCGATATGCGTCCTGTCAGCAAAGCTCTTGAAGCCATTTATATCGAGACATTTAAGGAACAAAGGGTTCTCCTGAAAACAGAAATTCTGCTAAATTATAACGAAAAGAGGCATTTGATGGAAGAAGAACAGCTGACACTCTTCGAGATGAACGATGGGGTCATATGCGGTGCAGACGAGGCAGGCAGGGGTCCGCTTGCCGGCCCTGTTGCAACTGCAGCCTGCGTCCTTCCCGACGACTTTCCCACAGAGATACTCAACGACTCGAAGAAGCTGAGCGAAAGAGAGAGAGAGGTGGCGGAGAGGATAATAAAGGAGAAGGCGCTCGACTATGAGATAGTCTTCATCTACCCTGAGGAGATAGACCGCATCAACATCCTCCAGGCCTCGCTGAAAGGGATGGCGACCTGCTGTCTCAGAATAAGGGAGAGGACCCATTTCGATACCATATTGATAGATGGCAACAGAAAGCCGAAGGAGCTCGAAGGCCTTCCTGTCAGAGCAGAGGTCAAGGGCGATGCCCGCTTTCCTGCGATAATGGCAGCGAGCATCCTGGCAAAGACAGCCAGGGACAGGTACATGGATGAGATGGATGAAAAGTATCCGGGCTACGGCTTTGGAAAGCACAAGGGCTATCCGACGAAGGAGCATTTTGCCGCGATAAAGGAGAAGGGATTGACTCCGATCCACCGCCTCTCATTCAAGGTAAAGGAAGAATAACTTGTTTATATAAAAGCAAATGACCTCCAACGGAGGCCATTTTCATCTAAGAGAACCATCAGTTCTCATCGCTTCTTTCAGCTTCTTCCCTGAGCTCTCTCGAGCTCTTCTTCCTGGCATGGGTCCTCAGATAGTCGAGAGACTTCTGGAACTCCTTTATGAACTCTCCAATATCCTCCTGATAGACAAGCACCGACTGTCTGAGGAAGGTTCCGTTGTCAGTAGGCTTGCTCTCGACGATATTCAGATAGAGATCTCCATAGAGATTCTCCTTGACGTTGAAGAAATAGGTTCTGTCATTTCTGACAAGCTTTGAAGAGAAGACTTCACCACGCTGTCCCATAATAGGTACCTCCGCAAAAATAGATAGCTGTATATTGCCCCAAAGAGAGTTAAATTACAATACGCTACTCGACCTTCGTGAAGAGAAGAGAGACACAGCCTGGAGTCGAGAACTTCGAGACTATGATCTCGACCCACTTTCCAATCTCGATAGCGAATATCCTCTCATGGACATACTCGCCTCGCAAAGCCCTCTCTATGAACCTTCCCCACTGTATCGACGTATTCTTCATGCTCTCATGGTAGCTTCTGCCGAGAAGCTCTCTCGGTGAGATTCCAAGCAGCTCGGAACACTTCTTGTTGATGAAGATGAAGGTCGCATCCGAACAATCTCCACTCTCTGTAATCTCAGGTCTTACAACAAGATATGGGAGCGGAAGGTCAAAGTATGGGTCAGGAAGCACACTATCCTCGTCCTTTGCGCTCTTCAGTCCAATGTTCTTCCTTGCTTCGTCATGCAGCTCCTGGCCAGATGAGACGTCCGAGCGATGTGCATATCCAAGCACAGGACGGAGCGTGAATCTGTACTCCTCGATCTCCCTTATAGCTTCCACCTCCGAAATGCACCTCTCATTGAGACTCTCGAGCTCGGAATCCGAGATGCGCTTGAAGCAGATTGCAAGCATGCCCGGCAGCTTTCCTATCGTGGCAAGCTGGCCGTAGATGCTCTTCAGGCGCTCGATAACGAGACTCCTGAGACGCCTCACAACCTCATTTCCATACTCCTTTCTTGCCGCCTCGACACCATCTATCTCGATTGCGATCTCGGTATAGTCCTCACCGTTCTCGTAGTAGTTGTCATCGAGATCGGTGAGTGCGGCGATAAGCCCCCTGGCAGTAGCAAGTCCGGTCTCGGGCTCGAAGAGCACATCGTTCTGTATCCTTCTGCCCTTCTCGTAATCCTCGTCGACATCGATGAAGTATCCGATGAGACCAGCTATCCTGTTGCCATTGTAGAATGGAATCTTGGTGGCCAGGATGGGCCTTATGCTTCCATCGACTATGTTGAGGCCTCTGGTCGTCATTACCTTGCCCGTCTCGAGGACTATCTTCTCGTTCCTTCTGAAGACCTCGTCGTCGACATTCATGCCCATCTCCTCATCGGTCCTTCCGATAAGGTCCACATTCTCCCTGTAGCCGTAGTACCTGAAGAAGGAGGAGCTCGCTCCAAGGAAGCGTCTATCTCTGTCCTTCCAGAAGAACTTTATATCTGCCGACTGCATCAGGCTTCTCCAGAGGCTCGCATACATATCAGCTGGAAGCGACTTCATGGACTCAGAGCAGTCCGCTATCCTGAGAGCTGCAAGCTTCTTGTCCTCCTGGTCCTCGATCGCAGCGATTCTGATGCAGACGATCACCTGCTTTCCATCGGTCTCTGGAACTGCGATGACAAGGAACTCCTTCCACTCGTAGTTGCCATCCTTCCTTATCACCCTGAAGACATCCGAAAAGCTGCCCCTTCCTGTTCTCTTGAAGGTCCTTTCGAGATTCTCCCTGTAGCCGAAGCTGAGGAATCGGTCGCGGTCCTCGAGATGGATGTTCCTCTCTGCAAATGCGATCAGGGACCTTCTGAGATTTCCGATGGTCTGGCCTGCTCTCTCGTCGGAGCGGTCCGTCATGACAACGGTCCTCATATCTTCATTTATATCGACAAGGTACATGCTGTCGTAGGCCGATATTATGTTCCTTATGACATTTTCAAGTCGGTCGAGCCTCTTGTACTCTCCATAGACCGTGTCATCTATGTGGGCAAGCAGCATGCTGCCACTGCGCGAGGAGGCGATATAGGTGAATGAGTAGTTGTAGTAGTGGTCCCTGACGACGAAGGTCATCCTCTCAGTCTTCCTGCTCTCTGCTGCCCTGGTAGCGAGGTTCCTGAACTTCTTTCCATTCGGAGACTCGTCAGCATTCATGTTCATCTCGACGACCTCGTCAGGATCCAGACCGGTCTGGGAAAGAACGAGTCTGTAGTTCCTGTTCATGTAGACCGGAGTGAACCTCCTGCCATCATCGAAGAAGAGTGCTGTTGCCAGGAAGTCGCTGACAAGGTCGACACGTCCGACCTTCTCATAGAAGGAGGCGCTCTCCCTGTCCTCTATCTCTATGTTCCTCTCCTCGAGATTTCTCAGGAAGTCCTCTTCTGGATACTGTGTGCCAAAGAAGTAGCCCTGCAGTCTCTCGCAGCCTATCTCCTTCAGAAAATCCACCTGGGCTTCGGTCTCTACACCCTCTGCCAGTGTATGGAGACCAAGCTTCTTGGCCATGCTGACGGCCATCGTAACGAGAGTACGGGCCCTCTCATCGAAGTTCACCAGGAAGGCCATGTCTATCTTTATGAGATCGAAGTCGAAGTCCTTCAGGACATTCAGCGATGAGTAGCCGCTTCCGAAGTCGTCCATGTAGACGTGGATGCCATTCTCACGGAATCTTCTGATAGAGTCGATGCTCCTCTGTCGGTCCCTCATTACTGCAGTCTCTGTGATCTCAATGCAGAGGAGGTCCCTTGGAAGCGAGTAGTCGTCAAGTATCGAGACGACAAGGGATACAGGATCGCAGGAGACGAAATCGGAGGCCGAGAGGTTGACAGATACCGGCAGAACAGCTTCACCATTGTCGATTCTCCTTCTCAGCATCTCGGCGCACATCCTTACAATGCACATATCGAGCTTGTAGGAGAGACCTGCCTCCTCGAGGACCGGGACGAATACGACAGGCGAGATCATGCCGAACTTCGGATCCAGCCACCTGGCAAGTGCCTCTGCACCGCAGGCTTTTGACGTGAGTGTCCTTATGATCGGCTGGAAGAATGGAAATATCCACCTCTCTTCGATGGCCCTGTCTATGTTCCTGATTATATAGTCCTTGATCATATCGGCCTCGACTTCCCTCTCAGTGAGACGGAAGCAGCCGGAACGATAGCTGTCACGGTGGAGCGTGCATGCAAGATGGGCCCTCTCGAAGGCGATCTCGAGATCCATCGTCTCATCGAGGCCATCATAGATGCCGATGAGCATGAGAAGAGAGCTCTCGGTGTAGAGCCTTCTGAACTCGACGATTATATTGTTGAGATGGCTTTCAACAGAGGGAGAGTCGACAACGTAGGCGTAGAAGTTGTCCTTTCCGAACCTGAAGACCCTGTCCTTCCCGAACTGCTCCACCAGCAGCTGGGAGATGCTCCTGATCATGTCCTTGCGCCTCTGTCCGTAGTAGAGGTCGATATCCTTGATGCCATGGATCTCGATCGCGATGCAGTCTATCCTGCCCCCTTCCCTGATGATGGAACGTATGCTCTCCTCATCCCTTTCAAGGAGGTACTTCTTCTCCATTAGGCCTGTAAGCGAGTCGTACTTTCTCTGTTCCAGCACGAAGAAGACGTAGTTGAGAGGACCAAGTCCTGGATCGTCCACCTGCTTGATGAAGGATTCGACATACAGAAGTCTTTCCCCCTTCGTCCTCATTCTGAAGTAGAGCTTGTCGAAGGATTCGCCCTCTGCATACTCATGGATATTGAGATTGTTCCTTATGAATGAGAAATCGTCCTCGAGTACGATGTTCCTGAAGCTGCCGCCTGTGAGGGCCTCGAAATCCTCACTACCTGAGCACTCAAGCATCGTGAGCGCCTCTTCGTTGGAATAGAGGATTCTCGTCTCCTCATCATCCCGATAGACAAGAAGGCCTCCCGGCATATTGGCAAATGGAGAGAAGTCGAGATTCATCTCCTTTGTTGAAATAGGGCTGTAGTCGATCATGCAGTTCTATTTGAGAGCTCTCCCCGTTGCTCTACGACCATCTTATAGGTTTACTGTTGGCCGTGTCTATCCAAATGTTATCATTTTCACATAATCGTTTCCTAAACATATGAAAACCATTCGACTGTATATTTTCCCATCTGGCAGAATCTTAATGCAATCTTAATTCCATATGCATCAGCCTTAACACTCTCTTAAAACCCATTTCGCTATCCTTCTACTATAGGAGGTAGAGATGGCAAGGGATACAAGAAGAGGACCATCACCTTTCAAGCTGATAATCCTGGGCTTTGTCCTGGTCATTCTTGCTGGAACACTACTACTTGTACTTCCTGTGTCTTCACGTTCTGGAGTGTACACCAGCTTTCCTGTTGCCATCTTTACTTCGACCTCTGCTGTCTGCGTGACCGGCCTTGTGGTAGTCGACACAGCAACATACTGGTCATTCTTCGGGCAGTGTGTGATTCTTCTGCTGATACAGATCGGAGGAGTCGGGATCGTCTCGCTTGCTGCCTTTGTGCAGACACTTTCCGGAAAGAGAATCAGCCTTATGCAGAAGAGCATGCTGATCGAATCGGTCTCTGCACATCAGACAGGAGGGATAGAGAAGCTGCTCCTTTTCATGTTCTCACTCATCCTCTTCTTCGAGCTTGCAGGTGCACTTCTCCTTTCAATTGCACTCTTCCCGCTCTACAGAAAAAGGGGTATATGGATGGCACTCTTTCTATCGATTTCGGCATTCTGCAATGCAGGCTTCGATGTGATGGGCACAGAAACAGGAGAGTTCTCATCGCTCACAAGCTTCCAGGATACCCCACTTGTCGTTCTATCGATATCACTTCTCATTGCAATCGGAGGAATCGGCTTCCTTACCTGGGATGATGTAAGGAAGAACGGACTCAGATTCAGATGCTACAGACTGCAGAGCAAAGTCATCCTTCTTGCAACATCGCTTCTGATACTTCTTCCATCCCTGTATCTTTTTTTCTTCGAGTTTTCTGCTTTCACTTTCAGGGAGAGAGTCTGTCTTTCTCTCTTCCAGGCAATCACACCAAGAACTGCAGGCTTCAATACCTACGATATCGGAAAGCTTTCAGACTCTGCAAGGACAGTGATCGTGCTTCTGATGCTGATCGGCGGCTCACCCGGCTCGACTGCAGGAGGAATCAAGACGACGACTCTTGCAGTCCTCCTTGCAACTATGGCCTCTGTCTTTGCAAGAAACAGGAGCACGAGACTCTTTGCAAGGAGAATCGAAGAAGGCACAGTGAGAGCAGCAACTGCAATTCTTCTGATGTATCTGCTTCTATCGATATCAGCTGCAATGGTGATGAGCAGTGTCGAAAAGCTATCTTTCGAGAGATGCTTCTTCGAGACTGTTTCTGCAATCGGGACTGTAGGTCTCACTCTTGGAATAACACCACAGCTTTCGACACTCTCAAAGCTTATACTTGTCGCACTCATGTTCCTCGGAAGAGTCGGAGGACTTACGCTCATGTACGCAGCACTCAGCAGGGTCGATAGAGATGAAGCGCTCTGCCCTGTAGAGAGGATAAACGTCGGCTAGAAAAGGAGAAGAAATGAAATCGATACTGCTTATCGGAGTCAACCGCTTTGGCTCCCTGCTTGCAAAGAACTTCAATGAACTTGGACACCAGATAATGGCAGTCGACATCATCGAAGAGAGAATCAATGCAGTACTTCCACTCGTTACCGATGCCAGGATCGGAGACAGCACAAGCGAAGTCTTTCTCAGAAAGCTTGGAATAGAGACCTTCGATGTCTGCATTGTCACTATAGGACAGGACTTCCAGAGCTCTCTCGAGACTACATCGCTTCTCAAGCAGCTGGGAGGAAAGCTCGTCGTCTCCAGGGCCGACAGGGAGGTCCAGGCGAAGTTTCTGCTGAGAAACGGTGCAGACGAGGTCATAAACCCTGAAGAGCAGGTTGCCAGATGGGCTGCGATCCGCTACGCATCCAACCATGTGCTCGACTACATCAGGCTCGATGACGAGCATGCGATCTTCGAAGTTCCTGTCCCGCAGGATTGGGAAGAAAGAAGCATCGGAAGCCTCAATATAAGAAAGAAGTTCTCTGTGAATATCATGGCAGTGAAGGATGATGGCAGGATGAATCTTTCTGTGACACCTGAAACTGTGCTGCACAGGGAATCTACACTGCTCGTTCTCGGAGAGAAGAAGGCACTCAAGCGCTGCTTTCGCCTGTAGAGAGTAGTTTTTCTCTACAGTTTCCCTCCTATCTGGCCAATTGGGAAGCAATTAGTGGAAGGCCTGATTCAACTATGGTAATAGAAATAGACGGGTGAGCAAAAATGGAAGATAGAAGTGAAAGCAGGGAGCGCATACTTGTATGCATCTCACCATCCCCTTCCAATCTGAAGGTGATCATGGCAGCTGCAAAGATGGCAAGGGCCTTCCAGGCCACGCTCACTGCAATCTATGTAAAGCCGACGAACTACAGCCAGATGAGAAAGGAGGACAAGACAAGGCTTGGCAGGAACATAATGACTGCAAAGCAGAACGGTGCCTCGATAATCACGATTGTAGGAGACGATGTTCCTCTCCAGGTAGCAGAGTATGCGCGCATCTCCGGAACTACGAAGATTGTCGTCGGAAGAAGCGGTGCAAGAAGAAAGCACTTCTGGAGCAAGACTCCGCTTACAGAGCAGCTGATACTCGAGGTTCCCGATGTCGATGTATATATAATCCCGGACTCTGTTCAGGATATAAGGAAGCAGAAGACGCTTGTCACACTCAAGGCAGGACTTTCCTGGAAGGATACACTCATATCACTGCTTCTCCTTCTCTCTGCAACCGCTATCGGTTCCCTCTTCACGCTCTTCGGCTTTTCGAAAGCGAATATAATAACAGTATTCCTACTGGCTGTCCTCATCATCTCGATCGTCACGATAAGCCTTTTCTACAGTGCACTCTCTTCCCTTGTGAGTGTTCTTCTCTTCAACTGGTTCTTCATCGAGCCGAGGTTCAGCTTCCACACATACGAGACCGAGTATGCAGTCACATTCGGCATAATGCTGATAACTTCCCTGATTTCATCAACACTTTCCTACAAGATGAAGATGAATGCAAGGCAGTATGCAAGAGAAGCCTTCAGGGCAAAGGTCCTCTTCGATACGAACCAGCTGCTGCAGAAGGCAGAGAAGGCAGATGAGATAATGGACATAACAGCCAGGCAGATCACGACGCTGATCCAGAGAGATGTAGTTGTATACCCTGCAATCGACAGCCACAGCCTGGCCGAATCCAATCTCTTCGGCACTGCCTCCTCTCTTTCTGAAAGTGAGATTGAGAAGGAGAAGAAGATCGCACTCTATGTCCATGAGACACAGCAGCCTGCAGGACTCAACCAAGAACACTTTCCATCGGCAGGATCGCAGTTCTTTGCAATCGCTGCAGACAGCCACAGCTATGGTGTCATTTCCATCAGGCTGGAAGGCAGAGCACTCGAGAACTTCGAGAACAGTGTCTTTCTGTCGATACTCGGAGAGTGCACACTCTCGCTTGAGAGAGTCAGGAATGCAGAAGAGAGGCAGAGGGCCTCAATAATGGCAAAGAACGAACAGCTGAGAGCGAACCTCCTCAGGTCCATCTCGCACGATATACGCACTCCTCTTACATCGATACTTGGAAATGCAAGCAACCTGCTTTCGCACTATATGTATCTGGATGATGAGACAAGGAAGCAGATATTCTTCGACATCCATGACGAAGCGCAGTGGCTTGAGGAGCTTGTCGAGAACCTCCTTTCGATCTCGAGAATCGAGAATGGACAGATGGAGATCCACCGCTCTCTGGATGTGCTTGACGATGTCGTTGCAGAAGCGATGAAGCATGTGGACAGGAACATATCGAAGCACAATGTCACTGTCGCAGAAAGTGACGAGATACTGCTTGTCAACATGGATTCGAGGCTGATAATGCAGGTAGTCATCAATCTTGTGAACAATGCGATCAAGAATACACAGATCGGCTCCGATATAAAGATAAAGGTAGAAAGGAGAGACGGGAAAGCTTCTCTCTCTGTGACTGACAACGGTCCCGGCATCAGCAGTGACGAGAAGGTCCACATCTTCGAGATGTTCTACACAGGAAGTGGAAAGCTTGCAGATGGCCGCAGAGGCCTCGGTCTTGGCCTTGCCCTCTCGAAGTCGATAATAGAAGCGCACGGAGGATGCATACTCCTTGAAGACAACGAGCCATCCGGGTGCATCTTCACGATTCTTCTGCCCCTTGAGGAGGTCGATTGCGATGAATAACCCAACTGTATTGGTAGTCGAGGACGATATCCCGGTCAGGAATCTGATAACTACAACACTGAAGACTCACGACTACAGGTACCTGACTGCAGGAAGCTGCGACGAAGCGATAATGCTCGCTTCATCCTACAATCCGGATGTAGTCTTTCTCGACCTGGGACTTCCTGATAGCGATGGAATCGAAGTGATAAAGAGAATAAGAAGCTGGTCCAATATGCCTATAATAGTCATAAGTGCCCGAAGCGAGGACAGCGACAAGATAGAAGCACTCGATGCAGGAGCAGACGACTATCTTACAAAGCCCTTCTCTGTCGAGGAGCTGCTTGCAAGACTGAGAGTAACAGTAAGAAGGCTTTCGATGATGCCAGGCAGCACAGAAGCAGACAGTGCAATCTATGAGAACGGAAAGCTCAGGATAGACTTCTCTGCCGGCTTTGCATACATGGATTCAGATGAGCTGAAGCTGACACCTATCGAATACAGGCTGCTCTGCCTGCTTGCACGCAATACAGGAAAGGTCCTTACACATACATACATAACACAGAGCATCTGGGGACGGATAAGCAAAAGCGATATTGCATCCCTCAGAGTCTTTATGGTCACACTCAGAAAGAAGCTGGAATCGGGTTCTGACAGCAGACAGTATATCCAGACCCATGTAGGTATCGGATACAGGATGCTAAGAGTCGATTGACGACATTTTTTCACACTCCAATAAAGCGATAATTGCCTTTACAGAAGCTGACGAGAATCAGTGATTTTTTTGCATTGAGTCTCTTTGTTCATATAGGTTGAATATAATACCTAAATAATTGTCAACAATTTATTTTCTTATGATATTTGTAATTAAAAAATTATTATAAAAATGAAAACGATTTCTAAAAGAAGATTTTGACAACAATTTAAAACAATAATACAATCGAATTATCGACAATTATGCTAAATATGGGGGTTAAAAATGAGTGACAAGAAGAATGTCGTACTTGTGATAACCGATCAGCAGAGAGCTGAATTTACAAAAAGAGAGGGCTTTCCCATGGATACGATGCCCTTTCTTGACAGTCTGGCAGCAGAGGGAGCCTGGTTCGACAACGCCTATACAGCAGCACCTATCTGCGTTGCGGCAAGAGTAAGCCTGCTGACAGGAAGATATCCCAATTCGACTCAGGTCACAGAGAACAGGGGCGCCTGCTACGCAAAGTATACAAAGGACATGTTCGATGTCATGAATGAAAATGGCTACAAGACTGCGATGATCGGAAAGAACCATACTCATGTGAAGTCCAGTGTCCCTACCTATTGTGATTACAACTACTTCCATGGAGGACAGACTGTAGAACCTGAAGAAAAGCGGTTCAAGGAGTTCGATGACTGGCTCAAGACACTCAATGGCTGCCAATCGAATGTCCCTACTCCATTTCCTCTTGAGTGCCAGATGCCGCACAGGATCGTCACGAAGGCGATCAACTGGGTCGATACACTCGAAAAGGACGATAATTTCTTTCTCTACGTAGCTTTTCCGGAGCCGCACAATCCGTATCAGGTACCAGAACCCTATTTCTCGATGTTCTCGGAAGACAAGATACCCCCGATCGAGACAAGTGCAGAGGATCTGAAGAACAAGGGATTCAAGTGGAAGTTCTCAAGACAGCTCGGACTTGAGGTGCACAAGGACTATGACAGCCAGTTCGTAAGCTCAAGAGCGCGATATCTGGGAATGATGAGACTGCTCGACGACCAGATAAAGCGACTTTACGAGCACCTTGAAAAGAGCGGAAAGATGGAGAACACAATCTTCATCTTCCTTTCGGACCATGGCGACTTCATCGGCGATTTCGGTATGGTGAGAAAGGGTCCCGAGATGCCGAACATCCTCATGAGGATCCCTCTGCAGTTCTACGGAAAGGGAATCATTGCAGACAGCAGGCCGAGGAAGGCCTATGTATCGATTACAGATATATTCCCTACAATCTGCGATGCAATTGGCGTCCCACTTCCCGATGGCGCCCAGGGAAAGAGCCTCTGGCCGATCCTGGCAGGTCTGCCCTATCCAAAGAAGGACTTCGAGTCCTGCTATGCAGAGCACGGCTATGGCGGAATGATGTACACAGAAAAGGATGAGATCGTCTACGACAACTGTCTCAACCAGGGAAAGAACGGCGTCACATTCGACTCGCTGAACACATATTCACAGTGCGGAACGACAAAGATGCTCAGGAAGGACAGATGGATTCTCACAGTGGACTGTGCTGGAAAGGGTCAGCTCTATGACCTTGAGAAGGATCCATACGAGCTTGAGAACCTCTTCGACAGGGAGGAATACAGGGATGTCAGGAATCAGCTGGTCTACGATCTTCTTGTCGAGACGATAAGGCACACAGACCCTCTACCATATCCAACAAATCCCTACAGGATAAAGATTCACCCGAGAAACTACTGGAATGACGAGAGTTTCGTTAAGAAATTCGACCACTCCATAGAATATGACAAGAAGACTTTTTAAAAGGAGTAAGTATGAAAAAGTTCTTTTCTCTCGTTCTTGTTGCAGTATTCTCTGCAGCACTCATGTTCGCAAATGGAGCATCCGAGGCCCAGAGTCAGAAGCCTGACTTCCCTACCAAGGATATCGCAATCACCGTTCCTGTGAATGCAGGTGGTGGCAGCGACACTCTTGCCAGAGCTATCAGCGCTGTAGCTGAAAAGTACTTCGGACATGCGATCATCGTTGTAAACAGAGGTGGTGCCGGTGGAACTATCGGAGCTACAGAGTTCCTGAACAACAAGGCCGATGGATACAATCTTCTGCTTGCACATGCAGCAATCTTCACAACACAGCCGAAGATGCAGAATGTACAGTACACAGCAAAGGATTTCAAGGGCGTAATCGGACTCAACAACCAGCCGATTGTTCTTGCAGTTACCAAGGATTCACCATTCAAGAGCTTCCAGGATGTCGTAGACTGCGGCAGACAGCTCAAGGTCGGTGCCAACTCTGTTGGATCTATCTTCCATGTTGGAGCAATGGACCTCATGAACAAGGCCAAAGTCGATGCAGTCCACGTTCCATTCAATGGCAATTCGGCCTCTCTCACTGCACTTATCGGTGGAAACATAGATATCGGCTTCTACCATCCGGAAGAGATCATCTCCCATGTCCAGGCAGGCACGATCAGAGTTCTTGGAACCATGACAGCTGAAAGAATTCCTGCATTTGCCGATGCACCTACATTCAAGGAGCTCGGATACGACTGCGAGTATGGTGTCTGGAAGGCACTTCTTGTACCAGCAGGTACAGACCAGGCTGTCGTGGACTACCTCAACAGGACCTTCAACGAACTCTTCAAGGACCCAGAGTTCCTGAACTACACAGCAAACACATCTACGAATATGGAGCCGATCTCAGGAGAGGAAGTTGACAAGAAGCTTGTCAGCGAAGTCGATTCCTATTCCGAGATAATCGATTCACTCAATCTTGCCAAGAAGAAGTGATATAGCAGGGATCTGTCCATGAAAAACAAAGACATTATCGTCGGATCGCTGATACTGGTATTCGGCATATTTGTAATGTTCATGATTCCAAGTCAGATCGAGGATGCACAGAGCGTGGCCGTCGGGCCACGCGCATTCCCCTACTTCTGCGGAATTCTCCTTATCCTGTGCTCGATCGTTCTACTGATCCAGGGAATCAGGCAAGGAAACAGCGAGGAGAGGAATGAAGAAAAGCTCGACAAAGGGAACATTCTCTTTGCTCTCGCATTCTATCTGACAGTGGTATTGTATGCAGTGCTGATGCACCATCTGGGGTTTCTGATGACCTCCTTTGTCTTCCTTCCCACCCTGATGATAATGCTGGGAGTCAGGAAAAAAGTGTTCTACATACTGCTGATTCCTATCATCCTGATTGTCTACTATGTGTTCCAGATATATCTGCATGTCCAGCTGCCATAAGGAGATGATTCAATGCTTTCGAATATAGTCAATGGATTTGTGAATCTTCTTTCGATCTCGAACTTCATATTCATATTCATCGGAATGATGATAGGAATAGTCTTTGGAGCCCTGCCGGGACTTACAGCCACGATGGCCGTGGCCCTTTTCACTCCTATCACCTTCGGCATGGACCCTGTAGTAGGCATTCTGATGCTGCTTTCGATGTACTGCGGCGCAACCTATGGAGGCTCGATAACTGCAATCCTGATAAAGACGCCAGGAACTCCCGCTTCAGCTGCAACAGCCCTGGATGGCTATGCTCTTACTCAGCAGGGACATGGCGGAAAGGCCCTCGAGATGGCGCTCTTCGCATCCACGATCGGAGGAATCTTCTCTGCCCTGATGCTCCTCTTCATCGCTCCGCTGATGGCCAGGATCGCCACATCCTTCGGGCCACCCGAATTCTTTGCACTTGCACTCTTCGGTCTTACAATCATCTCCTCCATCAGTGGCGATCACGTTGTAAAGGGCCTTATAATGGGCACGATCGGAATGCTCATATCCTGCATCGGACTTGACAGGATAACCGGTGTTCCACGTCTTACTTTCAATCACAGATATCTGGTCGGTGGTCTTCAGCTCATTCCTGTACTCATCGGACTCTTTGCAATTTCCGAGCTTGTCAGGAAGGTCGAGAAGAGAGATTTTGCCGTTTCCGACGTAGCCGAGTTCTCCAAGGAGAGTCTCACTCCAAAAGAGATGCTGGAAAGCTTCGTTACCATAATCAAGTCAAGTATCATCGGAACGATAATCGGTGCAATCCCAGGCACAGGCGCTGCAATCGCTTCATTCCTGAGCTATGGAGAAGCGAAGAGGGTCTCTAAAAGACCGGAGGAGTTCGGCAAGGGCTCACTGGATGGCATTGCCGCCTCGGAGGCTGGAAACAATGGCGTTACCGGTGCAACTCTCATCCCTCTGCTTACGCTCGGAATTCCCGGAGATGCAGTCACGGCAATACTGCTCGGCTCTCTGATGATCCAGGGCATGATTCCAGGCCCTTCTCTCTTTGCACAGCATGGAAAGACCGTATATACGATCATGGTGGGCCTCATAGCTGTCAACATCTTCATGTATATCGAAGGAAAATTCCTTATCAGGCTGTTCATCAAGATCACAAAGGTCCCGATGAACTTCATGATCCCTGTCATTGTCCTCCTCTGCATCACTGGCGCATATGCAGTCAACAACGCATATTTCGATGTAGTTGTAATGCTCACATTCGGCCTTGTCGGCTACGTCTTCTCCCGCCTGGGCTTCCCTGTGACTCCGATGTTGCTTGCTATCATCCTGGGACCTACAGCAGAAGAGAGCATGAGACAGAGCCTTATAATCTCGAATGGAAATGCAAGCATATTCTTTACAAGACCGATCTGCCTTGCATTCATACTTATCTCCTGTATCTCTATATTCCTGCCTCTTATCAGGAGAGTGCTTTCGAAGAAGAAGGAGAGCTAGAGAATGATTTTCGGTTGCTGTGCCCCTCTCGATGATTACAGCCTCGTATCCTCAGCCGGCTTCGATTTCATAGAGCTCAAAGGAATCGAAGTCAACAGCTGGAATGAAGAGCAGTATCTGAAGGCAGTTGAGATGGTCCATTCAGGCCCACTCTCCTGCCACGCCATCAATGGATACTGCAGGAATGACAACCCTCTCCTTGGCCCCGACTTTGACAGGAAAAAGGCAGGAATGTATGCAGAAAAGCTTGCCTCGAGAGCTGCAGGACTCGGTGCTGCATTCATCGGAGTCGGTGCTCCCTTTGCAAGGAGCATCCCAGAAGGCTTTCCTGTAGAAGTTGCAAGAAGGCAGTTTGCAGAGGCGATGGAGGATCTTGCTTCAGAGTGCAGGAAGAGAGGAATCAGGGCCGGAATCGAACCTCTCAGCAGGCCTATGTGCAACTTCATCCTCGATCTGCCCTCTGCAGCCGAGCTGGCCAGGAAGATAGACAAGGATAGTCTGGGGTACATGTTCGACTTCTATCACTCTGCAAGAATGGGCGAAGACCCTGAGACTCTCATCGATATGATCCGTGGCGCAATGCATATCCACATATCGGGACTCGATGAAAGAAGGCGGACCTATCCCAATGAAAATGAGACTACAGTTCTCGAGAAATGGTCCAACATACTCAAAAAGGCCGGCTACGATCGGACTCTCAGTCTTGAAATCGGTCACGAGCATGATTTAGTCTCTTTAACTAGGTGCATGAGAATGCTCAGGAGCATCTTCTGATCGTTCATCGCTTCACCTCTTTTGGATTGTTCAATGGCAAGAAAGAAAAGCAAACTTACAGAAAAGGCCTATACGTATCTTCTGGAAAGGATAGTCGATTTCGAAATCCGACCGGGCGAGATAATTTCCGACAGCTCCGTTGCCGCAATACTTGGAACGAGCAGAGAACCTGTCAGGGAGGCCTTCATGCGTCTTGAATCGGAAGGACTCATCTACAGAGGACCCAACAACTATTTCTGTGCCGAACTGACCATAGAGGATATAAAGGAGATATGCTGCCTGCGTTCCGATTTCGAGTCTCTTGCAGTATCCCTGATCAAGGCATCCGGAGGCCTTACTGAAGAACAGAAGAAGGAGCTATCGGATATATTCATCGAGATAAGGAAGGACTCCGAGGACACCTCCGAACACAAGGATTACAGAAAGAGGTATCACAATGACGATCTCTTCCATGAGAAGATCGTCAGGTTCTCGAAGAACAGCAGACTTATCAACATGTTCAGCCTCATGCAGCTTCAGATATCCAGGGCCAGATGGCTGAACCTCCTCTCGCCCAGGACCAAGGCCACACTCCAGGAGCATCAGGATATCTACGATGCTTTGATGGAGGACAGGTATGATGACTGCATGCTCCTTGTCAGGAAGCACATCGAGAACTCTGAGGCCAACTTCCTCAGGATCATAAACAGTCCTGAATACAGACTGGTCAACATCGGTTCGACCATGCTCAGCAAAAATCTGTGAAATTGTTTGCTTCTAGTCATTGACTAAAATGCAAATAAAGGCAATATTTAGTTCTGTTATCGCGTCTGTTGTATAATGGCTATTACCTCAGCCTTCCAAGCTGAAGATGCGGGTTCGATTCCCGTCGGACGCTTTTTAAGGGTTCCACTAACTGGAACCTTTTTTATTTCCCTGCTTTTGAGTATATTTCAATTCATGGATTTCTACGCTGACAAATATGCACACTTCATTCTGGACAGGATGCTTCGTCTTGAATCCGGTGAAAAGCTGACAATAAACTGCAATGAAGAGAACTTCTCATTTGCAAAGCAGCTTGCAAGACTCGCTGCCGAGAAGACCGGAGTCAACTCCACTCTCGTATACATAGAGAAGGGAAAGGTGGAATCTGTCGATGAGATCGAACCACCATACCAGGGAAAGGAGACAGGAAAGGCCTGCATGCTCCACCTCGCCTCCCTTCCAGAGTGCAGCTTCGACAAGGAGAAGGAGCTCGGAGCAAGAGAGCTTCAGGAGTTCAGGCTGCTTGCAGACCCCATCGTCCTCGACAGGAGAATATCCGTGCCCTGGGCAACTGCCTATGTACCATCCCCCTACTGGGCCGAATTCCTCTATGGTGCAGGAGAGACCGTCGACAGGCTCTGGATGGATCTTGCAGAGCTGTACGACCTCGAGGATGGCGATACGACAGATATGACGATAAGCCAGGAGAAGGTCCTGAGAAAGAGAATCAGGGTCCTTGAATCGCTTGGCATTTCAGAGCTTCATCTGAAGGGACCGAACCTGTACCTCAAGCTTCCACTGGCCCAGGGTGTCTCCTTCCAGACCTCGGCTGTAAGGCTCAAGGATGGAAGATTCTTCTATCCCTCATACCCCTGCGAGGATGTATTCATCCCAATAGACTTCAGGCGTGCAAGCGGCTACTTCTCTACGACAAGGCGCTTCAGGCTCTTCGACCGCTTCTTTGAGAATGCTTCTGTAAGCGTTGAGAATGGAAGGATAAAGGGCTTCGTGCTTGAAGATGGAAATGATGAGATAAACCGCTTCTTCCAGACTGACAGCAAGAGCGCAATGCTTGGCGAGCTTATCCTCTGCGACCACATGACACAGGCCTCCCGAAAGGACCTCTGCCTGGGTGTTCCAATCCTCGACAGGATGAGAACTACGACAATCGTTCTGGGAGGTGTCAGCCCTGAAGCGATCACAGAGGAGGATGAGTCCAGGCTCGAAGAGAATGGAATCAACACAAGCTTCACAAGGCTTGAGCTACCTATCGGTTCCGACGAGCTTCAGGTCACTGCACTGCTCGAGAATGGAGACGAGGTCGATATAATGATCGACGGCTCCTTCACTGACAGTTTCTAGACTATTCCATAAAAGCAAAAAGGCAGGGAGAACCTGCCTTTTGCTTCTATCATGATGAATGATATCACTATCAGAGAGCGACCTTGCCCTTCTTTCCCTGATATGCCTTCTCTCTGAGTGCATCCACGCTCTCATCGTTCAGATATGCTTCGAAGCTTGTCATTCTATCGATGATTCCACCTGGAACGAACTCGATTATCCTGTTTGCAAGCGAATCGACGAACTGATGGTCGTGGCTGTTGAAGAGCAGCGTGCCATTGAAGTTGATAAGTCCATCGTTCAGAGCCTGGATCGATTCGAGGTCGAGGTGGCTGGTCGGCTCATCGAATATCATGCAGTTCGCACTCTCGAGCATCATCTTCGAAAGTACTACCCTGACCTTCTCTCCACCGGAAAGGACCCTGCAGCTCTTGAGTGCCTCATCGCCTGTAAAGAGCATTCTTCCAAGGAAGGACCTGACGAAGGTATCGTCATCCTGATCGGAGAACTGCTGCAGGTAGTCTGCAATGGACATATCGGTGTCGAACATCCTCGAGTTGTCCTTCGGGAAGTAGCTGAGAGAGGTGGTGACACCCCAGTTGTATGAGCCCTCATCCGGCTCCATCTCGCCAGCTATGATCTGGAAGAGAACTGTCTTTGCATAGTGGTTGGGACCAACGAAGGCGACCTTATCTCCTGGGTTGATGGTCAGGTTGAGCCTGTCCAGGACCTTCTCTCCATCTATCGTCTTGGAAAGGTCCTTTATCTCGAGACAGATCTTTCCGATCTCTCTCGAGGGTTTGAAGGCTACATAGGGGAACCTTCTCGAGGAAGGCCTGATATCATCGAGTGTCAGCTTCTCTATGAGCTTCTTTCGGCTGGTTGCCTGCTTTGCCTTTGCAACATTGGAGCTGAAGCGCTGGATGAACTCCTTGAGCTCTGCGATCTTGTCCTCTCTCCTCTTCTTCTCATCCTTCATCTGCTTGGCAGCAAGTTGGGACGACATATACCAGAAGTCGTAGTTGCCTACGTAGAGCTGTATCTTTCCAAAGTCGATATCGCAGACATGTGTACAGACAGTATTGAGGAAGTGTCTGTCATGGCTGACTACGATGACTGTATTGTTGAAGTTGGCAAGGAACTCCTCGAGCCAGTGCACGGACTCGAGATCGAGATGGTTCGTCGGCTCGTCGAGGAGAAGGATATCAGGGTTTCCGAAGAGTGCCTGGGCAAGGAGAACACGGACCTTGAGGTTGTCCTCGATCTCCTCCATCTTCTTGTCGTGGAACTTTACAGGGATTCCAAGACCATCGAGCATCTGCGCAGCCTCGCTCTCGGCTTCCCAGCCACCCATCTCTGCAAACTCGGTCTCCAGCTCTGCGGCCCTGATGCCATCCTCTTCGCTGAACTCCTCCTTTGCGTAGATCTGCTCCCTCTCCTGCATTACATTGTAGAGCTTCTCATAGCCCATTATCACAGTATCGATTACCCTGTACTGGTTGAATGCGAAGTGATCCTGTCTCAAGGTGGTCATTCTTTCGCCAGGAGTAACGATTACTTCACCTGTATCCGGTTCAATCTCACCGGAGAGTATCTTCAGAAAAGTGGACTTTCCTGCACCATTGGCACCGATGATGCCATAGCAGTTTCCGGGAGTGAACTTGATGTTGACTTCCTTGAAAAGGACCTGGGTTCCATAGGAAAGCGATATATTGCTGGCAGTGATCATTACGTTAAAACCTCAAATAACCTATTATCCGAACGAAGTATACATGAAAAGGTTCATAGGTGGAAGTAGCCTATAGTCCCCTCATTGGATACAGAAAAGCAAAAAAAAAGCAACTGGATATCAGTTGCTTTAGTTCCTAGGGGGATCGAACCCCTATTTAGAGACTGAGAATCTCCCGTCCTAACCATTAGACGAAGGAACCATTCTACTGGGATGGAGGGATTCGAACCCCCAAAGGCAGAACCAGAATCTGCAGTGTTACCATTACACCACATCCCAATCAACGTTGTTTAAATTACAGGAAAGTGGCATTTTAGTCAACACATAATCGCTCAATTTCGAAGAAAAAGTAGTTCCTTCTCTCTATCCTTTTCTCCATCAAGCAATTACACGTAATGATAGGCATATTATCGCCTCAATTGTCAATCTCTTTGTCATCAGAATGGACACTCAAGCTGCAACCCGGGTTTCCTTTTCACGATTCAAGATTGCATCACATATTATATGATTATTATATGATTAAAATATAAATTCATTAATTTTAAATATAAATACTCAATAATTTAAATATGATAATTGTATAAGCAGACAAATTATTGTTCTAAATAGAAAGACCAGTACTCAGAGAGATGAATACTGGTCCTTGAGAATATGAATATCTGAGAAAATCAGGGATAGCTCTTCTTGAAGGCCTGCACTCTTGCTGTTGCATTGAGATAGTCATCGTCCCTGAAGCCATCCTTCAGATACCTGTAGCCGAGGCCTGCGATCATGGCACCGTTGTCTGTGCAGAGCTTCAGCGATGGGAATGTGACTGTGCAGCCGCCCTTCTCAAGCTCCTTGAGCTCACTCCTGAGCAGGCTATTGGCAGCAACGCCACCACCGGCAGAGACCCTCCTGAGACCTGTATCCTTCAGAGCAAGCTTGACTCTCTTCATAAGGATTCCTACAGCTGCCCTCTGGAAGGAGGCAGCAATATTCTCCTTCGTCTTCTCAGCGTTTCCATTGCGGAACTTGTCCAGCTGGTTGATAACGCCGGTCTTCAATCCCGAGTAGCTCATATCGTATGGATGCTCGCCTCTATCAAGCGTCGGCCCCGGGAACAGAAAGGCCATATCGTCTCCGCTCTTCGAGAGCCTATCGATGACGACACCACCTGGGTATCCAAGGTCGTAGAACTTCGCGACCTTGTCGAAGGCCTCTCCGATCGCATCATCTATGGTCGTTCCGAGCACATCGACATCATCGTATCCGTTGACCTTGCAGATGACTGTGTGTCCTCCACTTACAAGTACTCCCAGGTATGGGTACTCAAGTGGATTCTCGATCTGCGAGGCATACAGATGTGCCCTGATATGGTCTATGCCGATCACAGGGATATCAAGGGCAGCAGCAAAGGCCTTTGCGAAGTTGACACCTACAAGCAGAGAACCGAGCAGGCCCGGCCTATTCGTGACTGCAACAGCATCGATATCGCTGTTCTTCAAGCCTGCCTGCATTATCGCAGCTGTGACGACCTGAGAAATCCACTCTGTGTGAAGGCGCGATGCCAGCTCCGGGACTACTCCCTGATATGGCTTGTGAAGCTCTATCTGTGTTGCGATTACATTGCTCAGTATCTCATTGCCATCTCTGACAACTGCACAGGAGCACTCATCACAGCTGGTCTCAATTCCTAATACATTCATTCTTCTTCCTCATCCCCGACGAGTGAATCTGCATCATCAAAGGCTTCCAGCATCATTTCCGTCTGGTCAGGATAGGCATATGACATGAAGATGGCCACATCCTTCTGGATGCTGTCTCCGACAATTACAGTTGGATTGTTTTTTCTCTTCTCGACATGGACGTAGGCAATATCCTGTGAAACTGAAGGTCCAATTATGACCGGAAACTGTTCTCCCATAACTTTCCCCTCCTATCTAATAGAAAAAATAACAATACCCAAGGCCAAAGGCAAGTTCAATATTGCCAGAAGACAATGTCCTCTTGGCAAGTTACACCAGTATAGTTGCATTTGTAACGATGTTCAATGTGGGTTTGGGTATTATTTGTAGAACGAAAGAAGCCTCTCGTCATCTGCCTTTCTGCCAATAAAATGGAATACATCCTAGTTTACCGGAGGGAAAAGTTTGAATGATAAGACTGCAGGCTCAGGGACTCTGATCATGAATATTGTCAGATGAGTGTCAATTTCCAACTCAACCTGAAACAAAAGTCCGTCTATCTCTAAATTTTCATCATTCTATTTACAACTTAACTTGAAACAACAGCCGGCTTTGGCATTCTCAACTGTTTACAACTACGCGAAACAGAAATTACCGCAAGTTTTTACAACTCTTACGAAACAAGATGAAAAGGAAATCCCCGTATGCACCAAGTGCGCGAGGATGTTTCTCAAACATGCAATTAAGTGCATGGTATGCTATAATGATGTTGCATTGAGTTCGGCCCTTGCAGTCTTGGAATACACAATTCCTGGCGGGGGCGATCTTTTTAATTCTTTGCACCAAGTTTACCAAGCAACTGGAAAAGAAGCTTCTGCTCTTCAGGTGACAGACTGTCCAACGAATACGCCGGTTCCGGTTCTTTCAGAGACTCACAGAACACATCTCTATCTTCAGCAGCCTTTTCGAACTTATCTGTCAGAAGGCTGTCAATCGGACATTTAAAGAAATCAGCAATTGCCGAAACATAGAGTAGACGCATTGGATATGAGTTCCTTTTCGCGGTAGCAAGCGTACTGCTCGGGATAGAAGCCCCATTGGCTATTTCATTCCAGGAATACCTGTTCTGAGCTCTTAGCAAACTAACCTTTGACCAAAAGAATCCGTTGACATCGTCCGTCAGGTAGAAGTATGAATCCACATCTGGAAGAGCAATGGTTGGTTCGTTGTTGGGAGCAAAATATTCGACGGCAACATTCAGAGCTCCAGCCATCTTTGCAACAAAGACAATGTCCATGTCACGATTCAAAGCCTTCGCAGAGGATACGGTTGACTTCGGAAGACCAATGACCTCACAAACCTCAACCCACTGAAGCCCTCTGGCTTCTCTCAGAAAATCGCATTTTTCCCAAAACAAACTGTTTTCCATTCTTTTAGTATACTCGGAACAGAAGTAATTTTTCAAGGCAAGGTTTGCATCTAAGCATCTATATCACGTGTACACGTAATATAAGTAGAATCTAGACAAAAACTCATCATATCTTTGCATTTATACAAATTTTCAGCTATAATATGAATGTGAATACGAACTAAATACAAAATCAGTAGTATCCACAGAGCATGTTTTCGTGTCAGAAATAATCTGACACATCGTTTTTGACATGCGAATACGGGTAAATATGCTTTATGTCGCTCAGAAATTCGCAAGGACACTTGGATGCTATGGGGATAGACTCTCTCGTCACAATGACAACAGAGTTGCCATTGTCGAACCTGCCTGCATACCACGAGGGTGAGATGTGGCACTCCTATCTTAATCGTGTTGCATTTGCCAACGGCTTCAGCAGTGCAATGGAAATGTTTGCTGTCACAACGGATTCTCCTGCAAAATGGAAGAACCAGTACCTCAACTATGACTGCTCGAAGCCGATTGCTCGGACAATCTTGAAGACTGGCGAGGACTGGATCCTTACTGGAACAACATTCAAGGGTATGGCACCTTTGATGGACAGACTCAACGCAACAAGAAGAATATCCCTTTACAACACCAACTCGTCCATGAACTCGAAGCTTGTTACACCGATGCCGGCATTTATACAGGAGCTTCGCATCTGCCCAGAATGCAGACAACTTGAAGGCGATGGCTGGTATTTCCACACAGAGCTTCAGATGCCAGGTGTCAGGATTTGTCCAAAACACGGCTGTGCTCTCAGTGTTTATACGGGTACTCCATTCATGGAACACTATGAGGATTCATTCACCACACAGGAACCATCTCCCTTCGATGAGATCATGTCTCCATTTGATGTTGACTTCTTCAATGCAAGCCTTGACTGCGATGTCACCGGAATCATGAAGTATATCACCGCCAAGGCATATGATATGGGAATCGGAAAATTCAGTCGTGGTGACAAAGAAACGCCATGGCCTGAGGCTGGACTTTGCAAAAGATTTCTCCCTTCCATTTCCACCATCAGAGAGGCAAATCCGAACAGGATGCCACCAGAAATGCTTTTCCCTCTACTTGCATATCTTTCGAATGGTAACGTTGAAGACATCTTGCAGCAAACAAAAGATACAAGTAAGGATATTGCCCTTGAGACAGCCATTTCCAAGGAATATAAGATCAAGTCTCCATTCAGAAGAGATTTCCTCATTGTCGAGTGTCTTGATTGCGGATTCACTTTCCCGACCACACCACTGGCACTTAAGATAGGATGGGGATGTCCTGTCTGCAATGACCTCACCTCCGAAACCGATCAGTTCGCCAGAATGGTATCCGTACATTCCAAAGGGCGCCATGTCCATACCGGCGTTTTCTGCGGGTGGAACGCTCCATTCTCGTACATCCAGAAAGATGGTGGAGAAAAGAAGACTGTGTTTCCCGAGGATTACTTTGCAAAGGACTTCACATTCACAGAGTTCGACAACTACTCCACTGAAGTAGCTGCACTTGGATCTTTCAGACTCGCCAGCTACAGGATTATCAAAGGCCAACCCCTATTCACTATTGTCCATACGGACTGTGGCAAGGCCTTCGAATCGTTCAGAACCAACTTCTGTATTTCCCCAAACTGCAGGATCTGTAATGCCAGGCCAACGGCAGAACAGACTTTCCTTTCAAAACTCAATATGCATTCCAAGAATTTTCATGTCATCGGTACCTACACAAAAGATCATGTGACAATCTCGGACGGAACAATGTCCTTCGAAGGAAAACCAAATACAGTGCTTTCTCGATTGGGGAAACATCTCAATCCGACGAAGAAATCAACCCATGAAAATGAGTACAGGTTAATTGACAGACGGCTTTCAGAGCTGAAGGGAACCATAATATCCCTTGATGATTTGGAAGGTATCACCGACAAACGCACTGTTTCCAATTACGTCAATAGGCTATGCAGCAAGGGCAAACTCAAGCGTCTCGCCATTGGATTGACCTGCCACCCGGACGAAGACTACACGATTGTCGATATCCAGCAGAAACACATCCTCTGTAAAGAAAACGATGGTTGTGCAATCTGTGATTCCGCCCTCTTCCTGTTTGGTGAAAAAGTCGAGAACCCAAGATTCGCCTATGCCATCAACTTCAACAGAAATGGGGACAATCATTGCTTCATCGGCGGGAAATCCTATGGCAAGCCGACTGTATTTCTCCTGCAAATCCCTGTGAATAAAGAAAATATATACGATATGACTTTCGTTGCCAGTGTTTGGCATCGAGAGATGCTTTCAAATCCAGACAAAGATGAATCGCTGCTTAAGATTCTCAGACATTGTATCCAGGCAGGAGCTTCCAAAGAGACAATCCTGGAAATCGGAGACCTTTTTCCGACAGAAACAGGACTTGAAGTCCGACGCCTTATCAGGAGGTTCAATGAGCAGTCCAAGTGATGAAACAAAACTGAAGAGAGGATATGGAACCGGTCATGGTGCCGATTACAAGCCATGGATTTCCACCGGTCGTTTCAGCAGCACCGGAACTGCCTCGTCCTTTCCAGACTGGAAGACAGGACGGATGGTTGAGTTGCTTTCACAGGGAGAGCTCTGGTGGTATATCAAGCTTCGCTGGTGCGATTCTGTTGCTGACATCAGGGAGCAGTATCCGCTTCTCCCAAGAGAAGAGACAAACGAAATTGCTGACAAGCTTGGCATCAAAAGGCCTAAAGGAGGCAACTTCACAATGACCACCAACATGCTCATTGACCTTGAGGATGGCAGAAAGCTTGCACTTTCCATCAAGCCGTCGGCAGATAGCATCACACCCCGAAAGAAGGAACTGATGGCGATTGAAAAGAAATACTGGCAGGAACGTGGAGTTTCATTCTCTGTGGCTTTCAAAGATGACCTCAATAGAGAGGAAATCAAGAACATAAGAGACTGTATCACAGTTTATGACAAATCACGAATAAGAGATGAAATCGGTGTTGTGAGGCATCTCATCGCTCACAAGAAGCTCATTGTAGACATGAGCAGCCCCATTGATTACAGGGGCATCATTACAAAACTCAAGGAGGACAACAAATGGATTCTAATGACTTCAACATTGACATCGCCGTCGGAACTCTGCTGAACGACATGTCTGACAACACACAGTGGCGTGTTATTGCCATTGAAAACAGCACATGCTTCATGATTATGTGTGGAAATAAAAAGAGCATTATTCGACAAGTACCAACTACAGAAGTTGCAACAGCAATAATACAGGGAACTCTCTGTTATGTAGAAAGCAACAAAAGCGTTGTAGTTGACGAAGCATCTCTCCCAAATGACGTCAAGGACATACTTACCAAGAAACTTTCATATGTCCATGAACTTAGCTATCTGTACGGACCAACATATACAGATCTATTTAGGAAAACACAGAAGCCAGAATTTGAACAACTTGTCAAGAAATACGGATTCAGCAAGCCCTTGGCATTCCGCACTATCAGGAAATGGCTTCAGAGTGGAATGCAGAAATCTTCCCTTTTGGATCCAGTATGGACAACCGGAAGAAACATCGCTAAGAGCAATTACAAAACAAAGACGGGACACCCATCTTCCACTGAAAGTGGCATCATCCTTGATGCCAACGCTATTGAAGCATTCGACTTCGGTGTACACCAGTTCATGAGAGGTCGTAACATGACAATCAGAAAGGCCTATCAAAACATGCTTGCATGTTATTATCAGAATCCAAATGCAGGTCAACCTGGTGAAATGCTGATTCTTTCGAAGGGACAACATCCTACGGAGAAGCAATTCAGGTATTACCTCAGCAAGAAGGTTGGTTTTGTTGAACTTGAAAAGAAGAAGACATCGGCCAGGGAATTCCGCAATAATCAGCGGCTACTTATCGGACGCCCGGCTGATGCATCCTGCAGACCAGGATATCTTCTGGAAGCAGATGCTGTAGAGACTGATCTTTACCTTGTATCTTCAACTGATCGCAACCAGCTTATCGGACGCCCTGTCGTATATATGATGATTGATGTGTTTTCTGGATGCATCGTCGCTGCCTCAGTATCCTTCGAGAATAACTCAAACCTCGCCCTTTCCAACTGTCTTCTCAGCCTTCTCGAAGACAAGGAAGAACTTGGCAAGAAAGCAGGAGTTGTAATTGATCCGGCGAATTGGCCATCTCGGTTCATACCAGAAGAAATCTATGCTGACCGCGGAAGCGATTTTGCCAGCGATGGGTTTCTGACAGTTTGCCAGAATCTTGGCATTACAAGGACTCTTGAACCACCTGCAATGGGGTCCATGAAGGGTGCAATCGAACAGGCTTTCAGACTTTACCACCAGACTTTCAGAGCAGAACTTGAGCATAAAGGATTCATCCAGAAACGTTATGACTCAAACCATAAGAAGACAGCATGCCTCACAATCGAGGACATGAGGAAACTCGTCTACATGTTTGTCATTTACCACAACATCCAGTACTCAGAGAACCTTTACTATTCAAAGGAAATGAACAAGAACCATATTCCTAAGATTCCAAAGGAGATATGGAACTACGGCATCAAGACATATGGCCTTCCAAGGATGCTGAATACTGCGCAGGAAAATGAGGCATTCTTTGCTATTATGCCGGAGGTCGATGCATCAATCCACAATGGATATATCATGTATGCTAGTCTTGCATACCGAGAAGTCGGAGATCCGGAGCTTTCGATCAAGATGTCAAAGGCAAAGGACAATGCCCGTCTTCGTGACAGTGATGGCAACCTACTTAACAAGATGAAGGTCAGAATCGATCCTCGTCTTGTCGATTTTCTCTACTATCTCAAAAACGGCAGCGTCATGAAGCTCTACCTCAATACAGCAAAGAGCGGAAGCTATAAGGGAATGACTTGGAACGAATATCTTGATTACCGCCGTTCTGAGAAAGAAATGGACATAAGCTTCGCAGATTATCAATTGAACAATGCTGTGATGAGGAACCAGATGGTATCAACTTTTACAAAAGGATTTGCTCCAGGAATGGTGTCTGACAAAAACGTCCGTGTAGCCAGAAAGGTGGAAGCTATCCGAATAAACAAGGAAAACACGATAGCAGATCACATCTCTTCGGATATCGAAAAACAGCTTCCAGCAAAGAATGAACAGATTCTCATTGAAGGCAACGAAAAAAAACCAGCAACCGAACTTCCAATTGCAGACCTCACATCAGAAGAAGTTCCGGAGTTGTTCAGACTGCTTAGAAAAAAGGATTAGGGGAATTAATGATATACAATACCGACAAGACAAAATCGTATCGTTGCATTCCTGGTGTTAAAGACGAAGCGATATATACAAAGCCTCTGTTGGCCTTCGATCAGGGTAACCTGCTTATAGAGGCACTCCCACCAAAGCTGACAGAAGATGAAATAACACAGATTGCATATAAGAAGTTCCCGTTTGAGCCATCGAGAGATGAGACAACTGAAGTTCAGGAAGCTGAAATACAGCTTCTACACCGTTTCAGGGTCCCGCTCCAGCACTCCTATGAGCTTGAATCGAAAGCATACACTTGTCTACTGAATTCTTATCGCCAGAGAGCTGAAATGCTTGTACCTGTTACTGAGAATGTAACAATAGATAATGAGGAAGCTGCCCAGGATTTTACCATGTGTAGGCCTCTTGATGGAGATGGAGGAACGGGTTTGGCACTTCTGGGAATCGGGGGAACAGGCAAAACCTGTGCCATCACTACGATGTTATCACATTGGCAGCAGGTCATCGTACACAAGCTGCCGCAGGGGACTTTTACACAAGTTGTTTGGCTCAAGATAGAACCGTCAGGAAACAATGACCTATCATCGCTTTTCATCAACTTCGGAAAGGCACTGGACGACGCCCTTGGAAATAAGATCCCTGTTTATACGAAGCTTATTCAGAAGAAGCAGAAGAACGGAGAGAAGGCAGAGCTCTTTGCCGAACTCATACGCAAATTTTCTATTGGTATGCTGATCATAGACGAAATACAGCGCTTGAAATTCGAGCGCAATCGTGCTGAGTCTTTTGAGAATCTGATGACAATTACCAATAACTCCAAGGTCGCTATGCTCGTTGCCGGTACCGAGGAAGCCTACGGCATGATTTTCAACAAGTACTATACACTCCGTCGCATTGGAGACAAGATATCGACGACCATGTTTTGCAGAGACCGTAAGTATTTTGATGCCATTGTAGCATCCATCATGAGCATCAACTGGTTCAGAACCCCTCAAAATTTGAATGACCAGTCGCTGCTCGATGCCATGTACATCGCGACATCCGGAACCATCGACCGAATCATCAATGTTTGGAAGAACATTCAGCTGGACTATATACATCTGACAGAAAAGCAGAAAACCAGCTTTGAAATCACACCGGCATTTATTCATGCAAGTTCTGACAGGAACAGCCTCCACATGGCTCAGCAGACCAGAGCCCATGTGAACATGGATTTGGCAATACGAGCAACGTTGAACTCTAAAGAACCTGATGAACAGATAATTAAGCCAATTGCGCAGGTTGACGTCGAACAGTCATTGAAGAACAAGATTTCATGTCTTAGTCTTGAGCATATTGCGTCTAACAATAAAGCAATGAATGTATTTGAAAGAGTCAGAATCAATGTAAAGGAATCGGGAGAAACATATCTTGATGAGACCATTATCAAAACGATAAAGGTAGTATTTGAAGTTAAAGCAAATAAAAGAAGAACAGAGGATGAGTTGGTTGCTCAGACCCTCAAACGACTCAGAAAACGAAAACAGGATAAACTTCCGAAATCAAATACTTCTAATGAGTTTGACTTGTCAGTATTCAATATGGACAAGCTTAATGCTTAAATTGGAATCCCTTGTCAACGCAAGGGATTATTTAATATGTGGAGACAGGATGGTTCCTGACACTATATTTCAATATATTACGGGTCAAGTTGTAAACAACACGAATGATTTTTACTGTGGAACAAACAAAAACAGTGAAAAGTATAACGAGTCAAGTTGTAAATTTCTGCGTATTACGAGTCGAGTTGTCAACAACAGGAACAAAAAAGCTCCCGAAATGGAAGCTCTGAAGGGTGTTTTGTTCGCTTATTACGACTCAAGTTGTCTTATTACGAGTCGAGTTGTCAACGAACAATGAGGCTGAAAATAAAAAACAGCTGAAAGTGGGATTCGAACCCACGACCTGCTCATTACGAGTGAGCTGCTCTACCCCTGAGCCATTTCAGCATATCTGAAAAATAGGATATCGGAAGAAAAAGAGCAATACCCTATTTGCCTCCTATCTTGATTCCCTTGACAAGAACGCTTGGAGAACCGGTGCGCGAGGATGCGAGAGTGACATCAAAGGAAAGGTCGTCTCCTATTGCGACCACGTTCTTCAATAGATCGTAGAAGTTCCCTGCAATCGTGAAGCTCTTCACAGGATATGTGACCTTTCCTCTCTCTATCCTGAAGCCCGAAGCTTCAAGCGAGAAGTCTCCACTTACTGAGTTGGCTCCTGCATGAAGACCTTTGACGGAATCGACCAGGATGCCATCGAAGCACTGCTCATGCACCTTCTCAAGTGTCAGGTCGCCATTCTCGATATACAGCGAGAAGCTCGATATCTGGCTTCTTCCCAGCCCACGCTGCGAGTTTCCAGTGCTTTTCTTCCCGCATTTAGCGGCCCACTCATTGTTGTACAGCAGAGTATTGAGTCTTCCTCTTTCGATTATCCTCTTTGTCTGTGTCGCAACACCATCGCTATCCCAGCACCTCTGGAAGCTGTAGCCAGGATAGAGAGGATCGTCGACAAGAGTAAGACAGGGAGCTGCTATGACTTCTCCCTCCATGTTTCCAAGCCTTGCAAGCCCCAGATAGTTTGCACGACCTGAGAATATGCCCTTGAAGGTTGAGAGGAAGGAGGACATGACCTTTGGAGATAGGACCGTAAGGTAATCACCACTGTCGACCTTGACACCGCCGAGCTGATCGGTTGCAAGCTTTGCAAGCGCCTTGTAGTCGACAGAATCGAAATCCTTCTCGAAGCTCTTGAAGTATGTGACGACCTCATCAGCGACCTTCGCCTTGATACTGAATGAAAGTGCGCTGCCCTCCGAACTGTTCTCAAGCTTCAGGCCCTTGTTGTTGGCAAGTCTCTTGCTGGATGCGATATAGTCGTAATAGACCTTTGTGCTGTCGCTTATTCTCTCATCGGCAGAAAGTATCCTCGAAAGCGAATCCAGCACGAGTCTCCTGGCCTCATCAGGAGTATACCTTTTTACAGAGGATGGTGATTTCTCGGGATAGAGTCCACTTCCCTTGAAGACAGTCGCTTCAGTCTGGCTATCTGAATAGAGAGCATACTCCCTTGCCTTCTGGACAAGCTCCTCGGGCTCGATCGCATCAAGTGAATCTGCACTTGCTGTTCCCTCCTTTCCATCCAGGACGACCCTTAGAGATAGCGCAGAATCGAACTGGGATGAAAAGGCCTCGATGCTGTTCTGGAAGGCAGAGAGAGAAAGGGACTCAGAGTCGCTGTAGATAAGCTCCCAGAGGTAGATACCCTCCTTGCGTGATGCAGACCTGACTCTTTCAAGATACTCGTCAAAGTTCATCATCTGCCCCCTACTGTCATGCTGGAGATGCGGATCATTGGCTGTCCTATCTCCACAGGGATCGAACCACTTAAAGAGCCGCACATACCCTGGCCGCGACGCATATTCATTCCGACCATATCGATATTCTTTATTATCTCGGATCCCTTTCCTATCAAAGATGCACCCCTTATAGGTCTTGTGATCCTTCCGTTCTCTATCATGTATCCTTCGCTTACAGAGAAGTTGAACTCTCCTGTTGCGGTATTCACTGAGCCACCGCCGAGTTTCTGGCAGAGAAGTCCCTTCTCGACCGATGCGATTATATCCTTCTCGTCATCGAGGCCTGCAGCTATATAGGTATTGGTCATTCTGGAGGTTGCAGCATAGGAGTAGGTCTGCCTTCTTCCTGAGCCGGTAATGCCCATATTCATCCTTCTCGAGTTGAAGTTGTCTATCATATAGCCCTTGAGGATTCCATTCTCGATGAGGACATTCCTTCTTGTCGGATTTCCTTCATCGTCTATGTTGACACTGCCCCAGGCGTGCGGAATCGTTCCGTCATCTATCGCAGTGAGCTTGCTGCTTGCGATCTTCTCACCTATCCTTCCTGCGAACTCGGAGTTGTTGTAGGCGACAGATGTTGCCTCAAGGCTGTGCCCTGTCGCTTCATGGAAGAGAACTCCACCGCCACCGCTCTGGATGACAACAGGATAGCTTCCTGCAGGGATATAGTCGCTCCTGAGCTTCGTTACAGCCTCTCGGCTTGCCTCGATTCCCACAGCTGATGGTGGATACATATCGAAGAACTCATAGCCTCTCTTTGCACCGGGGCCGAGGTATCCGGTCTGGCTCTCGCCCTTTTCAGATGCTACCGAATTGACAGAGAGCCTTACGCAGGTCTGATAGTCGTCGGTAAGTAGTCCATTGGAGTTTGCAATGAGAATATACCTCTCGCTGTCCTGGATCCTTCCAGATACCTGAGATATGAGGTCAGAATACTCCTTAGCGCTTGTACAGGCCTCCCTGACAATATCTATCCTGTCGGCAAGGGAAACAGATGATGGAGCGAACTCTGGAGCGTGCAGGTCCTCATGCTTTACATAGCAAAGCTCGATATCGTCAATTATCCTTTCACCCTCTCCGATTGAGGCAGCACTGTTTCCTGCGCACTTCATAAGCCCTTCTGGTGAGATATCGCTTGTCGATGAGAATGCACTCTTCAGACCCTTGAAGACTCTGATACCGACACCCTCCGAAACATGGTCGACGAAGGAGTCTGTATGCATATCCACAATCGAGATGGCCCTTGTCACGGTGCGCTCGAAGAAGACTTCGGCAAAGTCCCCTCCGCTTTCAAGTGCCTTTAAAAGTACTTCCTTGAGTATTTCCTCACTTAGATACATAATCGAAGAGCTCCTAGTCCCAATATACAGAAAAAGCCACCTCCGAGGAAGTGGCCTTTGTCGAATTGGTGAAATGACTATTCGTGGAGAATAGAGAAACGGATCGTACAGGCATCTACTGGCTTTACGCCAAGGCTTGTACCCATCTCCTGCCAGTAGTAGGCAGCATCGACATGTACACAGTTCATGATGTCGAAGCCGGCACCGACTGTGATGTAGCCCTGGTTGAGACCTGCGCGGAACTTCAGGAACTTGAGAAGCTCGACCTCGGCACCGAATCTGGTGTGAGTGAGCCAGGACTCCTCTTCGAAATCCTGTGAAGAGCTTACACTTGTAATGTCGACATAGTCGAATACGAGCGACGGTCTGATAAGTCTTCCAAGAGCGCCCATCTTCGGCTTCCAGCCAACACCAACGTTGAATGTAGGATCACTGGAGACCTTCATCTCATTGGATGTCTCGTAGTCGGAGAAGCTGATATCCTTTGAATTGTCTGCGTAGTACCAGGTCCTCTCTCCATTGATATTCCTGATGACACCGGATACTGTCAATCCCATTGGAAGATTGAGGTTTGCACCTACGTCGATAGGAAGGGCGACGCCGATTGCTGCAGGATTTCCATCGATCTTGGTCTGGAGTGCATCGAGAGGATCACTTGCAGTGATGATATCTACAACATCATCGTAGCTGATCGACTGGAAGACCTCTCTCATGGAGACTCTGGCAACTGCACCGAGGTCGAGAGAGAACCAGTTGTCCCTGAAGAACCTGTGGCCATAACCGAGAGAAGCAGTGAGGTCGATCTTTGGAATTGCTTCAAGGTTCGTTGTACCACCTGTCGAGTTGAAGGTCAGGAGAGATGCCTTGTAGTCGACTGCAACTCCGAATCCCTTTATCTTGGCACCGACATTGAGATCGATATCTGCAATAGTGTTGTATCCCTTGCCTGAAGCGACCTTTGCAAGGTAGCTGATACCAGCTGTCTTGAGCTTGTCGAGGTCGACTTCATCGAGGATACCGGTCTCTGCAAGTGCCTTGAAGTTGTAGAATGAGAATGTAAGTGCTGGAGTTGTAAGCACGACACCCTTCTGGCCCAGGGATGCTGGGTTGACGTAGATGCTGTCCGCATTGTAGAGGCCTGCGATGCCAGCTCCGCCCATACCTGCCATTCTCGGGCTCATGTATTCGATCGGATCGAAGCTCCTGAGGTATGCATTGTCAGCTTCTGGAGCAGCAGTATTGAGTGGAGTAGTAGCTGCAAACGAGGAAGCAACGACAGATAGTGAAAGTATGAGTATAAGTGCAATCTTGTTAAGTCTGTTCATTTTCTACCTCCTCAGTTCATGCTGGAAACGATGCCGTCGATGAAATCCTTATCGAAGACATTCAGCTTTCCGGAAAGCTTGTCATTTGCAGCAACGACGACAGATGCATAGTTTATAAGCTTCTTGACATCATCCTGCTTCAGGATAGTCTCCATGTCGCCATTGAACTTGTCTTCATCGGCCATCGACTTCACTTCTTCCATGATCGAGCTGATGATCTGGACCTGCATGACATCACCAACAGAAAGTGTAGAGGCTCCACCTGCAATCTCGGCAAGTTCGCTCTGGATAGTAGTAAGAGTCTCCTTCAGATCGTCAGGAATATTCGAATTTGAGAGAAGTCCTTCGTCTTCAATGTAATCGACAGCCTTCTGGATTTCCTTCTTTGCTGCAATGCTCTGATCAGATGTAGCATCCTTGTTCAGCTTGGTAACCAGGGTCGGCGTGTTGATGATCTCGGAAAGACCATTCGAGAGACTTTCCAGATCATCACTAGATAGAGCATCCAGAGTTGCACCATCTCCGGTTCCTGAAACTGAGACGATGCTCGTTGTGTTCTCATAGGTCTGAGTTGCAGAAGCAGGAAGGTCTACAAGGTCGTTCTCTACGAAGAAGTTCTTTTCGGTTCCTTCCATGAGATCGACGATAAGGTCGGTTGCACCTTCACAGGAGACGACAAGCAGCAATGCTACGATGAATAGGCCTAGAAATCTTAAGTATTTCATAACCCCTCCATAAATGTTCAGTTTGTAACAGTTTACCATACAAGTACGGTGAACACCATTTATTTCTTCAATGTAGAAACAATGCAGGAGACGGACTAGTTACACAAAAACAGAAGAGACCAGAGAAAAATCCCTGGTCTCCTGGCTTTGTTGACTATCGGTTACTAGAAACGGTCTCAGGCCTTTGCCTTGAGTGCAGCCTGTGCGGCAGCAAGTCTTGCAATTGGTACTCTGAACGGTGAGCAGGATACGTATGTAAGACCTACGCTCTGGCAGAATTCGATGGTCTTCGGATCGCCACCATGCTCTCCGCAGATACCGAGCTTGATATCCGGGCGGACTCCCCTTCCAAGGTCTGCAGCCATTCTTACGAGCTTGCCTACGCCATCGACATCGATGGTCGAGAACGGATCGTAATCGTAGAACTGCTTGTCCTGGTCACCTACATAGTGGGTAAGGAAGGAGGCTGCGTCATCTCTGGAGAAGCCGCAGGTCATCTGAGTAAGGTCGTTGGTACCGAAGCTGAAGAACTCTGCTTCCTTTGCGATCTCATCGGCTGTGATTGCGGCTCTTGGAACCTCGATCATTGTACCGATCTTGTACTCGACCTTCATGTGCTGCTCATCGAAGACCTTCTCGATGACCTCGAGTGCCTTCTGCTTGCAGTAGACGAACTCCTTGTAGATGCCTACGAGAGGAATCATGATCTCAGGATGTACCTCGATACCCTCCCTCTTGGCCTGGATTGCAGCCTCGATGATGGCCCTTACCTGCATTCTGAGGATTTCAGGATAGATGACTGCGAGACGGCAGCCTCTGAAACCGAGCATCGGGTTGAACTCATGGAGCTTTGCGATCTTCTGGCTGATCTCTTCCTGTGTGATTCCAAGAGTGAGAGCAGTCTCGTGCCTTGTGGTGGAGTCGTTCGGGAGGAACTCGTGAAGTGGTGGGTCGAGAAGTCTGATGTTGACAGGAAGACCACCGAGCTCCTTGAAGATTCCATAGAAGTCCTCTCTCTGCATTGGAAGCAGTTCGGCAAGGGCCTTCTCTCTCTGTCCGACGTTGTCTGCGAGAATCATCTTCCTCATTGAAACGATTCTGTTTCCACCGAAGAACATGTGCTCTGTTCTGCAAAGACCTACACCCTCTGCTCCGAGGAGAACTGCGTGGTGAGCATCGACTGGAGTATCGGCATTTGTCCTGACACCCATCGTCTTTATCTCGTTGACGTAGCTCATGAACTTCTTGTAGTTCTGGTAGAGCTTGGACTCGGACTCCCTCATCGTTCCATCGAGAACCTGCATGATCTCGGATGGCTTGACAGCGACCTTCTGTGTATAGATATCGCCAGTGAAGCCGTCCATTGCCATGTAATCGCCTTCTGCAAGCGTAACACCATTTACAGTAAGGGTCTTCTTTCTCTCGTCGATGACGATATCGCCACAACCGGAGACACATGGGCAGCCCATGCCTCTTGCAACGACTGCTGCGTGGCTGGTCATACCGCCTCTGCAGGTGATGACACCCTTGGAGACTGCCATGCCGCCGATATCCTCAGGAGAGGTCTCGGTCCTTACGAGCAGGACATTCTTTCCAAGTGCTGCTGCAGCTTCGGCATCCTTTGCAGTGAAGTAGATCTGTCCACATGCACCGCCTGGGGATGCGTTGAGGCCCTTTGCGGCCGGCTTGATGCCGAGATCCTTGATAAGCTTCTGGTCGAGGATAGGAGCGAAGAGCTTGTTGAACTCCTGTGCAGGAACTCTCTCTACTGCGGTCTCCTTGGAGATAAGGCCCTCATCGACCATCTCTACCTGGCTGCGGAGCCATGCGAAGATGGTCCTCTTGCCGTTTCTGGTCTGGAGCATGTAGAGCTTGCCCTCCTGGATAGTGAACTCCAGGTCCTGCATATCATGGTAGGTGGACTCGAGGGTCTTTCTGATGCCGCAGAGCTGATCATAGACTTCAGGGTTGACATTCTTCAGTGTCTCGATGGTCTGAGGTGTTCTGATACCTGCAACGACATCCTCGCCCTGTGCGTTCATCAGATACTCGCCGAAGAACTTGTTCTCGCCGGTGGCCGGGTCTCTGGTGAAGGCAACACCGGTACCGGAGGTATCGCCCATGTTGCCGAATACCATGCACTGTACGTTGACTGCGGTACCGAGGAGGCCTCTGATATCGTTCATCAGTCTGTACTTGATTGCTCTCTCGTTGTTCCAGGAGTTGAATACTGCATCGATTGCCTTGAAAAGCTGTACTTCTGGATCGGTCGGGAACTCCTCACCTGTGAACTTCTTGTAGATGAACTTGTATCTCTTGATGACGAGCTTGAGGTTTTCGACATCCAGCTCGGTATCGTATACCTTTCCTGTCTCATCCTTGACACTCTGCAGTGCCCTTTCGAACTCATCGTGGGGAACGCCCATAACGACGTCGCCGAACATCTGGATGAATCTTCTGTAGCTATCCCAGGCAAAGCGTGGGTTGTTGGTCTTGGCGATGAGAGCCTCGAGTGAATCCGGATTGAGACCGAGGTTGAGGACAGTATCCATCATACCTGGCATCGACTGGGCAGCACCGGATCTTACGGAAACAAGCAGAGGATTCTTCTTGTCGCCGAGCTTTGCACCCTGAAGCTCCTCGAGAGCTCTGAGGTTCTTGAGGACCTCGTCCCTGAGACCCTCTGGGTAGGCACCCTTGTGCGCATCGAAATATGCACATGCCTCTGTCGTGATAGTGAATCCCGGTGGAACAGGAAGACCGATATTGGTCATATCTGCGAGATTTGCACCCTTGCCACCAAGGAGGCTCTTCATACCTGCATTACCTTCAGCCTTTCCATTGCCGAAAAAGTAGACGAACTTCTTTTTCTCTGACTTCATTTTGTTCTTTCCTTTTCTTTTGACTTGAATACTCAAGCGATTAACAAAGCTATTATATCAGAATTGTTAAAAAAATAAAACATTTATTTCTTTACAATGAAAAAGAATACACTTTCGATAATGAAATTGTGTTTCATTTTTATAATGATTTTTGATAAAACAATTTGGCAAATGAACTTATTGTACTCCATTCACATAAAAAAGCATTTCGGCACTTAAACAATGCGTCGGTGCCATTTGATTTATCGAAGACGATATCAAATGAGGTAGCAATCGAAAGCCCTAATGGAATCATAGGAATGTCCGGACAATAGAAAAGGCGGCCAGACCGGACCGCCCTTTCCAATTTGAATATATATAGTTATGTATCAGCCTGCCATGTAGGTCGAAAGCAGCTCGCTCGATCTTCCCTGGGCCATCTTCTCGAGTGCCTTCTTCTCGATCTGGCGGATCCTCTCCTTTGTAAGGCCGAAGATATCGCCGATCTCCTTGAGAGAGAGCGGAGTCGTGTCGTAGAGGCCGAAGCGGCGGATTATGACAGCTCTCTCCTTCTCGGAAAGTGTGGAAAGTGCAGTCTCGATATCCTTCTTCAGCTCGCCCTGGAGCGTGGACTCCTCTGGACTCATGCCCTCGTACTCGATGCTGTCGAGGACCTTGGTATTGGACTCCTCTCCCTTGTTGAGGATAGGAGCATCGAGGCTGATCATCTCCCTGTTGATCGCAAGCAGGTCCTTGATGAGTTCAGTGTCGAGGCCGGTCTCCCTTCCGAGCTCCTCAAGCGATACATCCCCGTCGTTTGCAAGCATCAGCTTCTTCTGTGCCTTCTGGATCTGCATCAGCTCGTTTGCCCTGTTGAGAGGGAGCCTCACTGCCCTGCTCTTCTCGTTGATTGCCTTCATGATGGACTGTCTGATCCACCAGACTGCATAGCTGATGAAGTGGTAGCCCTTCTCCGGCTCGTACTTGTCCAGTGCGACCATGAGGCCGATATTGCCCTCGTTGATCAGATCCTCGAAGGGAAGACCCTGTCCCTGGAACTGCTTTGCAACGGAGACGACGAAGCGCAGGTTGGAGTTTATCAGCTTCTCCCTTGCCTTCATGTCGCCGCTCTTTGCCTTCAGAGCCAGGTCGTACTCCTCATCGTATGAGATAAGTGGAATCCTGTTGATCTCCTTGAGGTAGGATGAGATTATATCGTTTTCTTCGTATGAAGTATTGGAATTCAGCATTGTCATAGTGTTTTCTCCTATGCCATGTTAATTGCACTTTCCATGCCAAAAGAATAGAAACACCTATCCAAGTATTTTCAGTAGAAGAAATTAATATTTTTGAAATTCAGTTTCTATTGAAATTAATCAAGCTTTGGAAGTTGAAAAAAGGACTTTAGAGTCAAAATGACACAGGATTTCTGTCATCTTCGTTTTCAGTGTCATCCTGACACGGGAAACAGATCTCTATTGTGGACAGGAGGCGGTCAATACCCTCATTCGACACAGCAAAGGGCGAGTCATTTAGACTCACCATGAAATCATCATACACTGAGTGGATGAGATCCGAGACCATATCGCCCTCTGGAAGCGAGACCCTCAGGGACTTCTTCAGGGCAAGGTACTTCGCAAACTGATAGCGGAAGAAGCAGGTGAATCTGAGGTCGATGAAGGAATCGTCAGTGCATCTGAGATAGAAGGCCTTTATAAAGGATGAGACTGCATCCTTTCTCCTGCCCTCTCTGATCTCTCGCATTGCCTCTCTGAAGAGGTCTAGACCTGAATCACAACGTCTGCCCATCTTTCATGTCCTACGTGACAAAAGATAATAAAGCTTTTCAAAATGGCAAGTGCATATCTGCAATTTGAAGGTTTTTTCTCCTTTTTGGCGTTTTCTCTTGCCGTTCGGCCAAAGCTTGGCTATATTTCATCAAGTCGGAGAAATCTGATACAGTAAATTACATATTAGATAGGAGATATAGAAGATTATGAAGATCATTCCTCTTAACGACAGAGTACTTGTCAAGGTAGCAGCAAGTGAGGAGAAGACCGCAAGTGGTCTCTTCATTCCACAGACAAGCCAGGAGAAGACACAGATTGCCGAAGTATGTGCAGTTGGCGATGACGAGACCATCAAGGTCAAGGTCGGCCAGAAGATTCTCCATGACAAGTATGCAGGAACCGCAGTAAAGGCAGATGGTGAGGACTACCTCATCCTCTCAATGGCAGACATCCTTGCAGTCATCGAGTAATCGACAGAGCTGAGAGAATATGGGGACGCCGAGTGCGCCCCTTTTTTTTTCATCAGCCTGCAATCCTCTTCATCTTTTCCTTGAAGGCCCTGAGCTCTTCAGCATCAGCTTCGCACTCTGCCAGAAGCTTTCCTATCCTTCCAAACTGCTTGGATGTCATGATGGACGAGATCTCCATTTCCACTCTCTTCAGAAGAGCGACCATATCCTTCCTATATACAATATAGTCGTCGAAGTTTCTCTCAACACAATCAAAGCTGCACTTGTCCGCCAGGACAGATACAGAAATCACAGGAACACTTGTCCTGCCCAGAAACTTCTTCAGCCTTTCCCTGTGCTTCCTGTTCTGGAATACTGGAGATTTCACAACTCCCTTATGCTTTTCAGTCTGCTGCTTCCAATACAGGTCAGTATCGATCCCAGAGAGCTCACCACTGTAGTTCTTGCACTCGATGACGTAGATTGCCCTGTGCGTCAGCATGACGATATCGATCTCTGTATCCGCTTTGCTGTTCTTTGGAACAAGGCAGTTGTGGAACACACAAGCATCACCAAAATTGTAGACAAGTCTGTTGTATACCGACCTTTCGAACTTTTCACCTTTTGCCATACGATCTCCTCCTGCAGGCAGAATACAAGAAGCGAAGAAATGGCCAATGTCTTCTTCGCCATATGGAAAAAGGCTATCAGATAGCCCAATAGGACCAATATCTCTTCTAATTTATAGAAGAATATTGACAGACATTGGGGTATTTTCGGTGTCAGTAGAGGAAGTTCTCGATGTGGCGGGAGACTGACTCCTCCATCAGCTCCTCCGGGAAGAAGCTCCTTGGAAGCTGATTGAGTATATACTCCCTCCACTTGTTCATCCTGCCATCCAGCATGTAGACGACACCTCTATCGTCCTGGCTTCTGAGAAGTCTGCCAAAGCCCTGCTTGAGCTTCATTATCATCTCTGGCATGCTGATCTCCCTGAAGGAGCTTCTGCCCTCCTTCTCTATCTTCTCGCTGCGGGCGGCGAAGATGGGCTCGTTGAGCTGTGGAAATGGAAGCTTCGTTATTATCACAAGACGCAGTGTGTCTCCCGGTGCATCGATACCCTCCCAGAAGGACTGGGTAGCAAAGAGAACGGAGTCCTTGTCATCCTTGAACTCCTTGAGAAGGACGCTTCTCGAGACATCTGGCATCTGAATAAGGCATCTGAATGGAAGGCTTCCATTGAGGCGTTCGAAGCAGGCGTTCATCATCTGATTTGATGTGAACAGAACAAGTGCGCCGCCTCCCGAGGCCTCTATTGCCGCACTGATGAGGGGAACTATCTTCTCCACATACTCCTTTTCAGTTGCATTCGAATACATCGGAGCATCCTGGCTCAGAAGCAGCAGAAGGTTGCTCTTGAAGTCGAAGGGGGACTCGTAGAAGCCTGTAAGGCTCTCCCTCCTATCCAGTCCTACCTGCTTTCTGAAATAGCTGAACTCGTTGTCGACCTTCAGTGTTGCAGAGCAGCAGACGACTGTATCCATCTGTGAGAAGAGCGCTTCGCTCAGTGTCGATGCGACCTCGAGGGGTGCTATATTGATGCTGACATTGTCCTGCAGGTTCCTTCCAAGTCTTCTTCTTGAGAGGAAGTAGACATCATCGGTCCAGAGGCTGAAGGTTGCAAAGTCGCGTATCACATCGACAAAGGCTGCAAGATGGTCCATAGCACTCTGCATCGTCTTCTGCTTCTGCTCCTCACCTTCGACAAATGGAGTTCTCTCAAGCAGCATGTTTCCAGAAATCACAGCCTGCTTTATCTCCTCAGATAGCGCCATTGCGACTTCAGAGAACTCCTGGAGCGCAGGAAAGGATCTCGATGTGAGTCTGAGCTCGCCCGGTCTCTGCAGGATAGATAGCATTATCTGGTTGAGCCGCTCTGCGATACGGGAGGCATTCTGGAGCGAAGTATTTATCCTGTTATAGGCATCAGTGTCGTTCGAAAGGAGACATACAGCCTCCAGAAGGCTCTGCTTCTCGCTTCCATACTTGACGCGGAGTATCTTCCTCATCTGGAAAGCAAGGTCCCTGTACGAGAAGCTCCTTGTGAAGAGAGAGGTCGCATTTCGGTCGATGTTGTGGCACTCGTCTATCACCAATCTGCTGTATGAGGGTAGGACAAAGCGCTCATCGTAACCCTCCCCGCTCTCGAGTCTCTGTCTCGAGTCTGTAAAGAGCAGATGGTGGTTCGTCACAACTATCTTCGCACTCTCTGCAAGCCGCTTGCTCCTGTAGAAGAAGCAGCGGTTGAAGTATGGACAGCGACCTGAGAGGCAGAGGTCGAAGTCGCTTGAGATATCCGACCTGAGAAGTCCAGAGGGCATATCCCCCTTGTAGTCATCGAGGACACCGGTCTCTGTCGTTGCGGCCCAGGTGGCAAGCTGACCTTCGGCAGACTTCTGGTCCATCGAGAAGAGGTCTGCAAAGGCCGAGTTCTCGTAGAGTCTTCTCAAGCAGAGATAGTTGGAGCGGCCGAGCATCAGCGCATATGGCACGATCATGCCACAGGCCTCCTCGAGGGCTGGGATGTCGTGGTCGAATAGCTGCTTCTGGAGTGTTATTGTGCTTGTCGCTATCACACTCCTCTCGTCAGGATTCTCGAGCGCATTCAAAAGTGCGACAGAAAGATATGCAAAGCTCTTGCCGATGCCGGTACCGGCCTCGAAAATACCCGCCTTCGAGCTGTTGTAGCACTGTGCGATCTTCTTCGCCATCTCAAGCTGGCCTGGCCTCTCCTCATAGCGGGAGACCGCCCTGTTGAGCATTCCTCCAGGAGAAAGGATATCCTCAAGCTGGATATCTTCAATCATCCTGACTCTCCATATTGTATTCGAGCAGCTTCCTGTGAAGTGTCTTCCTGCCTATTCCGAGCACAGTTGCGGCCTTGGTCTTGTTCCCTCCACAGTAGCCGATGGTCCTGGTGATCAGCTCCTTCTCGACCTCCTCGAGGGAGCAGCCGAGCTTTATGCTGAGTATATCCTCTCTCTCTGCGACCTTCACATTCTCCGGAAGGTCCTCGAGCTCTATGGTCTTTCCATGGCACATTACAAGCCCCGCTTCGACTGCATTCTGAAGCTCCCTGATATTTCCAGGCCAGGAGTAGGCAAAGAGCGCCTTCCTTGCCTGGGCAGAGATTCCTTCGACCTTCTTGTTGTTCTTCTTCGACAGAGTCTCCAAAAAGTGCGAGAGAAGCAGTGGGATATCCTCCTTCCTCTCCCTAAGCGGTGGGACATCTATGTGGACTACATTCAATCTGAAATACAGATCCTCGCGGAAGCTGCCCTTTCTGACCTCTTCGGCAAGGTTCCTGTTCGTTGCGGCAACGACCCTGACATCCACTGTGAGCGTATCTTCGCCACCGACACGCTCGAACTGTCTCTCCTGGAGGACCCTCAGCAGCTTCACCTGGGTGCTCTGGTCTATCTCCCCGATCTCGTCAAGGAAGAGAGTTCCACCGTCTGCAAGCTCGAATCTACCCTTCTTCCTGGCTATTGCACCTGTGAAGGCGCCCTTCTCATGTCCGAAGAGCTCGCTTTCGAGAAGAGTCGGAGTAAGAGATGCACAGTTGACTTTGATAAAGGGCTTGTCCTTTCGCAGCGAGAGGTTGTGGAGTGCATCTGCAACAAGCTCCTTGCCGACACCGGATTCGCCGCTTATGAGGACATTGGCGTTGGTAGGCGCGACCTGTTTTATCACACCCATCATCTTCGAGACCTTCTCGCTCTGTCCGATTATCTTCCTGTAGCCGCTCTCTCTCTTTACTTTCTCAAGTTCTTCTGTGAGACGCCTGTTCTCATCGAGGACCTTCCTGTTTCTAAGGCTCTTGGAGACAGTGAGGATGAGGTGGTCGAGGTCGATAGGCTTTGTGAAGAAGTCTGCAGCTCCATCCTTGCAGGCCTGGACTGCGGTCTCTATAGTTCCATGGCCCGTAAGCACGATGACAGGCATCATCGGATAGGCGGAGACGCTCTTTTCAAGCAGGTCGAGGCCGCTCATCACCGGCATCCTGATATCCGTGATCACAAGATCTACGCTGTTCGAATTTATGAGCTTCCAGGCGATGGCGCCATTTTCGGCAGTGAGCACATCGTACCCCTCGTCCTCGAATGCGATCTGAAGTCCGCTTCTTATGTTCTTCTCGTCATCTGCAATAAGGATCGTCGCCATCACATCCCCCCTTCTATTACCTTTCTCTCACTGCCAGGGACCGGCAGCCTTATCGTAAATTCGGTACCCTCGCCGACAGTGCTCTTGACGCTTATGTCTCCCATCAGCTCCTTGACCACCTTGTACACTACAGTGAGTCCAAGTCCGGTACCGCTTGCCTTCGTGGTGAAGTATGGCTCGAATATCTTTGCAAGCTTGTCCTCCGGGATTCCGCAGCCTGTATCCCTGATGGAGAAGACAACGCTGTTTCCATCGACGCCGACAGAGAGGTAGAGCTTTCCACCACTCTCCATCGCATTCATCGCATTCTTTATTATATTCAGCAGTGCCTGCTTGAAGTAGTTCGCATCTATGTCTATGCGGGGAAGGAAGTTGTCGAAGTCCGTTATGAGTTCGATCCCGTGCTCCTCCAGCTCGGGTCGGACGAATTCGATGATGTTCATCAGATGTGGAAGCACCGACTGGATATGAGGCTCGAGGTTCATCGGACGGACTGCGAAGAGGAATTCGACCACAGTGCTGTTGAGAGTGCTTATCTCCTCCTCTACGACCGACAGATACCTGTCCGCCTTCTCCTTTGTGATCGTGCCGCCACTCTTCTCGAAGGCCTTCGCAAGCAGCTGCAGGTGTATCTGCATTGCGGCAAGCGGGTTCTTTATCTCGTGCGCGATCCCTGCGGCCATCGTCGTCATGCTGGCAAGGTTCTCGCTCCTTCTGAGCCTGGCCTCGTTCCGCTTGTCCTCTGTTATATCGCGGACCAGAACGTCTATGTACTCTACATTGTCCGAATTTATGATATTGAGTCCCACACGGACTATCCTCACATCGCCTTTCCCTTTCTCCAGGCTGAATTCGCTGATTTCAGTGCTCTTGACCTTCATCTGCTTCTGGACGAATTCATTGATATCGCCATCGAGGCAGATATCGCCAAAGCGAAGTCCCTCGAAGCGGTTCCTTGTCTTCCTGTCTGCAGGCACTAGGTAGTAGAATGCGTCGTTGACGAACCTCACTTCTCCATTTGACAGGACGCAGTGGCCATCTGGACTCTTGTTCAGAAGATCTGTCAGCATATCTGCTTCCGCGATCTGCGCTTCTACAAGTGCTATGAAGTCCCCTCTCGATACCGAATCGGCCTTTGTAAGTGCCTTCTTCAGAAGTTTATTGCTCATCTGACAGCTCCTTTGAGATTCTTTCCAGCATCACTCTCCTGTTCTGGTTGTATGTGATTGCCTCATTGCTGCACCTCGAGATGATGTCCACATATCTGGCTGCAAGATGAAGTGGAATCGAGGAAGCAAGTGCCCTCTTTCTTATCTCGGATATCACCCTTGAAAGGAACCTGTCGTAGGCCGAATAGGGTTCGAGGAAGGAGCAGAGCTCAGAGAATGCAGCAGAGGGCGTATTCTCCTTCCTTTCAATAAGGTCGACAAAGCTGCTGGCCTCTCTTTCAAGACGCTTCGAATCGAAGCCTGAAAGCGTATAGTAGTAATCCTCGATCGAGGAGATATCCATTGGAGCAAAGAGAACATTCGTCAGGTACTCTCTCTCCAGCTCGCTTCTGATCGGCATCACCTGATACTTCCTTACTCTGGAAAGAATTGTATCAAGAATCCTTCCCATGTTCTTCGAGACGAGGATTATATGGGCTCCCTGTGGCGGCTCCTCGAGCAGCTTCAGGATGCTGTTCATTGCACCCGGTGTGACATCCTCTATATTCTCGAGGATGACGCACTTTTCTCTGCTGCTGTCGTACATCAGATAGGAGTGGATGAGCCTGATCTGATCGATGTTGAAAAGCCCCTTTCCACCCCTCTTGTCCAGAAGTGCGAGCACCTCCTTCTCGAGCTTGTCCAGCCTCTCTCCCAGGCGCTTTTCCTCAAGCTCGGGGTCGATATCGTATAGAAGCTCCGAGACTGCTGCAGCCCTTTCGAAGAGCGACTTGTCGCCTGAATCCAAAAGGCTCTGATGGAAGCTGAAGAGAAGTACTCTCAGCTGGAAGAGAAGTATCTCGAGACTCCTTCTGTTCCTCTTTCTCCTGAAATCTGCGATTGCGGCACGCACTCTGACATTCGTATCCCTGCTGGAAATGATGACAAGGTCGCTCGTATCGAGTGTCGAGAAGTGGCTGCTCTGACCAAGCAGTGTCATTGCAAGCTCCACAGCGGCAGTCATCTTGCCAGAGTATGGACTTCCGGCAAAGAGCACGCACTGTGGAACAAGCCCCTTCTCGAGCTCAAGGGACAGACGGTCTGCAAGCTGTGGCTGGGTCGCTCTCAGATGCTCGAAGCTCATATGCTCTTGACTCCGCTTATTATGGAACCGACTCCACTCATCACCTTGGAGTATATCCTTGTGTACAGGATCGAATGATCAAGCATCGGCGCGAAGTCTATGAGGTTCTGGTAGTTGAGTATCCAGAGGATGAAGCCGAGGATGAAGGAAGAGACGAGGATTCCCCAGACAAAGCCGAGGATGTTGTTGAGATAGCTCAGATAGAATGTGTCTGCCACCCTCTCCAGCATCGAGCCGAGAATGTACAGTGCCATGTAGCCGACAAGTGCAAGCAGCACGAACGACAGCAGTGCCGGAAGGAAGCGGGGAAGAGATGGGAATGCATTGACTACGAGATTGGAAAGCGGTCTTGTGAACATGATTCCAAGGAAGTAGGCCGCGATCAGACCGGCCCAGTGCGAGAACTCCGAGATGAAGCCCTTCAGGCAGCAGCCTACAGAGCCTGCGATCAGAACGATCAGAATCACAATATCCAGAATACCGAGCGACAGTGCTCCAACGCTTATTGTCCAGCTCACCTTTCCAACTCCTTGAATATCAGGTCGACTATCCTCTCTGTCGATGGCACAGAGGCCTCTCTCCTGCAGTTTTCTCTCAATCTATCTGAAAGGCTCCTGTCCTCCAGCAGCCTGACAGCCTTTTCGATCAGCTCCTCGTCGTTCCAGCCGACCAGGGCTTCTCCCCTCTCTTCGAGAAAGCGGGCATTCTCGATCTGGTCTCCCCTGCTTGCGTTGGTCCTGATCGGCGCAAGCACCATTGGAACTGCTGCCCATCTGAGCTCCGAGATCGCATTTGCACCTGCCCGCGATATCACGAGACTTGCTCTCTTTATGAGCGATGGCAGCTCGTCGGCTATGAACTCGTGGTGCTCATAGTTCTCATGCACTATGTTCCTTCCAGTAGGTCCCGTCTGGTGGACCACGTAGGCCCTCTCTGTCAATTCGTCAAGATGCGCATATATGCACTCGTTGAGACTCTGTGCACCGAGACTTCCTCCGAGAATCAGCAAAAGGGGCCTCTCATCCGGCGTCTGCATGCACTCTATGAGGTCTCTTCTCACAGGGTTGCCTGTGTAGACGTACCTCTCATCGCCATGCACAGTATCGAAGCCAAGGCAGATTCTCCTTGCAAAGCGAGCATTTATCCGATTGGCAAGCCCCATCGAAATGTCGCTTTCGTGGGTTATCACAGGAACCCCTCTCAGGGCGGCTGCAAGCACGACCGGAACAGAGACGTAGCCACCCTTGGAGAAGACGATATCCGGTCTCAGCCTTCCTATCAGGAAGAAGGCCCTGACGATTCCAATCAGCAGGCGGAATATATCCACAAGGTTCTCGAACGAGAAGTAGCGCCTGAGCTTTCCTGCCGGGATTGCAATGAATTCGAAGCCGTGCGAGACAACATACTCCCTCTCATTCTCCTTCTGGCTTCCGATATATACGATATCTGCATCGGGTGCCCTTTTCCTGAGCTCTTCTGCCACGCTCAGGGCCGGAATTACATGCCCCAGGGTCCCACCGCCCGTAAATACCGCCTTCATAGCTATAAGGTACTTTCTGGACGGCGTTGCTGTCAATCCGGATTGGGACAAAATGACACACCACAGCACTAGTCTTTCCGCCGACCAATGATTATACTTTGTACATTATGGCATTCAAATTTCTTACCGCAATCCTAGGCGGCACAAAGCATGAGAAGGATATGAAGCGTCTTCAGCCGATCGTGGACGCAGTCAATAGGGAATCAGCCTGGGCCGAGAAGCTCACAGAGGCCGATATGAAGGCACAGACAAAGGAGTGGAAGAGTCTGGTCCAGAGCGGAAGCACTACTCTGGATGATATCCTCCCCAGGGCCTTTGCCATGGCAAGAGAAGCCTCTTCCAGAGTGCTTGGAGAGAGGCACTACGATGTCCAGATAATGGGTGCAGTCGTTCTCCACCAGGGCTCGATCCTCGAGATGAAGACCGGTGAAGGAAAGACACTCACCTGTGTTCCGGCAGCCTACCTCAACGCACTCTCAGGAAAGGGTGTGCACATCGTCACCGTGAACGACTACCTGGCAGGAAGAGATGCAGCCTGGATGGGACCTGTGTACAACTACCTCGGACTCACAGTAGGAGCTATCCTTTCCGACCAGGACAACGAGAGAAAGAAAATCGGCTATGCTGCCGACATCACATACGGTACGAACAACGAGTTCGGCTTCGACTACCTCAGGGACAACATGAAGTGGAAGAAGGAGGACAAGATCCAGCCTGTGCACAACTTCTGCATCGTCGACGAGATAGACTCCATACTTATCGATGAGGCAAGGACCCCACTCATAATCTCGGGCCAGGCCGACGATGACTCAGCACAGGTCCGCCTTGCAGACAGCATCGTTCCATTCCTGAAGGAGTGCGAGAAGAATCCAGAGACCGGAGAGTACTACGAGCTTTCGAAGTTCGAGATGATGGATCCGGAAGCTGTGAAGAACTTCGATGAGAAGGGAGACTACAAGGTCGACGAGAAGAGCAAGAACATCACCTTCACGAAGCAGGGCATCACAACGCTGGAGAATGTCCTCAGAAGACAGGGAATCCTCGTCACAAGCAGGGACGAGAATGGTGAGGACACGACCTCCATCTACGACGATGGCAACTTCGAGTACATCCACTACATCACAGAGGCTGTCATAGCGCACAGGATGTTCCAGAGGGATGTCGATTATGTTGTCAAGGAGGGAGAGATCCAGATCGTCGACCAGTTCACTGGCAGAATCCTTCCAGGAAGAAGGTACAACAATGGCCTCCACCAGGCCATCGAGGCAAAGGAGAAGGTCCAGATCAGAGCACAGAGCAAGACCTTTGCGACCATCACCTTCCAGAACTTCTTCAGGATGTACGACAAGCTCTCCGGCATGACAGGTACTGCAGACACGGAAGCTGCCGAATTCAAGCAGATATACGGCATCGACGTTGTAGTAGTACCTACAAACAAGCCGATTGCCAGAGTGGACCTGCCGGACCTCGTCTACTTCGACGAGAAGCAGAAATTCAATGCAATCGTCGAGGAGGTCAAGAAGATACATGCAACCGGACAGCCGGTACTTATCGGTACAGTCTCCATCGAGAAGTCGGAGCTCCTCTCTGCCCTCTTCAGGAAGAATGGAATCCAGCATGAGGTGCTCAATGCGAAGAATCATGCTCGCGAAGCCTGGATCATAGGTGAAGCCGGAGCAAAGGGTGCAGTCACGATCTCGACCAACATGGCAGGTCGTGGTACCGATATCAAGCTCGGAGGCTCTCCGGAGCACCTTGCAATCAAGAAGGTCGGCACAGAGGCAAGTGCCGAGGAGATGAAGGCCGCTCTCGAGGAGATCAGGCCACTGTGGAAGAAGAACTACGAGGAGGTCAAGAGCCTCGGAGGCCTCTACATCATCGGCTCTGAGCGCCACGAATCCAGACGTATCGACAACCAGCTCAGAGGAAGATCCGGCCGTCAGGGAGACCCGGGAAAGTCCCGCTTCTTCGTCTCCATGGACGACTCGCTGATGCGTCTCTTTGCTTCCGACAATGTCAAGAACATAATCGGACACCTGGGCCTTGCAGATGGAGAACCCATTGAGAACAAGATGCTCACAGGTGCGATCGAGAAGGCACAGATGAGAGTCGAGGAGAGGAACTTCGAGATAAGAAAGAGACTTCTCGACTACGATGATGTACTCAACGAGCAGAGGAACTTCATCTACGAGCAGAGGGACGAGATCCTCGCAGACGAGGATCTGACAGAGAGGATCACTGCAAACTGCGACGACCTTGCATCCGCAATCTACGAGGATACCAAAGATGAAGGCTTTGCAAGGTTCCGCGATGGTCTTGTACAGGAGTTCACTACCGATTTCGGCCTCACTGAAGCCGAGTTCGGCGAGAATGCACCTTCGATCTGTGCCGAGAGGATCAACGCTCTCATAATAGCGAAGGAGCAGCTTGTCGGAAAAGAGAACTTCAACCTCTTCCTCAGGTCCGTATATCTCAAGAACATCGACAGAAGATGGATCGAGCACCTCGATGCGCTAGAGGATATCAAGGATGCAGCCCAGCTCATGAGCTATGCACAGAAGAATCCACTTGTCGAGTACAAGAACGAGGCCTCCGATGCATACGACAGGATGCTTTCAGATATCAGTGCAACAGTCTGCAGGACAGCAGTTGGAGTGAAGATAAGCATCCGCCCATCAGGAAGGACTGAATCATCTCCACTTCAGAAGCTGACACTTGGCCCGAGACGACAGGAGACTCACCTGACAGAGCAGGCCATGCAGAACAATACTATAATCAGGACCACGAAGAAGGTCGGAAGGAACGATCCCTGCCCCTGCGGAAGTGGAAAGAAGTACAAGAACTGCTGTGGAAGAAGCATCTAGGATTGTGACAGGCTGGGAGAGATCCTAGCCTGTTTCATTCTTGAAATCCTTGCACCTTCCGCACCTCGAGCAGCCATTGCAGGCTATCTTCATCGAGCAGCTTGAGCAGTGTGGAAGAAAGGTTGGAACGTGCATGCTCCTTCTCTCGATCGGGAAGCCCAGGCTGTCGTGCAGGTCGAAGACTATTTCCTTCCCCCTGTAGTTCATTCCGGACTTCAGTGCCATGAGCTTCTGTGTTTCACTGTCCAGGTGGTAGTGCCTTCCATCCTTCACAAAGTCGTTTCCGATTCCGAAGAATGCAAATGTTATGTTAGCTTCCACGCACTCGTCATGCAGCGATTTCACCCAGGCAAAGTCGCAGGGACGCGCACCTGCATAGTTCTCGCCATCGCAGTAGACCTGTTCTATCTGACCGTATGTAAGGTACTTCCGTATGCTCACAGGACCGATATACGGAGCGCACATTATCCCCTTGTGCCTGAATGGAAGAGAAAGGAGGATAGGGATGCGCTCATCTGCCCTCCTCTGGTTCTCGCAGGTGACGTTCAGCATCACATTTGGCCAGCCATCGCCCCAGGAGGATGGAAGTGCATCCAGCACCCTCTCTGGCCTTTTTGTCAGAAGGAAGAACTTGACATCAGGTCTCTCGTGGATGATGCTCCAGGCCTCGTTTCTCCACCTGTCGGCCTCCTCGAGGAAGAAGTCGCTTGTCATGCAGACCCGGAGCATCTCTCCGCTTCCTACTATATATCTGCCCTTCCTGTCCCTGTGAAGTGGATAGTTGAAGTTCTTTCCTGTCCTGTAGATGACAGAACCATCAGCACCGCGCTGATGGTCCAGAAAGTACATATAGCAGTTGTCGCAGCCCTCGGATTTCTTCCTGCATCCGTGCCACGGATTCCAGATATCGTGCATCAGAAGAAGAGCGCTGGATCGAGTGGAATGCCGGACTGCTCCAGGATGAAGTAGAGAATAGGCTCTGTGGTCTTTCCAGAAGAGAGTCCGATCGAGCCGATGACCTTCTCTGCTTCGACCTCCATGCCGACCTTCACCTCCACTCTCTCGAGATATGCATATGTGGTCTTGTAGCCATCCTCATGCTGGAGAGTAACGAATCTGCCCATTTCAGGGTCGTTTCCTGCGTCTATGACAGAGCCCTTGCTTGCTGCGATTACAGCTGAGCCGGCAGAACCTCTGATGTATACGCCACCAAGTGGCTGTCCATCGACAAGCTGGCCGAAGGAGGCTGTGACCGTACCGCCACTGACAGGTCTGATGAAGGTGATGGCCGCTGCCGAGACGACTCCGGGACCTGCCTGGACAGGATCTGGAATGAAGAGATCCTGGCCTACTCTGATATTCTCGGTCTTCAGTCCATTGAGCTCCTGCAGCTGCTTCCAGCCCATTTCAGGATTGAACCTTCTGGCAATCGTGGAGAGCATGTCCCCATTCTGGACTGTATATATCTGGCCATCGCGGTCTGGAATCCTGAGCTTCACACCTTCAGTGACACCTGCGATGTTCCTGATCTTGTTGACGCTGATGATAGTCTGCACCTTGAGGCCATATTGGGATGCGATCGAGCCCAGATCCTCTCCGGCCTTGACCTCATGCTCTGTATATCTGATCCTGCTCGAGCTGCTCTCCTCTCTTGCCTGGACAAGGTCGCGTGCGGAGGTTGTATGAGTCTGCATTGCAGGTACAGCCTCGCTCTTCGGCTCCTCTGTACTGATCTGGACTACCTGCACCTCAGGCTTTGCTTCTGCCTTCTCCTCGCTCTTCTTCTCGACCTCCTCGCTCTTCTGCGGTGCACTCTGCACAATGCTCTGAGCCTTTACTTCAGCTGGAGTCCCTTCCCTGCTTTCCTTCGCAGGAACAAAGAGCATATAGCCGATCAGGAATACAAGAAAAACAAGAACACAGAAGAGAGCAAGGATTCCTACCTTGCCTCTTCCACCGCCCCTTCTACCTCTTTCAGAGGGGCTCTGCATATCATCATAGCTGTCTCTACCCATTATTTTTGACAATCCTCAGCAATAATCTTAATATACCATCCAATGGCCAACGATAACAACAGGAAGGTATTTCTTATTTACAGGATTATAGCATGTCTGGCCTTTTTGGTCCTGCTGGTAAGACTTTTCATTATCGCCATCGAAGGCTTTGGAATCCAGAAGAGTCTCTATTCGGACCCAAAGGTGGCCCGCGAGGTCATAAGAGGAGAGATCAGGGACAGAAATGGAAACCTGCTCGCAATCCAGACAGGCCAGTACGCACTCTTCTTCGTGATGAGGAACATCGATGATCTGACAAAGGCCTCGATGACTGTTGCACCATACCTTGGCATGAGCATAGACGAGGTCATGCAGCAGGCCTCAAGATACTCTGTAAGAGGACTGATAAAGAGAGGTCTTACAGAGGAGGTCGCTGCTGCACTCCAGAAGGCGATAGAGGCAAACGGCCTTGAGGAGGGAATCGTGCTGGAGAAGTATCAGGGAAGAAGCTACCCTGCCACCTTCCACGCCTCCCAGCTGATCGGCTTCGTGAATACAGAGAACAAGGGGCTTGAGGGCATAGAGCACGCATACGATGATATCCTTCTTCCCTACCCGGAGCTCAATGAGGAGCTGACCTACGGCGACAACATAACGCTCACACTCGACCTCAACATCCAGTATCTTCTCGATGTTCAGGTGCAGACGATCGCAATGAGGGACAGACCCGACTACATCATGGGCATGGTGATGGACGCAAGGACCGGAGAGGTGCTCGCCTCCTCCTCATACCCCTGGTACGACCTCAACACCTACTCCACCAGCGATGAGAATGCCAGGATGAACAGATGCCTCGGCTACACCTACGAGCCAGGCTCGGTCTTCAAGGTATTCTCGCTTGCTGCAGCGATGGAAGCCGGTGTCGATACCAAGACACCATTCATCTGCGATGGAGAGGAGACATTTTTCCACAAGGGACAGAGCTTCACGATTACCTGCCACGAGGCACATGGAGAGTGCGATGCCCGTGGGATGGTAGCAAAGTCCTGCAACGGTGCAATCGCATCCTGGGCCCTGAAGATGGGCGATGAATACTTCGAAAAGTTCATAAGGAATCTCGGCTTTGCACAGCGCTACGATGTCGGACTCGAGGGTGTAACTCGCGGCTCCCTCTCCGATTCCAAGACCTGGTCTGCCCGAAGCCAGGCCACTATCTCATTCGGACAGGAGATCAGCGTCAATGCCCTCCAGATCGTCGCAGCTGCCACATCTCTGGTAGATGGTGAGCTTATCAGACCATCGTTCATCAGGAAGATAGAGAAGCACGATGGCACCATAACCTATGAAAGTAGCATTGAAAAGAGGCGTGTCTTCTCTTCTGAAACAGCCGAGAAGATAAGGTCATACATGCAGAGTGCGACAGAGGAAGGAACTGCAACTCTGGCAAGAGTAAAGGGAATAGATGTTGCCGCAAAGACGGGAACTGCCCAGATAATCAATCCGATCTCAAGAAGCTATGAGGATGGAACAAGTCTTGCATCCACGCTGGCACTTGTCCCTGCAGATGATCCGAAGTACATAGTCTACTTTGCTGCGAGCGCACCTAATGGTGACAGCATCTGGGGCGCAAATGTAGCAGCCCCATCCTGCGGTGCGATAATAAGGGGCCTTGTCAGCCAGGGCAAGCTCAAGGTCAGAGGACAGGAGAAGCTTCAGCTCAACTGAGCTGCAAGTCTCCTCATATCGATTCCAAAACCATTCAGATACTGCAGTATCACGGTCGTGCTGGCCTTCTTCAGGTCGGAAGGGACATTCTGTCCATTGGTGCAGAAGAAGAGCGGAAGCTTCGTCTCGTAGCTGAATGCAAGGCAAGAGCCGATCGACTCGGTCTCGTCGAGCTTTGTGACGATCAGGGCAGAGAGAGGGAATACGTTCAGCTCATTGTACTGCTTGAGAAGGTCCTCGCACTTGAGGTTGGCCCCACAGCAGATGACAAAGCTGGTCTGCCTGTAGTTCAAGGTCCCGAGAAGACCTCTGAGCTTGAGATTCAGCGCCTTGTCGTTCGGACTGATTCCCATCGTGTCTATCATCACAAGGTCATAGGATGCAAAGCGCTCCGAGGCCAGTATCATGTCATCCTCGTCGCGGACCATCACCACCGGTATGTTGAATGCCCTTCCGAAGGCCTGTACCTGCTCGAAGGCACCTACTCTGTAGCTATCGAGAGTGATGAATGCAACACGCTTTCCAACGGACTGGTAGAGTGCACCTATCTTGGCCATTGTGGTCGTCTTTCCCGAGCCTGTCGGTCCAAGCAGCACCATGAACTTCGAGGGGTGTGCCTGCAGCTTGTGCTCGATGATAGCAGAGGAGATTATCCTGTCGGAGAGGGAGAGTGCAACATTTCCTTCCGGTCTGAAATCCTTAAGAAGGAAATCCCTGTAGTTTCCTCTGATGTCATTGAGATCGAGAAGGTGCTCGACCTCCCACTCCCAGGCCTCTCTGACACTCTTCTCATGGACCTTCGTATCGAGCTTCTCGGATTCGGTCAGTGTGTCCGGATCCGGAGTCTGCGCCTCCTTCTCGAACTGGTCCATGTCATTTGCACTTGTACTTTGTGAAGGACTCTCCTGGAGACCCACCGGGGCCTTTGCAAGGTAGCAGATTATCTCGGTCTTCTTCCTCTTCTTTGCAAAGAGACCTCCTCCCACAGTGAAATCCCTGCGGGAGTGTATTCTCAATAGTTCCCCATATTTCTTCCTGGCATCCTCGACCAAGGCATCGTAATCGTCACCTACAAGTGTTATATATTCCATTGCTCGCTCCAACTAGAGTATATAGCGTGAAAGGTCCTGATGGAATACAACATCCTCAAGTCTCTGATTGACATATTCGGCCGTGATAGGGATGGTCTGCCCCACTATCTGGTCTGCTGCAAAGCTGACCTCCTCGAGAAGTCTCTCCATTATCGTATGGAGTCTCCTGGCTCCGATATTGTCCGTGCTCTGGTTGACCTCGTATGCGAGCTCTGCGATCCTTCTAAGTCCCGGCTCTGTGAACTCGAGCTTGACTCCCTCTGTCGCAATCAGGGCCTCATACTGCTTTGTGATCGCATTGCTCGGCTCGGTAAGGATCCTGTAGAAGTCGTCTGCAGAAAGATCCTGAAGCTCCACTCTGATAGGGAATCTTCCCTGAAGCTCCGGTATGAGGTCGCTCGGCTTCGAAAGCGAGAAGGCACCAGCTGCGATGAAGAGGATGTTGGTCGTATCGATCACACCCCACTTGGTCGAGACCTTCGTTCCTTCGACGATCGGAAGGATATCGCGCTGTACACCCTCTCTTGAAACCTCTCCCCTGTTTCCACTGCTTCCATGCTCGGCAATCTTGTCGATCTCGTCGATGAATATGATTCCCATCTCCTCGGCCCTGAGCTTTGCCTCCTCGATGATCTTATCCCTGTCAAGGGACTTCTCCATCTCCTCCTCTCTCAGTATCTCGCGGGCCCTCTTTATCGTGAGCTTTCGCTTCCTCGGCTGCTGGAAGATGTTTCCAAGATTCTTCATCGCCTCCTGGATATCGTCCATTCCATTGCCGCTTCCCATGACTCCGATCTCGACACGGGAGGCAGGTGCAACGCTGAGCTCCACCTCCTTCTCCTCGAACCTTCCTGAGAGAAGAAGCTCCCTGAACTTCGTCCTGGTATCCACGGCGCTGTCAGTAACGGCCATCGAGGTCTCGAGGGATGGAAGAAGAAGATCGAGCAGTCTCTCATTGACTCTTCTCTCGACCTCAGCCTCCTTTCCCTTTGAGAACTCTGCCTGGACAAGCTGTACGGATGCGGCCATGAGATCCTTGACCATGGACTCGACATCACGACCTACATATCCGACTTCGGTATATTTAGTTGCTTCTATTTTGATAAAAGGCGCATTTGCAAGCTTTGCGATCCTTCTTGCGATCTCTGTCTTGCCAACACCTGTAGGGCCGATCATCATGATGTTCTTCGGAGAGATCTCCTCCTTCAAAGCCTCGGGAAGCAGCTTTCTCCTGGAGCGGTTCCTGATTGCGATCGCAATCATCTTCTTGGCCTCCTTCTGGCCAATGATATATCTGTCGAGGGATTCGACTATCTCCCTTGGGAACATCTCGTCTAGTGTCTTTGCCATCAGATGACCTCACTGATTATATTGCTGTTCGTGTATATGCAGATTCTCGATGCGATAAGAACGGACCTTCTTGCTATCTCCTCTGCAGAAAGAGAGACGCCCGAATCCAGATAGGCTTCTGCAGCTGCCTGTGCGAAGTTTCCACCCGAACCGATTGCTAGTGTATCGCCCTCCGGCTCGAGCACATCTCCGACTCCACTTATCATGAAGAGCTTTCTTCCATCCGATGCGATCATCATCGCCTCGAGGTTTCTCAGCTGCTTGTCCATTCTCCACTTCTTTGCCAGCTCTACAGAGGCCCTTGTAATATCTCCATTGTAGCTCTTGAGATTCTGCTCAAAGAGCTCGAAGAGCGTGAAGGCATCTGCAGTCGAGCCTGCGAAGCCGATTATGACCTTGCCATCATAGAGTCTTCTGACCTTGTGGGCGTTGCCCTTTACGACCGTATTTCCCTGCGTGACCTGTCCGTCACCGGCTATGCATACTCTACCGTCCTTTCTGACGGCACATATAGTAGTTCCCTGCATTCAATTCTCCTATGCATGCGGATGGGCCTGATTGTACACCTGCTTCAGGCGCGGCCTTGCCACATGCGTGTAGATCTGGGTCGTCGAGATGCTCTCGTGCCCAAGAAGCTCCTGTACGACTCTTATATCCGCACCTCTTTCGAGCAGGTGCGTTGCAAAGCTGTGCCTGAGTGTGTGCGGAGTGAACTCCTTCTGCCAGCCCAGCCTCGTCTGATACTCGTTAAAGATAATATGAGCGGAGCTGAACGGCAATCTTGTTCCACGAGAAGAGATGAAGAGAGCACCATCATCATCCTTGCCATTTTCTTCAAGGTATGAACTTCTCATTTCCAGGTATCTTTCAATGGACTTGACTGTAGAGGGGCTCAGGAAGAGGAAACGGTACTTTCCGCCCTTTCCTCTTATCCTTATCCTCCTCTCGGGAAATTCGATCATCGAAATATCGACCGAGAGCGCCTCGCTGATTCTCGCACCAGTATTGTACAGAAAGAGAAAGAGCATGTGGTCCCTCTCGTCAAGAAAATCCCTGCGAGGAATCGAGAGAAGCTCCCTGACCTCCTTTTCAGTAAGAACGGATGGAAGTCTCTTGGCTCTCTTCTTGAGAGAGACAGCATCGAAGACGTTGTCCACGACTACGCCGCGCTTCTGGAGAAAATCGAAGAAGGTCCTCAGTGCCGTTAGCTTCTGGAGGATGCTTCTTTCGGAATTCTCGCACTCATCCCTCAGATACTTCGAATAGTCACGTGCATCGTGAAGTGAGAACTCACTGACAGAAAGACCATTGAAGAGAGAGAGGAAGTCATAGAACTCCTCCAGGTCTCTCGAATACGCTTTCTGCGTATTGACAGAGAGCTGTCTTATCGAATCGATATATGAGATGAACTCTTCTAGAAGGTCTCTGTCGCTCATAATTAGAATATACTATTTTATTTCAGCTTCAGAAAGGAAAGTGGAGGATAATTCTCGAACTGGAATTCACCTCCAGTACTCTCATGAAGATAGCCGACTGGAGCAGAGAGAATCTGCACTACAGAGTCGATAACTGGCGCTCCTTCCATTGCAAGATTCCTCCCATACCTGTCCTTCAATGCAAGCCTGTGAAGAAAGAGAGAACCACCATTGTCCAGCACTTCTACTGCAAAGTCGTACTCGGATCTTCTCATCCTGAGAAGAAGCGCACAGGAGGAATGTGCAAGCAGACTCCTGTTGTATAGATGGTTCCTCCACGAGATCGGGAGCTCTGTCCTGAAGGGAGAGAGTATGCAGCCATCCGAAAGCAGTATCCTTGAAAGCCGCTTTCTGTTGTCAAGGAAGTTCTCGATTCCTCCAGGAAGAAGGAGATTTATCCTTCCTGAGGCTTCAAGAGCACCCTCGCAGAGCACTCTTTCCACTCCTCTTGCAGAGTAATTGGTCGAAAAGGAAATCCCATTCAATGCACACTCGAGCCCAAGGCGCCAGGCAGCATATCTGTCCTCATCTTCACCCTGCATGGAAATTATTGCAAGGGATGGAAAGAATGGATGACCCAGTGCCGAGAGAACATCGGGGGAGGCCTCGAAATCGAAGGGATAGCCCTCCTCTCCTCTTTCATAGAAGCCTACACCACTGTTCCAGCTCCTCTTTTCAGAGAGTGGATAGTTGCTTGAATAGAGCAGATCTTCAGCCTTCATGCCCTATCTATATTCAAATATATTATTACTGTCTCAGATGAGTGAAAGGACTATGTTCCCAAGCAGGAGAATCAGGACGACGACAAGCAGAGGTCTTACGACCTTGTCGCCACCACGGATCGCCATCTTCGCCCCGATCTTGTTTCCCAGTACAGAGAAGACAAGGCAGGGAATTCCCAGTCTGTAGTTGACATTTCCATTGATCATGAAGGTCACAAGGGCTGCCAGGTTGGATGAGAAGTTCATGAGCTTCGTGTTTCCACAGGCATCGAGAGTATCGAGGCCGATGAGGATCGTGAAGCCCAGAGTAAGGAACATTCCAGTTCCAGGTCCGAAGAAGCCATCGTAGCAGCCGACTACAAGCCCAAGTGCTGCTGTGATGCAGAGCATCGCCCTATCGGAAATACTTCTCTCGCTCTTCAGGTTCTTCTTTCTGAGCGTCAATACTGCAAGAACAGGAATGACACAGATCAGCAGATACTTCAGGTAATAGTCCGAGAAACGGAGTGCAATCTGGGCACCGATAGCGGAACCTATTATCGCAAAGGCTGTGCCGAGCAGTGCTATCTTCCAGATTATATGCCCCTTTCTTGCGTACTCATACAGTGCAAAACTTCCACCGATAGTAGATGAGAACTTGTTGTTTCCAAGCACATAGATGGGAGGAAGCCCCACTGCGTAGTAGGCCGGAAGGCTTATAAGCCCACCGCCACCAGCGATCGAATCGATGAATCCTGCCAGGAAAACGAGAAAGAAGAGGATAAGGTACTGCAGTGGTGAAAGTGAAATCATCAGAACTCCTCGTCGGACAGAGGACTGAAGGCATCAAAGGCACTCTTCAGACCACTTGTGTCGAGATGAGTATATATCTGTGTTGTCTGAATGTCACTATGCCCAAGCAGTTCCTGCACCTCTCTGACTCCTGCGCCCCCTTCAAGAAGGTGCGTTGCAAAGCTGTGCCTCAGTGCGTGGACAGTCGAATCGATGCCGAGCCTCTGTACGACCTCATGATAGCGCTTGTGCATCCCCTGCCTTGTAATCCTCTCACCCCTGCGTCCAAGGAAGAGTGCATTCTGGTCCCTTCGCTTGAGGGTCTGGCTCCTGGATGAGTTCTCTGCAGCCTGGGCAAGGTATGGGCGTACATTGACAAGATAATTATCGAGTGCTTCCTTCGCGTACGAGCCTACAAAGCAGGTCCTCTCCTTGTCTCTCTTTCCGATGACTCTGAGCGTTCCCTCCTCGCTGTCGTAGGAGTTCACATTCAGGCCAACAGCCTCGCTGATCCTGAGCCCGCAGGAGTATATCGTCTCGAAGAAGGTGTAGTCGCGCTGGGAAAGAAGGTCCGAAGAGTCTCTGCCGAAGGCCGAGAGGACCAGGTCGACCTGCTCCCTTGAAAGGACGTGTGGAAGATATTCGTCTGTCCTTGGCTTTTCAAGGAGCAGTGCAGGATTGTCCTTCCTTATCTTCTCAAGGACAAGGAAGCGGAAGAAGGAGCGCATTGCAGAGAGTATCCTTGCATCTGTCCTGGCAGCAAGCTCTCTCTCCCTGAGAATGAGTGCAGATTCAAGCTCCTCGAGAGTGAGTGTGGAAATATCCAGCTTCCTTTCGTCACAGAATGAAAGGAGGTATCCCACCTCGCGGCAGTATACCTCTCTGGTCTTCGTATCGAGTCTCCTCTCCTGGTCAAGGTAGAAATCATACTCCCTGACCAGGTCGCGCGAAGCTCTCGACAGCCTATCTATTACCGTTCTCGTCATTGATGTTGTTGTATCTGAGAACTGCAGGAGTGTTTATGTCCTGTCCTGCTGGGCGGTTCTTGAAGCGGTCAATGAGATCCTGGACTCTGTTTATCTTGATGTGGTTGAAGTCATCTGGAGCAGGATTCTGCCTTGGAGTACCCTGCCCTGGCGGTACAGCTCCTCTCTGATCGTACTCTGGAGCCTGGTGGCCCTGAGCTGGCTGCTGATAATAGCCGCCCTGCGGATGTGCATTCTCGATATTCCTCGTGCTGAAGACGTTGACCTTCGGATCTGTGGTAGTCGGTCTTGGACCACCCTTTGTCTCGAAGCCGGTCGCAACAACTGTTACCTTGATCCTGTCTCCAAGCTCTGCGTTGAAGGACTGGCCGGAGATGATGAGTGCATCCTCTGCACAGTGCTTCTGGATGAGCTCGTTGACGCTCTGGTACTCCTGGAGTGTCAGGTTGTCGCTTCCACAGATATTGACGAGAACACTCTTGGCACCCTCGATCGATGCATTCTCCAGAAGTGGATTGCTTATTGCTGCAGTAGCTGCATCGACAGCCCTGTTGGCACCCTCGCCGAAGCCGATGCCCATAAGCGCATCTCCCTTGCCTCTCATGACCGTCTTGACATCAGCAAAGTCGATGTTGATCTCGCCTGGCTCAGTGATGAGCTCGGAGATGCCCTGGACACCCTGGAAGAGGACCTCGTCTGCCATCAGGAAGGCCTTGCGGATAGGTGTATTCGGCTCTGTTATCTTCAACAGATACTGGTTCGGGATGATTATAAGGGTATCGACCTGCTTTCTCAGGCGCTCGATACCGGTCTGTGCAAGCTGCATCTTCTTGGAGCCCTCGAAGGCAAATGGGGTCGTGACGACACCGACTGTAAGTGCGCCTGTACCCTTTGCGATCTCGGCAACTACAGCAGCAGCACCGGTTCCGGTACCACCGCCCATGCCGGCAGTGATGAAGACCATATCGGTATTATCCAGCTCGGACTTGATCTCCTCCTTGCTCTCCAGTGCAGCCTTCTCGCCGATCTCTGGCTGGCCACCTGCACCAAGACCACCGGTAAGCTCCTTTCCGATTGCGATCCTGGTCTGGGCGTTGGACCTCTGGAGTGCCTGGACATCGGTATTGAGAGCCAGGAAGTCGACCTTCTTGAGTCCCTGGGCAATCATACGATTGACGGCATTTCCACCGCCACCGCCAACACCGACGACCTTGATAATGGTCGGAGCGCTCTGCTCGCCTGCTGTTGTATCTTCAATATCAAAAAGTCCGAATGCCATATATATCTCCTAAAACAACCTACCAAAGAAACCTTTGATCTTACTTGTAAATGAACGACTCTCACTATCCTTTCTAGAGGAATTGGAGCTTGAGGCAGACTGCTTCTTTGCCTCGCTTCTGAGAAGGCCGAGAACTGTGGAGTACTGAGGATTGATGTAGCTCCTGTCCAGACCTCCTATGGCCTCTGGGAAACCGATTCGTGCAGGCATCTTGAATATCTCCGATGCGAGGTCGGTAACTCCCGAAAGCAGCGAACCTCCGCCTACAAGCACGACACCTCCACCAAAGCCTGCTGGCAGGTCAAGCTCCTCGAGCTTGCTCTGCAGCATGATGAAGATCTCTGCCATCCTCGGCTCTATCACCTCTGCAAGAGCCTTCTTTGCGATCCTCTCGGGTGGCATGCCTCCTACCTGAGGTACGATGACGACATCGGAAGGATTCACAGAGGGAACATAGCAGGCTCCCGATTCGCACTTGATCTGCTCTGCAAGCTGCTTCGGCTTGTTGAGTATGTATGCAATGTCGTTGGTGACTGCGTCTCCACCGATGGCAACTCCACCTGCGTAGACCGGTCCACCCTGGCAGTACGCGATCATGTTCGTCGAACCGGCACCGATGTTTATCAGTATGGTCCCCATCTCCTTCTCCTCCGGAGAGAGGACGACGTCGCTGTCGGCGACAGTCTGGAGCATTATTCTCTGTACCTGAAGGCCTGCCTTCTGTACGCACTTTCTCTGATTCTGGCAGACCGAGGAGCTGCCGCTTATGAGCAGGACCTTGCTCTCGAGTCTGTGTCCGGTCATGTCGATCGGATCCTTTATTCCGCTTCTGGAGTCCACGATGAACTCCTGTACAAGAACGTGGAGTATCTCCTGATCCTGCGGCAGCTCTCGAGCCTTTGCAACATCTATCGAACGGAAGATATCGTCCCTTGTGACCTCCTGATCCCTGTTGCTGATCGGTACAACGCCATTGGAAGGAATCCCCTGGATATGTTCACCACCTACACCCAGTATGACAGAGTGGATCTCTACACCTGCCTGGAGTTCGGCATCATTGATCACGGAGTTTATAGTCTTCAGGGTCTGTTCTATGTTCAGGATGGTACCTGATCTGACTCCCTCTGTCGGCTTTTCGCAAAGGGCGTCTATCATGAGCTGACCGTCCTTGTTCACCGAGCCTATCACCGCTCTGGTAACACTGGAACCTATATCGAGCCCCATCATTATCCTATCTGCTGCCATCACCTGCTCCCAAGATTTCTTCGTACCAGAGTGTCCTTGTAAAGATCGTAGTGGACCATATCCCTGGCGATATTCGAGGCAGGGTCGTCCCCTACCTCTTTCTCAATTACTTTTATACTATCACTTATGCGTGATTTTGAAACTCTCTCGCGAACAAAAATTGACGAAAAATAGGATCCGAGTTCCAATTCTATCGAGCCGAATGAACCGCTTGAGTTCTCGTCGTATCTTATTCTGGTAATAAGACTTCCATTTTCATCGGTAACGCTCTTCACAAGAGAGAGGAGTTCCTTGAACTCTTCTGTGGCCCCATAGCGTGAAAGATAGAGGAAGAACGAGGGAGAAATCTCCGTTATGCAGTAGAAGGTCGAGAGGTTCTCGACATCCTCGTCCGCAACGGCCTTGGGCTTTCCATTCTGCAGCAGATAGTAGCTCGTGCCATCGAAGAGCAGGCTGTCCGCATCGCTTCTCTCGAGCTCGACAGAGAGTATCGCAGGAAATGAGAAGGAGACCTTTGCGCTCTTTACGCTGGCAATATCCTCGAGACTCTTCTCGAGCCTGCCTTTATCTATGTTGAAGCGGTTTTCGCCATAGAGTGGAGAGAGAATCTCGACTGCTTCCCTTGGCACCTTGTCGAAGCCGATGACCCTTATGTCGCTGATCTCGAAGTATGGGACATTCGGAAGTGCCACGAGAAACGAGAGCACTACAACTGATATCGCGATGACTGCAAGAACAAAACCACGTGCCTTCATCCTCTACCCCCTACACTCTCCTTGATTATCCTGTACAGGACACCGCACTCGACCAGAATGACAAAGAGGTTCGTTCCTCCCTGGCTGAAGAATGGAAGCGGAATTCCAGTAGGAGGCATCATGCCTGTGACGACTGCGACATTCACGATGACCTGGGCTACTATCATCGTCGTGATTCCGGTCGCGATCAGAGAGAGGAACTGGTTTCTCGCCCACATCCTCGAGGCGCTCCTGTAGCCGATTATCGCAAAGAGGATGAAGAAGATGAAGATCGTTGCAACTCCGATGAAGCCGACCTCCTCCGCTATGTTCGCAAAGATGAAGTCGTTCTGGACCTCTGGAAGCAGACCGTACTTGTATGTTCCATTTCCAAGTCCCTTTCCGGAGAGGGCACCCTCCCTTATTGCACTGAGAGACATGTTTATCTGCCAATTGAGCCCCTGGGGATCGAGCTCTGGCATTATGAAGGATGCGATCCTTCTTATCCTGTAGCCCTCTCCGAGAAGAAGATAGACAGCAGGGACTGCCATGAATGCACCGAATACTATTATCCACCTTATTGCGAACCTGCCTACGATGAGGAGGGAGGCTGAAAGGATCAAAAAGAGAATCGTTGTAGTATAGGCCCTCTGGAAGAGTATGAGTCCCGAGAAGACAACTATCACTGCAATCGGGATGACATAGTACCAGCCGAGGTACTTCCTGCACCTGGGCTCCGTAAGCCAGTACGAAAGGAAGAGCATCACGCTTATCTTCACTATCTCACTTGGCTGGAAGGAGGGAAGAAGCGGAAGGTCCAGCCATCTTCTTGCTCCGAACACTGTCACTCCGAAGGGTGTGAAGGATGTGAGCAGCATCGTGACAAGCGAGAAGACCAGCATCGGGATGATCGCATATCTGTAGTACTTCGTCGGAAGGAAGTTCATCGCAATTGCACAGACAAGCCCTGCAAGTGCGAAGAATATCTGTTTTGCAAAGAAGTAGTAGTGAGGAAGTCCATGGTCCACGGCCTCTGGAAAGGATGCAGAGTACATGCAGACAAGACCGATCGAAGTCAGGAGAATCACAAGGAGAATGAATGTAAATGGGCTCAGGACACCTTCATGTCTGTCTCCGGGTCCAGATACTATATCGAACTGACTGAGATCGATCCTTCCTGCCATGCTGTCCTCCTAGAGGAAATATGCAGCAAGGAGTGAAAAGAATGCAGAAACACAGAGGAATCTGTCGGCGATCTTCTCCTCCTCCATTCCATTTTTCTGGAATGCATGGTGCAGCGGTGCGATAAGAAAGACCTTTCTTCTGAATACTCTGATACTGAATATCTGGACAAAGGATGAGAGCATCTCGACAAGAGGAAGAGCAAGTGCGACAAGGCAGATGAGCGGATGCTCTGAAAGCAGGAAGACAGATGCGACAGCACCACCTACAAGGTGAGATCCACCATCTCCCATGAAGATAGTTGCACTTTTCGAGTTGAAGAAGAGAAAGCCGACAAGTACAGCCAGCATTACAGCAGGTGCAGGACCAGCACCAGGCAGTGCGATCGCGACCATGACAAGAGCTGGTGCACAGCTCTTGATGCAGAGGGAATCGAGACCATCCACTATATTCACACTGTTCACGATTGCACAGATGTAGATTATTGCAGATGGGTAGTAGATGCAGGACGGAAGTTCCTCATAGAGCCCTGCATTCTCCCTGACAAGAAACGAAATAGCTGCAGCTGCAATGCACTGCAGCAGCAGCTTGTGAAGACTTTTGAGTCCATCGGATGATTGCAGATGAATCTTCATGAAATCGTCCGCATAGCCGATAAGTGCAAAGAGAACTGCAGAGATCATTGAAATCTGTGCGGTCCTCTCGGAGCTGAAGTAGACCATTCCCAGCATGAAGGCAGGAAGCATCGCCAGACCCCCAAGCTGTGGAGTTCCCGCCTTTGCTCTGTGCTCCTCGAGCTCCTCCTTCATGGGAACAGCTGCCCTTCTGGCAGCTCTTGTTACAAGAGGTACCAGCAGAAGGACCAGGAGGAATGCAGATGAGAGGGAGAGTACGACTTCCTTTTTCATACTACGCTCCTGAGAGCGGAGTATATTCTTTCCATTGCCATTGCGCGGCTACCCTTCAGAAGCAGCAGGTCACCCTTTTCAGTCTCCTTGCCGACCTCATAGGAAAGGTCCTCGAAGTTCCTTGTATAGAGACATTTTCTACCTGCTCTCTTCAGAACGTCGTAGCTTGCTTCGATCTCCTCGCCATAGAGGAAGATGTTCTTGCAGTCCGCCTTGAGAAGCTCCTCGCCGACCATTCTATGTGCCTTCTCGGATTCGCTGCCAAGCTCTCTCATATCACCAAGAACGATGTGCTTGCTGTCCGTCCAGCTCAGTGACGAGACTGTCCTGATCGCATCCTCTACACTGTCGAAGGTCGCATTGTAGCAGTCTTCGAGGACTGTTACTGCTCCCTCCTTGACTACTCTGCTTCTTCCGAAGGATGGCTTCATGGAGGATAGACCATCAGCTATCTGTGCATCTGTTGCGCCATAGCTTCTTGCAAGTGCGATTGCCAGGGTCGCATCCTTGATATTGTGGGTCCCGACGAGAGGAAGGACGAAGTACTCCTTTCCCAGTGTCAGACCAAGCCCATCGAGGCCAAGGAACTCGACATCGCTGAATGGAATCGAGCACTCTGTCAGGTCACTGCAGACCGTCCTGAAGTATGGGTTGAAATCTCCATCCTTCAGAACGAAGCCCTTTGTTCCAGGAAGGAAGATTCCTCCCTTCTCGATTGCGATATTCTCTCTTGTTCCGAAGTTCGAAAGGTGCGAAATGCCGATGTTTGTAAGGCAGGCGCTGTCAGGAGGGAGGATGTCGGTCATCGTCTCCATCTCGCCTATGTGGTCGGTTCCCATCTCGTAGACACCGAATCTGGTACCCTGCTCGAGAGACATCAGTGAAAGAGGAAGGCCGTAGATGCTGTTCATGTTTCCTGGAGTCTTTGCACAGCTGCCGACCTCGGAAAGGATTGCAGCTATCATATCCTTTGTCGTCGTCTTTCCGCAGCTTCCTGTGACAGCGATAATCTCGGCTCCGCTCTCGTATGCCCTTCTGGAAGCAAAGCTCTGGAAGGCAGAGAGCGAATCCTTTGCTGTGATTACAGCACACCCCTTTTTCACTGAATGAAGAATCCTTTCCCTCTCGCTTTCGTTCACAAGAACTGCAGAAGCGCCCTTGTGGCTTGCTTCCACTGCATAGTCATGTCCATCGGTGCGCTCACCCTTGACTGCGATGAAGAGAGAGCCCGGCTCTACCTTCCTCGAATCGTAGGTTGCACCTGTAATTACAGAATCCCCAAAGCAGCTGGAGCCTGAAAGGGATGCAAATTCTCTTGCTGTCGTTCTCATCAGTTTCCTCTTGCAATCAGGATTGCAGATGAAGCATCTATGGCTTCATAGTCGATTTCCTTTCTTATTACTTCATCGATCAGGGACTCAGGGCTTCTTGCAAGAGCGACGTTGCTCTTCAAGATCCTCTCGGTCTCCTCCATTCTCTCGATGTTCTTCTCGCTCTGGGCTATGAGGCGGCGATATGTGTGATTCTGTCCCTGCTGGAAGAGAGGGATGAGGAGAACTATGAATACAAGACCGATCGACATGAATATGATGGCCTTTCTGACAGGTGTCAGCTTTCTTACGATCTCGGCTTCAGTCATATGCTTCTCCTTTTTTCAGCTACTCTCAGTTTTGCACTTCTGGATGGTGCATTCTGCTCGCACTCCTCATCTGTTGGAGTTATCGGCTTCTTTGTCAGGACAGTCAGGAGAGGATCCTCTCCTGTTGCCCTGTTCTTGAAGAACCACTTGACCTGTCTGTCCTCAAGGGAATGGAATGTTATGACTCCGACCCTTCCGCCTACCTTCAGTACTCTCATGGCGCCCTCCAGAGCGGGAGTTATTCTGTCCAGCTCGTGGTTGACCTCTATCCTGATCGCCTGGAAGCTTCTGGTCGCTGGGTGGATCCTTCCATACCTGTACTCCTTCGGCACAGCCTGGCTGATGATGTCAGCAAGCTGCCTTGAGGAGGTGATCCTCTCGACAGATCGTTCTTCGGCTATTCTCTTCGCGATTCTCCTCGAGTAGCGTTCCTCACCGTACTGGTAGATGATGTTCGCTATCTCCTCCTGTGGATACTCGTTGACAACGATCTCCGCAGTCAGTGGAGAGTCGAGATTGAGTCTCATGTCCAGCCTCTCATCCTTTCTGAATGAGAAGCCTCTCTCACTCTCGACGTAGTGGAATACGGAGATTCCAAGATCGAAGAGAATGAGATCTGCACTCTCGCTTTCGGCACTCTCGAGATAGTCGTTGAACCAGGTGTTCACTGGTGTGAATCTTTCACCATACTCCCTGAACCTCTCGATCGCCTTCTTCTGGATATCCCTGTCCCTGTCCAGCCCGATGACCTTCAGGGACGGGTACTTCTCCAGGAACCTGGCTGTATGCCCACCCTCACCGGTCGTACAGTCGATGAGGATTGCATTCTCCGCCTTTGGGACCAGATTCTCGAGGACCTCTCTGTACATCACTGGCACATGTACGATTTCCATCACTGCCCTCTTCTGGTCCTGCTCAGCTCTTCAGCAAGTTCTTCATAATCAACGTCGGCATCCGAGTAGGCTTCATACTCAGCCTTGTTCCAGATCTCGATGTGATTCGTGACTCCGATGACCATCACCTCGTCCTTTGGACTGATACCGGTGTAGCTTCTGAGCGACTGCGGCAGCAGGATCCTTCCTGCTCCATCGAAATCCAGATACTGGGCTGTTGAGATGAAGTGCCTCTGGAGCCTCATTACCTTCTGGTTGAAAAGCGGAAGTCCTCCATCTGCCATGAAGACGCTGTTGATCGTTCTCTCGAAGTCCTCAGGTATGAAGAGAGAGACGCACTTTGCGTTGTCCAGGCTCTTTGTCAGGACGACCTTTGTGGAGTTGAGTGCAGAGCGGAGCTTGGCCGGAATCATTATCCTGCCCTTCTCATCCATCTTGTTGATGTACTCGCCAGTCAACATGCTCTGCTCCATTTTCTCCCACTTTTTGGGAATATTTACCACTTTTCACCACCATATTACACCGATACCCACCCCTTTCCACCCGTCAAAATCGGAAAGATTTTCCGTCAGAGAAAAATAGGTAAGAAAACTGCTTAACATACATTAAGTAGTTCTTGGTCGGATATTTTGATGCTGGAAGCTGTACGGAGAGTAAAAAAATCATCAGGCCCGAAGGTCTGATGACTGGAACATATCCGGACTATGTCCTATCGATCCGGATTGAATATATTGTAGTCCATCTCAGGGAAGATGGCATTCTGCTTCTCAGCATTTATTAGCCACTCCGTGTTGACTGCATTCTTGCACATGTTGGTGTAGACCACTCGGAAGGAGCCCAGGTGGTTCCTGAGGCGCTTCTCTGCATAGCTGACACTGGTCTTGTCGTGCATGATGTATGGCCAGTCAGATGCCATTGCAAGCATCACCTCCCTTGCAGCCTGATTGAGGAACCTGCCCTTCAATGAGACCTGATCAGGGAAGCGCTGTGCCAGCTCCTCCAGTGCCTCTATGGCCCTGTGGGTATGGCGGTAGATCCAGGCGTTGCTGCCATCGAGCCAGACATCGCTGTAGCCTCCATCTCCCCAGCTGCAGTCGTTGAGGAAGGCCTTCTCGGGCTCGAAGGTCAGAGTCGAAAGACACTTTGCAGGTGTCGTGAACTCAAGTCCATTGTCCTCCACTACTCCCCTGAGTATCTTCTCGAGGAAGCTGATTCCCTCGAACCATCTGTGTCCGAAGAGCTCGGCATCGAAGCCGAGGTTTATGGTCGGAACAGTGCTGGTCTCCGAGGACATCAGGATGCCCTTTCTTCTGAGGTGGTAGAGGAAGTTCTCTGCATGCAGAGCGACCTTCTCCTTTGCCTTGGACATCGAATATGGCTGCTTCTGATCTGTCCTGCCGGTAATTGCCCAGTACTTGAAGCCTGTGAAGACCCTGACATCGTCATGGATGTATGGCCTGATGTAATCCAGTGGAAGATCGTAGCCGATATCCCTGTAGAACTCTCTGTAGTCCTGGTCGCATGGGTAGCCAAGCGAGTTGGACCAGATGAGGTTGGTCAGGGACCAGTCCCTTACGAAACCTGTGACGCTTGAATTGCCGAGCTCGATCGGCTGGTAGCCTGCTGAGTCGATCCTGTTCTTTGCAGAGAGAATCGAATGAGATGCAAGCTGGCACCACTTGATGTGGTAGCTTGCAAGGATATCCTCGAGTCCCGAGTAGTAGCCGCACTCTGGAAGCCAGAAGCCCTTCGGCATCTGGCCGAAGAAGCGCAGATGCTCCTGGATACCGAGCCTTATCTGTGCCCTTACAGCCTTCTCATGGTTCTTGTAAAGTGGCAGATAGCAGTTGGTAGCTGCAGTTGCGACCAGCTCTATGTGTCCCTTTTCGGCAAGCTGCTTGTAGCCGGTAAGGATATTCCTGTTGTACTTCTCATAGGTCTCGAGGTTCTTCTCGATGCTCTTCCTGTAGTAGATCGCCATCTCGGCGAATTCAGGAGCCATGCGCAGGCATCTATCCTCCTCCTTCAGTCCGAGCTCGTAGCGCTCGTTCATGTAGTTGAGGAACCTCTCCTGGAGAGGTGCATCGGTAAGCATGGTGCAGAGCGTTGGGGAGAAGGAGATCGAGAGATGGTAGTCTATGTTCTCGCTGTCGAGATTCTCGAGCATCCTCAGAAGAGGGATGTATGTCTCGTTGAGGGACTCGAAAAGCCAGTCCTCCTCGAGGAACTTGTCGTATTCAAGGTGCCTTACATATGGGGAATGTGCGTGCAGAATCAGATTGACTCTTCCTACTGTCTTGCTCATTGCAGATCCTCCTCGGCCTTGATGGCTGAAACGACCTCTTTTACTGTGGAGCAGTTGGTGATGTGTCCGTACTTGTTGGTGAGGATGGAAAGATATCTTCTGATGATATCCTCGTTGCCTCTGGCCTCGTCGGCGTGGTCGACCCAGTAGCAGTACATGAGCTCGATCTGCTGCGAGGAGCAGATCACATAGCGCTCCCCATTCGAATCCTGCAGCATCAGCTCGACGCGGCAGTAGCCACTGTGATGGGGGACGGAGATGTTCCACTCGTGGTCATCGCTGCTTACAGGGATATCGTAGGAGTACTCGTCCTTGTCGCCCTCTGTGATGACAACATTGAGAAGCAGTGAGTGGTCGGGATAGGCTTCCTGGAACTTCTCATCATCAAGAGGAGCAATCGACCAGTAGCAGTAGAGCCAGCTGGCGTTCTTGGTAAGCAGATGGATAGTTGTTTCAGGATAGAGGTCAGGAAGCTCTTCGACACCGGGAAGCGAACCCACTTCGGCACCCTCGCCACGGTAGTCGGTAAGACCTGCAACAAAACGCTTGTTGACGTTCTCTCCACTAGGTACTGGAAGAACATCGTCCTCATCCTCATACAGATCCTTGAGCTCATCTATAAGTTCTTCACGAGACATGTCTTCATATCCCTGAATCCCCTCGACCTGAGCAATATAGGCAAGCTCGTTGAGGGAGAGTGAATCGATATTGATAAGTACCATTGCAACCCCTTGGTGTAATCCAATAAAAAGAATAGAATTTTTAACATGTTTTAGTCAACATTGGCAGTTTTCCGCACCACCCAAATCGCCATTCCAGCGTTTTATTTTGAATATTTCCACCCTTTGACAGGAAATGCCCGGCCAATTTTGAAGAGTTTTTCAAGCCTAGCTCACCAGTGATGGAAAAACAGGTGAAAAAAGCAAATTTGATTTGATTTTACAGGTCTTTCCTATACAATAGGCAAGTATGGAACACAATAAAAAGACCGCGCTCATACTGCACGGCCACTTCTACCAGCCACCCAGAGAGAATCCACTGACAGGCATCATAGAGAAGCAGGACTCTGCCTCCCCACAGATGGATTGGAACGAGAAGATATACCTCCAGTGCTACAAGGCCAATGCCGCTTCCAGATTTCTCTCTCCAGATGGCAAGATTCTTTCGATCGAGAACAACTACAGGTACATATCCTTCAACTTCGGCCACACGCTCCTCTCGTGGATAGAGGAGAAGCACCCGATCATCCACGAGAAGATAATCGAGGCCGACAGGGATTCGATAAAGCGCCTCGGGCATGGAAATGCAATGGCCCAGGGCTTCAACCACACGATCCTTCCTCTGGACAAGAGAGAGATCGCAAAGCTCCAGATCGACTGGGGCCAGCAGGACTTCCTCTACCGCTTTGGTAGGGATGCAGAGGGAATCTGGCTTCCGGAGTGCGCAGTGAACGACGATGTGGTCGACTACCTCTCCGAGGCCGGCATCAAGTTCATCGTCCTCTCTCCCTGGCAGTGTGCAGGAGTAGAGAATGAAGATGGAACAATGACCCAGCTCAAGGACTCTCCTGCTCCCTATGGAAGGCCCTACATACTCACAGGAAGAAGCGGAAGGACGGTCTCCTGCTTCTTCTACCACCCCACTCTCGCCTCCGACATCAGCTTCGGACACGCTCTGAAGGATGCCGACAAGCTCTACAGCAAGCTGCTCGAGATCAAGTCAAAGGATGGGGAGGATCTGATCCATACAGCCACTGACGGTGAGATATATGGTCACCATGAGCCCTTTGGAGACATGGCACTTGCAGCCCTGATCAACAAGGTCAGAAGCAGGGACGACTTCGAATTCACGAACTATGCAGCATACCTCGAAGAACACCCAGCCACTCTCCACGCCGAGCTGAAGAGAGGCGAGGATGGAAAAGGAACCTCCTGGTCCTGCTCGCACGGTGTTTCCCGCTGGTACAAGGACTGTGGCTGCCACACTGGAGGAAAGGAGAACTGGAACCAGAAGTGGAGAACTCCGCTGAGGAACAGTCTCGAAATCCTCGGAGAGCTTATCGACGAGATCATGGAGAGAGAAGTTTCTCGCATATTCGAGGGCCAGGTCGACACCTACACCCTTCTTTCCGAGGCAGGAAGGACCTACTCCGGCTCGATGTCGATGAAGGAGTTCATCACATATCTCCATACCAGATACAACTTTGCCAGGAAGAACGATATCAAGCTGGCCGAGCTGCTTGCAGGCTTCCTCTTCAGGAACTATGCCTTCACAAGCTGTGGCTTCTTCTTCTCGGACCTTGCAGGCCTTGAGCCGAGGAAGGATATAAAGTATGCGCTCTACGCTGCGAACTGCTTTCAGAGATACACTGACAGGCAGCTGCTGGTTCCCTTCCTTTCCGAGCTCAGCAAGGCAGAGTGCAATGTCAAGAGCGATGGAGATGGACTTCAGGTCGCCCAGGAGGAGATGAAGGGGCTTGCCGGAGAGGTGGAGGCAGCTGCTGCCTTTGCGATCAACAGAAGCTATGCGATCAGGAAGGACTACATCTACAGATACGGTCGCTTCCAGCTGACATCCTTCAGGAAGGAGCCGGATGGAACGCTTGTCGTCTCACTCTTCGATACACTGACTCTCAGGAAGTACCGCTACACAATGCTCCCGGCACCAAGTATCGAGAGGGGCCTCAGATTCCACATCGCTGGAGGATTCGAATCCAACAGACCTGAAATCTACAGACTGGCGCTCAGGGACCTTCCTGCAAGGCTGATACACGAAGCGAGGTCCTGGATCTCCTTCTCGATCACTACCGATTCACTGGCAGCTGCAAAGAACACTGCAAGACTTCTGAGGAACTACTCCTACTTCACACAGTCGAAGAGATCGAGGGAGCTCTCGGTCTTCGAACTCGAGAAGCTCGGACTTGCCGTCAATACCGTCGAGAACCTTGCACTCATCTACTACAACGAGTTCGTATGGGATGAGAAGGAGGAGATATACGACACTGTCCTCTCCTTTATCGAGAAGTACGGCAGAGAGAACGAGAAGAACGAGATGAAGAGGATATTCTCCGTTGTAATGACCAACCTGGCGAAGGATATAAGGAAGAACGGGCTTACAGCGGAGTATGCGGACAGACTGCTCAACATCCTTTCGCTGGTAAGGCGCCACGGCTTCGAGCCGGAGACGAACGATCTCCAGAACGAGGTGTACGATGTGAAGTGCGGCTTCAGAAGCTGCGATCTCGAAGAGGATATGAAGAGGCGCATCTACCAGGATCTGAACTTCGTCGTTTAGGACATGAATGGCCTCCACCCGGAGGCCATTTCCTTATCTTCTCAGCATCCTTCTTGCGTGATCTAGCGATATCTTCTCACAGTCTCCCGAAAGGAGTCTTGCTATCTCAGTGACCCTTTCGCTTCCACTGATCCTTGAGATATTTGAGAAGGTCCTCTCATTCTCGACGCTCTTTGTGACAGTGAAGTGGTCATCTGCCTTCGCTGCGATCTGGGCAAGATGCGTTATTGCAATCACCTGATGATTCCTTCCGAGCGCTTCGAGACGCTCGGCAACGCAGGATGCGACCTGGCCGCCGATTCCGGCATCGACCTCATCGAAGAGAAGCGTATCCACCTCATCGCTGACTGTCAGGGCGCACTTCAGGGCCAGCATCACTCTTGAAAGCTCGCCACCGGAAGCGACCTGCGAGAGTGGTCCCTCCTTCTCTCCCCTGTTCGCTGCAATGAGGAAGGTTATCGTATCAGGGCCACTCATCGAGGGACGAGAGGGCTCTACAGCTATCCTGAAGGAGGCGTTCACCATTCCGAGCAGCTTCAGATTCTCGAGAGTCTCCCTCTCAAGGCGCTCTGCACCCTCGACCCTTCTTCTGTGAATATTGTCGCATTCGATATCGAGATTCATCTGTGCCTCGGCAAGGCGCCTCTCTGCTTCAGCTGTACGCTCCTCGAAGGATTCGTATGCCTCTATCTCCTCTCTGTACCTCTCTCCCTTCTCGATCACATTCTCAAGCGATGGTCCGTACTTCTTCTTCAGGCGCTGGAGAAGTGCAAGCCTTGCACTCTTCTCTTCAAGCTCGCTCTCGCTGAAGGTAAGGGAGGAGAGATAGTCGCGAAGAGAGTCGGAGATATCCTCGATCTCGATTGAGGCACTTTCAAGTCTTGCTGAAAGCTCCTTCAGACTCTCATCCTTCGAAAAGGCCTTTTTGAGAGATGAGACAGCCCTGGAAAGCTCGTCGATCGCACCGCTTTCCATGCCTCCCCTGAGAGACTGCTGGGCATCCGAGACCTGCTGGGCAAGGAACTCGCTCGAGGAGATCCGCTTGAGCTCCTCTGAAAGGACCTCGTCCTCTCCCGCTATAAGGTTTGCCTTCTCTATCTCCTTCAGGCAGAAGGAGATGTAATCAAGTTCACCTTCTCTCTTCTCCTGCTCTGACTTCAGGGACGAAAGCTCATTCTCGCACTCTCTTCTCTTCTGGTATGCCTCTGTATAGCGAAGCCTTTCCTCTGTAGAAAGAGAGTAGGTATCGAGTACATGGCGCTGACCATCTGCTCTGAGAAGGGACTGATGTGCGTGCTGGCTCGATACATCCACAAGATAGCCACCGAGCTCCTCCAGAAGCTCCCTTGTGACATTGAGGCCGTTTATATTGCAGATAGAACGGCCATTTGCTCTGACGACTCTCTGTATCGAGAGGGAAAGCTCCTCATCCTCGAGCTCATGCTCCTTCAGAAAGGCCTCGACTCTGCTGTTCCTCTCATAAGAAAAGAGTGCATTCACGACAGCCTCCTTCTCTCCCTCTCTCACTATATCTGCCCTGGCCCTTTCGCCGAGTATCAGGCCAAGGGCACCGAGGAGGATGGATTTGCCAGAGCCGGTCTCACCTGTTATTACAGAGAAGCCACCCCTCATCTCGAGCACCAGGGATGAGATGAGGACGTAGTTCCTGACCTCCAGACGTTCAAGCATGGAAGCCTCCTCCGGACCAGTTGAGCTTGGATCTGAGAACCTCCGTGTAGTTTCTCTTCTTCGAGCTTATCAGGAGGATCCTGGACCTGCTCTTCTCTACTACTATCTCATCGCTTTCAAGTATCTCGAAGGTCTGCTGGCCATCCACTGTGAGCAGGAGGTCTGTCCTCTGGCCCTTGCAGACATCTATGGTGACCACCTCGTTCGAGCCGACCACGAGCGGCCTGTTCGAGAGAGTGAATGGACAGACAGGTGTGACCACGATTGCGGACATGTCGCTGTAGAGTATGGGTCCACCAGCTGCCAGCGAGTATCCGGTCGAACCTGTTGGGGTTGCTATTATAAGACCATCGGAGCGAAAGTTGCCTGCGAATGTCTTGTTGATATTGACATCCAGACGGACTATCTTCGAGATACCTGCCGAGCTGACTACTGCTTCGTTCAGCGCAAAGCCCTGGAAGACCTTCCTCTCGTTCCTGTATACGGAGACCTTCAGCGTGAGTCGTCTTGTAAGCGTCTCCTTGTCCTCGAATATCTCCTCAAGCGCCTCCTTCCACTCGTTGGAGCCGATCTCGGTGATGTAGCCGAAGGTTCCGAGGTTCACGGCGAGGATGGGTATTCCATACTCGAGGATCACTCTGGCACAGGAGAGGACGGTTCCATCGCCACCGACTGTGATCACAAGATCGGTGTCGGTATCGATCGACTCGTAGTCGGTCTCCTCCTTGGTCACTATCGTGGTGCTGATGACACCCCTCTTCTTCAGATAGTTCTCGATCTCGGAAGCGATCCTGGGGGCGCTTTCCTTGAATCCATTTGCGACAATTGCGACTCTTTTCAGTTCCATGCAATCCCCCTCAGCTGGGCAGATGTCCTATGACCTTCACGATCGCCTCCAGATCCTTCGGCTGGAGGAACGGATACAGAGGAAAGGAGAGGCCTCTTGAAAGCGCATCGACTGCACCGGGAAAGAGATCCATCCTGTCCGCATATCTGATGCCTATGCTCTTTGTAAAGCTCCTCTTGCAGGAGACGCTGTACTTCTGAGCAAAGGCGATGACCTCATCGGGTCTACCATTTACGATAACAGGAAAAACGAAGCCGTTGGATGTAAAATCTATATTCTTCTCGCCAAATAGTCGATTTCCGGTCTTCATGAGCGCCTGCTGGTACATCCTGAATATCTCGCTCCGTCTTTTCAGAAGGTCTGGAAGGTTCACAAGCTGTATGATTCCAAGGGCCGCATTCATGTCTGCAAGCTCCGTATACGGGCTTGTCAGTCTATATAGGTTCTTGATCTTCTCCGAAAGCTCTGCATCCCTGGCCACTACCACAGCGCCGCCTCCGGTGCTTATTATCCCATCCTCCTCAAGAGCGCAGACGACAACGCTGCCGAGCTTTCCGGCAGCAAGCCCGAGAAAGGTACTTCCGATAGACTCCGTCACATCCTCGATTATATTGACTCCCATATCCTTCATCGCCTCGAGGCCTGAAGGGAGCTGACATACAGGCTCGTGCACGATAAAGGTAGTAACGCCCTCGGCAACAGCCTTCTTTGCGCTATCGAGACTGATGCAGCCCGAAAGCGGATCTATGTCCATCAGGTATATATCGAGGCCAAGCCGTTCTGCTGCAACTCTGTAGATTGCAGGAGAGAGCACACTGACACCGACCTTTGTTCCCTTATCAAGCGCAAAGACTGAAAGCGAGAGCTCCAGGGCATCGAGATAGGATCTGAGGCAGGAGCCATCCTTTGCTCCAACATACTGACAGAAGAGACGGAGAAAGTCCTTTCTCCTCTCTCCCGGTCCGATCTTCTCATCGACCATGGTCTGCAGCACCGCATCCATGTCCTTTCGCCTCAGTGTAGGCTTGAAAAACCTTATTAATGCCATAGGAAAAATACTAGCACAAAGCCCCCTTCCTTTAAAGAAGTAAAGAATTCAACCAGGAAGAAGGAAAATGAGTGCATAGAGAAAAAAAGAACCTACCTCGAAAGGTAGGCTCAAAGCTGCAAGGCGAGGATTAGTGACTATCTGAGGTCCTCAGTCTTCAGCCAATCCTGGTCATCGTAGGCCCTGTTCTCACCGCACATACCCCAGATGAAGGTGTAGTTGGTGGTACCGCAGCCGGAGTGGATGGACCAGCTTGGGTTGATTACAGCCTCGTCATTGTGCATGACGATGTGCCTTGTCTGCTGAGGCTCGCCCATGAAGTGGAAGACGCACTGGTCCTCCGGTACATCGAAGTAGAAGTAGACCTCCATTCTTCTCTCGTGGGTGTGTGCCGGCATCGTATTCCAGACAGAACCCTCCTCGAGGTGAGTAAGGCCCATGGAAAGCTGGCAGGTCTCCAGTACATCCGGATGCAGATACTGGTTGATGGTCCTCTCGTTGGAATCCTTGAGCGATCCGAGGTGCTTGTGGATTGCCTTCTCATATGGAATCAGAGTAAGTGGATATGCTCTGTGTGCAGGTGTTGTCAGGATGTAGAACTTTGCTGGCTTTGCTGCATCCTTGGATTCGAAGAAGACCTCCTTTGAACCCATTGGGACATACAGTGCATCGTAGTTGTTGACATCGTAGCTCTTGCCATCGACTGTGACGACGCCGTCTCCTCCGATGTTGATTGTGCCGAGCTCCCTTCTCTCGAGCAGGAACTTTGCGCCGAAGTTCTTCCAGCAGTCGATTCCCTTGTCGACTGCGACCTTCTCCTTTACAGGCATGCAGCCCATGGTGACGATCCTGTCCACATGGGAGTAGACGCAGCTAATGTCGTCTGCTCTGAAGATGTCTGTGATGAGGAACTCATCCCTGAGCTCCTCAGTTGTCATTCTCTTGAATGGTTCCTTTCCTGTTGAATAGCGGATATCGATCATATCTATCTCCTTGTTGTTATTTACCTAAGATAACCGGACAGCTCGGTGTCCTTCCTTGCGATAACTCTGGCAAAGCCACTGTTGAGGTGGTCATATACCAGGGAGTGGATGCTCTCCACTCTTCTATTGCTGATCATATCATAAAGTGCCTGATGGTCCTCGATGATGGTCTTGTAGTCCTTCAGCTCCTTCATATCCAGCATTCTCATCCTGGAGTAGTAGTTGTTGGAGTAGAAGAATTCGAGTATCTGTACCCTGCCTGTTGCGGAAAACCAGATCCTGTGCATATCGGAATCGAGTCTGTAGAAGTCCTCTGGTCCGAAGGAATCCTGTGAAATGACGATCTGCTGCTTGCGGATCATATGACCTACATCCTCGACAAGCAGAGGGTCATCCATATCGATGAAATCCCTTATCACCCTCTCCTCTATCGCAGCCCTTGCGTAGATGAGCTGACCTACGACCTCTGTATCGATCAGGCTGACTCTGCTGTTCCTGTATGGAAGAATCTCAAGAAGTCCTTTGTCAGATAGACGCTGCATTGCAGTCCTGACTGGAGTCCTGGAAGCTTCGAACTCATCACAGATATCCGCTTCGACAATCTGTGAACCTGGCATCAGATCAAGATTGAGAATCCTCTCTGCCAGGGTATCGTATATCAATGTTGCAATATCTCGACTCTGTAACATATACTCTCCCGATTTTTCATACAGTTCAAATATTACTTCCAAGGTTTGAATACAGTCAATCAAAAAATTAACCGAATCTGCAAATTTGAATACAGAATCATTAAACAAGAACAAATCGATCACTTAGTTTTCAAAGACTATGTTTGTATGTCCTAGCAAAAGAAAGGAAATAATCAAGGATTTCAATGATAAAAGGCCACATCTGTGGCCTCCAAGCTATTGCAAGGGAAAAATATTTTCCCGAAAGGACAAAAAAAAACCTGGCAGCGTCCTACTCTCCCGGATACAGAATCCAGTACCATCGGCGATGGAGTGTTTCACTGTCGTGTTCGGGATGGGAACGTGTGTCTCCACTCCTCCATGGCCACCAGGAATTCCATCTCGTACCGCAGCTCTCTGTGGGACTGATGGAATGCTTCC